>Ga0181588_10000303_pt1 | contig 43867 bp, 41 predicted proteins | sample 071ome_26_FD_148607 | JGI IMG/M metagenome (GOLD analysis project Ga0181588, IMG submission 148607) | Coastal salt marsh microbial communities from the Groves Creek Marsh, Skidaway Island, Georgia - 071409BT metaG (spades assembly) | ecosystem: Environmental > Aquatic > Marine > Intertidal zone...
GAACAGGATGTTGCGCGGCTTGGTCATTGAACGGATACCTGCGTCACTGGAAAATATGGCCGGACTGGCCGGAAATGGAATGTACTTCCTGGAACTGATGCACCCCGTCAGGACCGAAATTGCGGCCGATGCCGGACTGCTTGACCCCGCCAAAGGGCGACAGCCCGTCCATTGCTGTCGGGCCATGCGAATTGATGTTGGTGAACCCGGCTTCAAGCCGGCGCGCCAGCGCGACGGCGCGCGACGGATCGGCCGACCAGACCGAGGAGCTGAGGCCATAATCACTGTCATTCGCCATGGCTATAGCCGCTTCCTCGTCATCATAGGCGATCACCGGCAGGGTCGGGCCGAACTGTTCATCCTTCACCACCGAGAGTGACGGGTCGGCATTGATCACCAGTGACGGACGCAGGAACTGCCCGGCGGTAAAATCGCCCTCATCATCTATCTGACCGGAATAGCGGATGTCCTGACCGGCAGCACCCGCCTCTTCCAGCATCGCCTCGACGGTGCGTTTCTGCTGCGGGGTGGTCAGCGGACCCATGGTGACGCCATCCTTCAGCCCGTTACCGACGATCTGCCGGTCCATCACCGCAGACAGACCGTCAACCACGTCGTCGAACAGTGCCCGCGGGACATAAAGACGCTTCAGCGCCATGCAGACCTGGCCGCTTGTCAGGAAGATGCTGATATAGAGCTTCTTGAAGAATTCCGGCGATAGCGGGGCATCATCGAGCAGAATGCCCGGATCATTGCCGCCAAGTTCCAGCGTCACCGGGGTGATATTCCGGGCGGCCTGCTGCATGACATGCCGGCCGATGCGGATCGAGCCGGTGAAATTCACCTGCCGGACAAGCGGGTGGGTCACCAGATCATCACCGATCACGGTCCCGTCGCCAGTGATGAGATTGACCACCCCCGGCGGCAGCATGGACGCAATCTTCATGATCGTCTGCGCCGGCGCCAGCGTGGCGAATTCGGACAGCTTGATGACAACCGTATTGCCGGCCAGAAGAGCATGCGGCAGCTTTGACCCCAGAATGGCAAGCGGCCAGTTCCACGGGACGATCAGCAAGGCCACGCCGCGCGGGCTGCGGGTAACGACGGTGTCGAACATCGGGCCGCTGACGGTATCCTCCGCCGCCACCGCATCGGCAAAACCGGCCACCTGGGCAAACCTGTCGGCAAGACGGGTGACCTCGATATTGGTTTCGAACAGCGTCTTGCCATGCTCGCGGGTCAAGAGCCGCGCCCGCGCCGCGGTTTCCCCAGCATCGGCATTCAGCGTCTCGGCAATGGTGCGAAGATAGGCGGCACGTTCATCCATCGACGACGCCGACCATCCGGCAAGGGCGCGCTGCGCCGCCTGCATCGCGGCATCGACATCATCGCGGGTGGCGGCGGCGGCGTGGCCGACGGTCTCCGACGGGCGCGCCGGATTGACCAGCCGATATGTAGCGTTGCCAGTCGCCGCGCGCGCCGCGCCATCAATGAACAGACCGGTTGTGACTTCTTCCATTGGTCTATTCCCCGTTCCGCTGCGCCATCATGGCCATGGCGCCCATGCCGCCATCGGTGATGACATCGACACCGTTCATCCAGCTTGCCGCCGGCGAGACGCAGAAAGCGATCAGCTCGGCAACCTCCTGCGGCGTTCCCGACCGGCCGACCCGCGCTAGGTTCGCGGCGACCATCGGGCCGAAGGCCTTGACGAAATCATCCAGAATGCCGGTGCTGACGGCGGACGGGCTGACAGTCACAAACCGGTGCTTGCCGATATACGGGGTAACCGCCCGCTGGTGCCAGTAGATCAATGCCTGTTTCGACAGGATGTAGGCTTTGGTGGCGTCAACCTCGTTGCCAGCGCACCATTCATCGAGGCTGGCCGGCGTCTGGGCCAGCAGGTTCTCGAGCTGGTCGAGATTCGATTGCCAGCCCATACCGGCGCGAGATGCCACCGACACAACGGCCGCGCCCTCGTTCAGTTTCGGCATAAAACCCTCGATGAAGGCGCATGTCGCCAGCGTGTTCACCGTCAGGCAGGGCACCGCATTGTCATCACGCGGCGGAACGCCGGCGATCGAGCATAGCCCGTCAAAGCTGCCATCCGCCGCCTGCAGCGCGGCGGCAATTGAGCCCGGATCCATCAGATCAAGCTGGATCCACCGGTCACCGCTGTCCGGGTCCCGGATATCAAAGATCACGACCTCATGCCCGTCGGCACGCAGCCGCGCCGCCGTTGCCGCGCCGATCCCCGTCGCGCCACCTGTCAGTGCCAGTCTCATCCGTCGTCTCCGTTGTGAATATCAGTCATCAGGAACATCTCAAAAGAACGCAAAAGAACACAAAAGAACAAGGTCCGGGCCGCCAATGGTGGCCGCCCGGAGCCCCATGTTGTTTAGTTCATCGCCCCGACTTCGCGGTAATATTTCGCGGCGCCGGGATGCATGGTGATCATGCCCTGCTGGCGGGCGGCATATTTGACGTCAAGCGCCTTTGCCCATGGCGCGGTCGAGGTGACCTTGTCAAGATTGTCCCAGAACGCCTTCGTCATGCGGTAGACAACGTCTTCGGACACATTGGCGTTGACCGCAATGCCGACAGCCGTGTTCAGCGAGGTGACCGGTCCGTCATTGACCTGATTCTTGTAGGATCCGGCAGGGATGTCATCAAGATAGCGGAACTTGCCAAGCCATTCCTTGGCACCGCTGGTGTCCTCGGGGCCGAGGAAGCGAACGCTCTCGGTCTCGGTGAACTGCAGGAACGGACCGCACGGGTCGATGCATCCGGTCACGTAGACATCCACCGAACCGTCGAGAAACGCCTGGAAGCCTGTGGTCCAGTTGGCATCGATGGCCTCGAAATCGCCGGCCTTCGCATCGAGGCCGGTTGTGCTCTTCACCCAGCCATAAGCCGCATTCCATGCACCGCCACCGGTCGGGCCGAGAAAGACCGACGCGCCCTCGATGTCATCAAGAAGCTTGATATCGGAATCCCCGCGAACGGCGAAATGATACTGGCCGTAGGGAAACCACATCAGCAGCTGCACGTCTTCGGCAAGTGCCGGTGCCTCGGCGGTCTTGGCATACATGCGCTTGCCGCCTTTCATCAGATTGTAGACGACAGGCGACGTCATCGACATATCGAGATTGCCGCGCCCGACCTCGAGCATATGCGCGGTCGCCGCACCGCCGGCGGCGACTTCGATATTCACATCATCAAGCTCCGCCGAGACGATATTGGCGAAGGTCGCCATGGTAATGGCCTGCGAAAGGTTGGCAGGAAGCGTGGCCATCTTGAGGTCAGCCGCCTGTACAGCCGACCCCATGAAGGCCGTCGCCGCGGCCAGAATTGCAAGTTTCTTCATTCTTTCCTCCATTTTCGATCAGGCGGGTGATCTTCCCGCCGATCCTTTGATACGCCGATGCCAGAAAACCAGCATCACCGCAACGAACAGCGCCGGCAGGGAAATCCTGAAATCCGGCACCAATACACAGAACCCGCTGACAAGACGCGCGAAGCGCTCCCAGCCTGCGAGGGTGGCTTTCTCATATCCGGCTATGGCCGAGGAGATCAGCCACATGGACAGGCAGAATGCCAGACAGATCCAGCCATAATCGGCCCAGCTCACCGTCGTGATATCGATCATCGACGGACTGGACACGGTCCGGCCGGACATCCATTCGAACACCACCTGCAGCTTGTAGATCACGGCCGGGTGGTAAACAAAGACAAAGGGAATGATGAAACCGGCAATGGCAAGGCGTGAGGCCTGCCATCCGGTCTCGATCGGGTTCGCGCCGGCGATCGGCGCGGCAGCGAAGGCGGCCAGCGCCACCGGCGGCGTCACCGTCGAAATGACCGCGAAGAAGACGACAAACAGATGCAGCGTCAGTGGTGCCAGCGCCACCGTGTCGATGCCCGATGACAGGGCGATGACAATGACAAAGTAGGTGGCCCCCGGCGGCAGACCCATACCGAGGATGATGGCCCCGAGGGCGACGACAATCAGCACAAGGAACAGCGGGCCGCTTGCCAGCTCTGTCAGGAACAGCGCCAGCCGGCCATTGAATCCGGAAATGTTCAGAAGTCCGATGACAAGACCGATTGTCGCCACGATGATCAGGATCTGCGCCGCCATCCGGCCCGCCTCGGCAAGGCTGTCCAGCACACGCCGCATACTGCGATATTCGGGAAACAGCACCAGCGCGGCACCCAGCGCGGCGAGGAAACCGAAGAACCCGGCGCGGGTGATCGATGGCTGCGTGATCAGGAAATAGACCAGAACACCCAATGGCAGGATGAAAATCAGCGTCTGCCGCATCTCGGTCCGGGTCAGGGCGGGTCGCTGATCCGCCGGCAGGCCACCAATCCCCTGTTTGCGCGCCTCGAAAAACACCGTCATGAAGACGCCGATATAAAAGAAGATCGCCGGCGTGACCGCCGCCATCATGATGTAGCGGTAATCCAGACCGATCTCCGCCGCGACGAAGAAGGCGACGACCCCCATCACCGGCGGCACCACCTGCCCGCCGGTCGAGGCCGCCGCCTCGACAGCGCCGGCAAAGGGCGGACGAAAGCCGGCCTTCTTGATCACTGGAATGGTCATCACGCCGGTCGAGACGACGTTGGAAAGCGCGGCGCCCGATATCGTTCCAAACATGGCGGAACTCGCCACCGCGGCATGCGCGGCACCGCCTGTCAGGCCGCCGGTCAGGCGATTCGCGATCTTCATCAGCAACGTGCCGGCGCCGCAGGACATCATCACCGCGCCGAAGACGATGAAGATCAGGACATTCCGCGAGACGACCTGAAGCGGCGCGCCAAAGACACCGCCTGTATCCACCCAGAAGGCCTGGGTGATGAAATGAAAGTTCTGGAAGAAGGTATCCCGCGACGCCCCGCCACCGAAAATGGGCACCGAATCGGGGATGAATCCCTTCAGGAACAGGTAGGCGATCCAGAAGACTGTGAACCAGACGATGAAATTGCCAAAATGCCGGCGCGTGAGGACCAGCGTGACCGCCATCGCCACCGGGAACATGAGATAGTCAGTCATCGAGGGTTCATGAATGAAGGAATTGTCCCGCATCCAGACGGTGACGATCCAATAGCCGAAGGTGATGAGTGATATCGCGGCGACACACAGGTTTGTCCGCGGTTTCTCGCCGCGTGAAACGTGACCCAGTGTGGCGATCAGGAAGGCGGCGAGGAGTGGACCACCAAGGAAAATCGCCGTCTTGGAAAAGACGTTGATTTTCAGGAACTGATAGAGTGATCCGAAAATTCCCTCGCGAAGGGCGATACGCTGCGCCCGACGAGACAATTCATCAAAGTCCGGGGTCAGCAGGGGCGTCACCCATTTCACGAATTCCTGCAACAGCGATTGTGATGCAAACAGCAGAACCAGCAATGTGAACCCGATGCTCAGCCAATAGGCGGCACGGTCACTCAGGCGGGCTGCGAATTGTGCATCCATCAACTTACCTTCAGGTGCGGTCACAAAATTGTGAGTATTGCCGAAACAAAGGCAGAGCTCGATTGCCCGACCTAGAATACATAGAAAGATGCGTCCGGATGGAAGGTCACCCAAGCGCGGACATACTGCTTGTAGCTTTGCAGCTGCTTCAGGCTCTTGCCCTTCAGCTTGCCCTTTGTGCAGCGTCCGAACACATCCCAGCCTGAACCGGTGCCTTTATCCTTCATGCCGTCCCCGGTCATTTCGAAATCCAGAGCTGTTCCATCCACCGTGCGGTCATAGACAAAGGCGGAATCTCCCGTATCGTCCGTGACTGCGAGAAGCGGCGTGCCTGCGACCTCGTCCTGCACCAGACGATGCTTGACCAGCTGGTTCCAGTCATAGGCCCGCGCGACATCGCCAACCTCGACCCCGACAACCAGCGGCGGCGAGGCCTGCATATGCCATCCCGGAAGGCTGATCTCGTAGTTCAGAAGCGCTGTCCTGATATCATATTGTTTCCGGAACAGCGGGTCATATTGCAGGACAAGACTGTCCGGATATTTGGCAAGCCAGCTTTCAAGGCTCATCTGCTCGAAAGGCAAATCCTCCAGAGCGCGTCCCTTCAGCGGCCCTTTGATGGCGTCGCCGACTTCCTGGCGCCACCAGCTTCCTGTAGTTTGGTCACGGAAGGTGGCGTTGTAGTTGATCGCCCCCACAAGGGTGAATTCCAGCGCCCTGCCATCGACCAGCCGGTCATAGATCCGCCCGCTGTTGCACAAGCCGCAATAGGTTGGCCAGATCGGATGGCCGCCAACCTCGTCGGCAATCTGATGGTGGTAATAGAGCATGTTGACCGGGAACGCTTTCTGCTCGCCACCATGGCTGATGCCAAGCACCTGTTCCTTCATGCCGACCTCATTGCCGGCGGCGCCTTCAAAACGTTTCTGGGTGATTGGCAGGAACTTGAACCGGCCAACCCAATAACGGTTGAACAGCCAGTAGATGAATCCCCAGGCAAGCCCCAGCGCAACGCCGCCCGGGATCACCGCCATGCGCTCTTCGGCCAGCATGTCGAAGAAGATGGCGCTCAGCCCCAGCACAAAGATGATTCTGAGAGGCACTATGCTCGACCACATGAAATGGGCGAGATCCATCTGCCATGAAAACCGCTGCAGAACAGGCGGCGTGCCGTTGGCGCTCAACCCCTTTATCAGCTCAGTCAGCACCAACGCCGCAAAGAGAATCAGGAAAAGTTCGGTCATCTGTTGTCTCCCCGGGGCTTTCGCCCGTTACGCCAGCCTGCCCGGACGATCAGTCGTCCGATTGCTCAAGTTCTCTGGCGCATTGAATATAATAGTGGCGGGTCGGGCAGTTGATCTGGCCGACAGCATGATCCCGCAGCACCGCCGCCTTTGCCGCGCGGGCGCGGTCCGCATCCTCGTCGGCATGGATCAGCCGGTCGAGAAGCTGCAGCGCCCATTGGTACTCGCCTGCCGCGCGCGCGGAGTCTATTTCCTGCCAGACAGATGCGGCGCCACCCGCCAAACCGATCATCCGGGCCGCCTCATCCTGCGGTGACAGGGGCATTAGGGATGTCGGATTGCCATCGAACCAGCCCATGGTGCCAACGAAATAGGCACGTACAGCATAAGCAACGGAGCCATAATATTCACGAAGATGCGGCTTTTCGGCCAGCTCCAGCGGCAGCGCCACGCTATGCGCCAGCTGGTCGATGGTCAGCCCCGCATCCATACCTTTGCGGGTCTCGGTCACCACATGGCGGATGGCATCGCGGTAGTCGGTCAGCGTGTCCTGAATGACCTCGGCCCCGAACAGCGGTCTGGTATGGCCAGGGCCAAGCACTTCAGGATTAAAGCCCATCAGCAGGTCCATCGTATCCGCCCAGGTGTCGAAATCGCGATAGGCTGTCCCGCGGATGGCATAGAGATTGGGGAATGACCTGTAGAAATTATCACCCGAGAACAGCACCTTCCTTTCCGGATACCAGACGACCATATGGTCCGGCGTCTCGCCGGGGGCCATGACAAGTTCCAGATCGATGCCTGACAGTGTGATGCGTGTGCGCTCGGCCGAGATCAGGCGGGTCGGTGCCATCATGCCTGCCCCCATACCCTGAAGCGGGCGATCGCCCGGCCCGACACCGATGCCGATGATTTCATCCGGATAGGACAGACCGATCCCGAACTGCCGCTTGGTGCGGGCCTGCATCGCCTTGGTGGCGCGCGGATGCCGCATCTCCTCGATCAGCGGATCCTCGGAGCCCTTGTCGCTGGTGATCACCTCCGGCGCATTGCCCGCGGCGAACACTGCCGCGCCGGACACATGGTCGCGGTGCGAATGGGTCAGGATGATCGACGCCACCGGCAGATCGGTGATCTTGCGAAATTCGGCCAGAATATTCGCCGCTGCCGCGGTGGTTTCAGTTGTATCGATGATGACAAGGCTGTCCTTGCCGATAATCATATAGACATTCGAGGCGGCAAAGCCGAACGCCATATAGACATTATCGGCAAGCCTGACGATCTCCTTCCTGAAATAGTCAGGATGGGCTTTCAGTTCGGGATGCATGTTGTGGCCTCCTCGGTGGGCGGGGCCGGCGTGGCATTCATCGGCGCCGGGCCATGATTGACATCGCGCCTGACACTCATTTCTTCGACCAGCCGAGCGTTATGGGATGCGCCTTGCGCTGTTCGGTGACGGCGCCGACATGCTTGCCAGCGTCCCACCCTACCGGTCGCAGCACCTTGTCGGCGAAATCGATCGATTCCTGGTCGGTAACCGTGGCGATCGTGTCATTCCAGCGATTCAGATACCCGCCAACCGAAATCACCGCGAGAATCTCGATGATCTGGATATTGGTGAAATGTTCACGCATCTCGGCGAAATTCTCCGGCTCTGTCGCGTTCGGGGCAACCCCGGCCGCCATCGCAAGGCGCAGCGCGGCGCGCTCGGCATCAGTGAACAGATCGGAGGTCTCGAAACTCCACAGCGCCTGAATCTTCTCGTCGGGCACTCCGATCTGGTGAAGATGATAGGCACCATGTGACTGACAGTGGCGACATCCGCTGGCAAGGCTGGCGACCGTGAACACCAGCTGCTTCAGCTCGCCTGACACCTCGCGTGCCGGAAAGACCAGCTGAATCATCTGGTTCCAGGCCTCGCGCAACTCGGGCCAATGGCCCATCTCGAATTCCTGCCGGTCCTCATAGACAACGTCGTTCATGTCGGTCCCCTCCCATTGCCGGGCCTCAGGCCTGCCCCGTTGGCAGCGGCACACGGTTTGCCACGGCGATTTCAAGTTCAGCCAGCTTCTCGACCAACATCGCCCTGATGGCGGTATGATCCTCGCTGTCCCACAGGTTGGTCATTTCGCCCGGGTCATTCTCCAGATCGAAAAGTTCGTTCCGGCATTTGCCAAGATACATCGACAGCCGCCACTGCCCGTGAACCACGCTATGAACGCGTGGGCGGTGTCCGAACGCTTCCTGCGGCCGCTGTGTCTCATACTGGATGTGCGCCGCATCGCGGCCGGCACCACCGGCCACCGACATCACCTGTCCCTGCATGCCGATCGCGCCTTCAAGCCCGGCATGCTCAAGAATCGTCGATCCGATATCATGTGTCTGCGCAAGGTCGCTTGACCGCGCGCCGCTCGGTCCTTTCGGGTCCGCCCAGATGAAGGGAACATGGGTCAGGCTGTCATACTGCTCGGCCCCCTTGAACAGCAATCTGTGCTCACCAAGATGGTCGCCATGATCCGAGGTATAGATCTGCACCGTATTGTCCGTGAGGCCGGCATCGGCGGCGGTATCGCGGATGCGGCCGACAGCATCATCGATCATGGCGATCATGCCGCATGTCAGGGCGCGCGCCTCCTGCGCCTCGCGCGGTGACACGGCGACGCTGGCGCCACTATTCTGCCCTAATGTCGGGTCATTCGCACGATCCCTTTCGGCGATCCTCACATAGTCCGGCGGGTCCCAGTCATTGGCGGCATAGGCCTGCGGCACCGGCATATCCTCGGGCCTGTACATGTCCCAGTATTTGCCGGGCGGGGTGAAAGGATGATGGGGGTCGGGGAACGACACCATCAGGAAGAACGGATCGGGATTGCCACGCCGTGATTCCAGATATTCGCATACCCTGTCGGCGATATAGCTTGTCGAATAATGCTCTTCCGGGATCTTCACCCGGATCGCCTGCGGACAGCTGTAATCATGCGGGAACTGGATCTCGCGCGATCGCAGCGCGTGAACCTCCGGCGCCACGTCCCTGACATGACGTTCATGATGACCGCCGGTGTTGAAGCCATGTCGCAGCACCGAGATATATGTATCGAAACCGTAATAGGGCAGCGGCATCTCGGGGTTGTCCTGCTGCCAGAATTTCTGCCGTTCATACTGAAATTGATCACCGTCGAGGTCAGATCTGACAGCCTCGGCAAGCTCGTCCGGTGGCGGCGTGAACCCTTCACGGGCGGCAGGCGTCTCGAACTGCACCGGGAAGGTCGATACATTCTGCAGATGGCTCTTGCCGATCAGCGCGGTGTCATACCCCGCCGCCCGCAGCAGCTCGACAAAGGTCACATTGTCATGCCCGAGCGGCACGCCAAGCGATCGCACACCGTGGCTTGACGGCATCCTGCAGGTCATCAGGCTGGCGCGGTTCGGCATACAGACCGGCGAGGCGACATAGAACCGGTCATAGCACACCCCCTCGGCGGCGATGGCGTCGATATGCGGCGTGCGCAACACCGGATGGCCATTGCAGCCCAAATGGTCATAGCGCTGCTGATCGGTGATGAAGAGAATGTAGCTTGGACGGTCTGTCATTTTTGTCATGCTTTCCTGTCAGGTGGTGGCCCGCATTCTGCGTCCAAAACCATGGAAAAGGATGACACCGATACTGGCGAGGACGGCCGGACCGTAAATCTCCGGCGGTTTCACCATGACAAGCAACGCCAGAATGATTCGGATGGTGATCTGCACCGGGCCAAGCGTCCTGCGGTCATAGGCCGCCATGGCGCTGGATACCAGATAGAGCGCCAGCGCCAGCCGCCCCATCAGAAGCATCAGCCAGCCGATATCGATTGTGCCGTCATACCCCGGCAGGAACGCGCCGCTTGCCGGGTCGATCACCGCCTGTTCAATCAGCAGCAATTCCGGATAGATCGCGAAGACAAAGGGAATGGTGAACATCACGATGCCGGACTTCACGGCCGAAAAGGCTGTCCTCATCGGGTCGGCGTGGGTGATCGACGAGGCGGCAAAGGCGGCCAGCGCCACCGGCGGGGTGATGGCCGACGCCACCGCGAAATAGAAAATGAACATATGCGCGGTGAAGGTCGCCAGCCCGAGACCGACAAGCATCGGCCCCATCAGCAGCGCCGCGTTGATATAGGCCGGCACGGCCGGCATTCCCATGCCAAGAATGACCGCCAGGAACATCGTCAGACCAAGCGCCAGCAGCTGCGAGCCGACAGAATTGGCCGAGATGTCGAACGACTTCAGGAAAGCCAGCACATCCACCGCGACGAATTTCGCAAGACCGGTGAAATTCAGGCACACATCGATGACCGTGATCGCCAGGAACATCAGATAGAGAGTCGAGACAAGAACCCCGGCCTGCGCCAGCGCATCAAGGATCTTGCGGGGATGCGCGCGGAAATCCCGGTCGAGGAACATCAGGCCGATCAGCAGCATCACCGCCCACCATCCGGCGGCACTCGCATCACCGGCGGCATTCTGCAGCAGCTCGACGCCCCAGGGAAGCGACGTGATCATGCAGACATCACCATTCCGTTCGACGACCGCGCCAAGCGCCACCGAAATCCAGCTGCATCCGACGGAATCCTTTGGCGTCAACAGCAGCAGCAGCACAAGCAGGACAGGGCCGAAAATCTGCAACAGCTGAAGCCGGTCCTGGCGCGTCAGGCGCATATCGTCTGTCAGCTCTCCGACCGCCTGAATATCCTGCTTCCGCGCCTGGAAAATCACCGACAGAAACAGACAGAAGAAATAGAAGATCGCCGGGATCGCGGCGGCGATGATGATGTCCCGATAGGGCACGCCGGTCAGCGACGCCATGATGAACGCCGCGACGCCCATGATCGGCGGCATGATCGACCCGCCAGACGACGCCGCCGCCTCGACACCGCCGGCAAAGACCCTGGAGAAGCCGCGCTTCAGCATCATCGGAATGGTCAGAACACCAGTCGAGAGGACATTGACGACAGGTCCGCCGGTGATGGTGCCAAACATGGCCGAGGAGACGACGGCGGCATGCGCCGGCCCGCCACGCAGATTTCGCGTCAGCGAGAAGGCAAGCTTGATCAGCGCCTGGCCACCGGCGCAGCGTCCGAACAGAGCACCGAGGATGATATAGGGAAACACCAGCAGCATCAGAATATTGATGAAGCGGCCAAGCAACCCGGCGGTGTTGTTGACAAGCGCATCACGCACATATTCGCGGCCGGAGGTGAGGCTTCGAACCTCTTCACTGCTGAGCAGCGTCACAAGATATTTGTTCTGTCCTTCGGCACCGAAAAAATACCAGTTCATCACAGTCAGAAAGGTGTAGGCCGCCACAAGAATCGAGACCATCACAAGCGGCAGGCCCCATACCTTGATATTGTAGAGAAGGAAGATGACGATGGCCCCGAACAGGATCAGCGGCAGCAGGCCTTGCGTGGTGTTGAGACAGGCCGGATCATCAGCCGTTTCCGGGATGGGAAGCCCCATCATCTTGGAATAGTCAACCTCCGACTGCAGCGCCTCTGCCACCAGCCGCGCGCGGTCGCCGGTCATGATGTCGATCAGGCACACCGCCTCCAGCTCTATGAGATAGGTCACGGAAATGGCCAGTCCGGCAAGGACCAGAGCCACATCCAGCACCAGCCCGGCGCGTCGTCGCAGAACGGACCTGTCGCTCCAGCTTCGCCATATCGAGTGGGTCAGGGTGACAATCACCATCATCCACACAAACAGGATCGGATACAGCCATTCCGTCGGGAACCGCCTGACCTTGAAATATGGCACACCGGTGACCGACCGCCACAGATCATCCCATCCCGGGATCGCCGGTGTCACATTCATCAATCCGACAATGACCAGAGCCACGGACAGCCAGTACACGACCGGGCCGCCGGCTTTCCGATTCTGATCCGATGTCTGGCTGATTTGCTTCATGGCGTCATGTCCCTTGCCGCACAGATGCGACGTGCAGACTGTCAGGCAGGCCTTGCCGGCCGCCTGACAGTCATGTCACATCATGCGTTACGGCTTGGCGCAATCAGCGATTTTGTGACCGGCCTCTTCCCAGGCGCGCACGGCACCGGGGTGGAATTTCACCGGATTGGGACCACACAGTCCGGCCACCTTCGGATCGATCACGCCATAGTTCAGCGTTGCCATGAAGGGCGCGACCGTCTTGATGGACTCCAGATTCTCGATATGCGCCTTGGTCAGCTGATAGGCCAGTTCCTCGTCCATGCTCTTGTTGACGAAGTCGCCACCGGTGACCGCCATGCCACGGAACGTGTCGTCCTCGGACATGATTGTCCAGTCGCTGCCCATCATTTCCTGAATGAAGGAGACCGGCGCCGTATAGGCGACGGATCCCGGCTTGTTCAGCAGCTTCTGGGCAGGCGCGGATTCAAACTTGTCCTTCGGCAATGACCACATCGTCATCGCCCCGGCAGCAATGTTGCGCGTCTCGCGGGGGCCGGGGAAATGGACCGTCAGCACCGCGGCATCAGCGGTGCCATCGACAATGGCGGCCGATGCCTGGTTCCAGTTCACGGTGATCGACTCGTAGTCCTGGCCATGCTTGGCACCGCCAAAGAACTGTGCCAGCGCTCTGGAATTGCTGGTGGCAGCGCCGCGCGGCGGACCATTCAGGATCTTCCGGCCCTTGATGTCGTCCCATCCACCAATGCCCTTGGCGTTATAGGCGTACATGGTGAACACGGCCAGGGTGTGGGGATAGAGAAGCTGGATCTTGGCCCCGAGCTCCGCGCCCTTCTCCTTGCCAACCTTGGCATAGGGGCCGGCGCCCTTGGTCATCAGGAACGGCAGGATGAACGGCCCGTTCGCAAGATCGATCTTGCCCTCGGCAAGCTCCTTGAGATAGTTGGTCGCAACCTTGCCTTCCGACAGCTGGATGTTCGCGATGCCGCGCTCGGCGGCGTTCTCGACCAGCGCTGTCGCTGTCAGCGCGACCGGCGTCCCGCTGCCGGCGGTGTGGAATGTCAGATTCACCTGTGCCACTGCGGCGGCCGACATCAATGTCGCCGCGGCCGCCCCGATGGCCATTTTCTGCAGAATTTTGATCACCGTCACCTCCCATGACTGGCTTGTTGGTGCGCCTTGCGCATTTGTTTTCCGCTTAGCTTTGGGGGGACAAGGCCATATGTAAATAAAAATTATTTGGCATTCCATTCATATTTGAATAAACAGAAAGTCATTTTTCCGGTGCGGATGGACCGCCATGCGAACGACACTTGATCCAAAGCTTCTCTATCATCTCCACATCATCTTTGAATCAGGATCGTTGTCGGCCGCCGCCGAAATGCTGTCGGTGTCGCAGCCGACGCTGTCGCGCACGGCATCGACACTGGAGGCGCAGGTTGGTCGCCAGTTGATGGTGCGGGGCCGAAACGGCGTTGTCTTGACCGAGGCGGGCATCCTTCTCGCCAAACAGGGACGAAAGATCGCCTCCGATCTGAAACAAGCTGACGACATTCTGAACGCGCTGAAGAGCGACAACCCGCCGACCATTCGCCTCGGTGTTGGCCCGTTGCTGGCGCATGCGGCAATGAATGATTTCGTGACCGGCATGATGCAGGCAGGGCGCAGGGCAAGCTTTGATGTGCAGATCGGGGCCGCGCGACAGCTTGTCTCGGACCTGTTGCACGGTCATCTCGACATCGCGGTGATGACCACCCCGACCAACATGCGGGTCGAGCATCTGCGCAGCCTGCATGTTGCCGATGACCATATCGGCCTGTTTGCCGGGCCGAAATCACCCTTTGTCGGCCGCAACAGCCCGGTCACCCGCGACGCGCTCGCCAGCGCCAACTGGATGGCCATCGACGCCGCGTTCGGGCCGACATCATCACATGAAAACATGCTCAGGAAGCTCGATTTCCCCTATGTCGTGCCGGCCATCCAGTTCAACATGAACATTCAGGGGCTGGTCAGTGCGCTGGCCATCTCGGACGCGCTGTGCTTTCTGCCGGCGCGTCTCACGCGCCTGATGACAAAGCACACCGGGGTCGAGGAAATTCCACTTGCCATCAAATCCGAGGCACGCCAGACGGCGATCTGGCACGCCGCCGATGCCGATCTCAACTCCAAACTCGCCGAAACGATACGGGAATGCCGGTCCTTCCTGACCCGGCGCCTTGCTGATGCGGGCGGATGAACAGGGCAAGGACATTCAGGACACCGGGCGAAGTCGGGCAAGCCCGATAGCTGCCGGGCAGTATCGATAAAGCGCGTTCAAGCATGTTAAGGGACAGGGATATAAAACATATTTGCGGAATTATGCGTTATCACCGGTCACGGCAAGGTGACGGCAGGCCTTTATGCCGCGTGCCAACAAGAGGACAACAGAAATGGCCAAAGACGGCGCCCTCGCCTTCCTGAAGATCAGGGCGGTGCCCCATCTGTTCTGGAGCGCCCCGCGCCCGCTGACGATCCGGCCACCGGCCATCTCAGTGGCGATGCTGGCGGTCGGGCTTGTCCTCTTCGGCCTCGGTGAGGCGCTGTTGATCGCCTCCGGCGTCGGGGTCAGCCCGTGGACGGTGCTGGCCCAGGGCATCACCAACATCACCGGCTGGAGCGTCGGCCTCGCCACCTTTGTCATCAGCGTCACGGTGTTGCTTGCCTGGATACCGCTGCGCCAGACGCCGGGGATCGGCACGATCCTGAACATCATCATCATTGCGGTGGTGCTGGATCTGGCGCTGCCCTGGCTGCCGCAGTTCGAATCGCTGGCGCTGCGGGTCGCCGAGGCCGCCGCCGGCGTCATCGTCACCGGCATCGGGGGCGGCATCTATCTGATCGCCAATCTGGGGCCGGGGCCGCGTGACGGGCTGATGACCGGGCTGCAACGGCTGAGCGGCTTTCCCATCGCCGGGGTTCGCAGCGCCATCGAGATCGGCGCCGTCGCGCTGGGCTGGTCGCTTGGCGGCGTGGTCGGGATCGGCACGCTGCTATTCGCCTTCGGCATCGGGCCCTGCGTGGCGGCCTCGATGTACGCCTTGCAGCAGGTCTTTGCAAACAAACAGAGCGAACCTGGCTGAAACCGGGCGAGGCTTGGATCACCATCGCAACAGGCGGGGTTCGTCTTTCGGCACCGGCTGTGCTGTAATGACGCCATGAACCTTGTTGCCCTGAAGTCCCCACCCTTTCGAAGCTACATCTTCGCCCTCCACATCGCCCTGAACGGTTTCTGGGCGCAGCGCGTCATCATCGGATGGCTGGCCTGGATACTGACCGGCTCGCCAAGCTTTGTCGGCCTTGTCGCCTTTCTGAATTTCGTGCCGACGCTGTTTGTCAGCCCACTATTCGGCGTCATCGCCGACCGCATCGATGTGCGGATTGGCAGCATCATCAGCTATTCCTGCGCCGGCATTGTCTCGGCCATCTTCGCCTGGATCTGTCTTGCCGACGCGCTGACACCGCTGCTGCTTGCCGGGTTTTCCCTGTTGACCGGGGTCATTTCCTCGGCCAACCATCCGATGCGCATGTCCCTGACGCCGCGCCTCGCACCGCCGGAACATCTGTCATCGGTGGTCGCACTGACGGCGCTGAATTTCAATCTGTCACGGCTGATCGGCCCGGCCGGTGGCGGCGCTCTCATCCACGCTATCGGCGCCCCGCAGTCGCTTGTTCTCACAGCGGCGGGCTACGGCGTACCGGTTCTGGCGCTGTGGTTCATGCGGCCGCGTGACAGGTCGCGCGATGCCGCGCCCGAGCCCGGCAGCTATGTCAGCGAGCTTCTGGGGGGATGGCGCTATGCGCTGCACCGCCGCCTTGTCAGAACGGCTGTCATCTTTGCCGGCATCGGCGCGCTTGCCGGCCGCAGCGTTCTGGAAACCTTGCCGGTGCTGGCCAATGGCGTGTTCGAGCGCGGACCGGCCGGGCTTGGCCTGATGACGGCAGCTGCCGGTGCCGGTGCCGCCGGTGCGGCGATTTTCAAGGCAATGTCACGGGCGCAGAGACCGGGTGTGTTCCAGACACATGTGCTTGTGATGCTGTTGCTGGTGCCGTTGCTGGTGGCCGGACTCAGCCTGGTCAACAGCTTTCCCGTCGCGATGGGTTTTGTGATGATGCTTGGCGGCTGCGTGACATGGCTGGCGATATCGCTTCAGGCCCTTGTCCAGATGGCGATCGATGACCATTTCCGCGGCCGCGTGATGGGGCTGTGGACAACGGTGTCGATCGGCAGCGGCGCCCTCGGCGCGGTGATCATGGGCATACTGGTCGACCGGATCGGCGTCGCCCCGGCGCAGGCTGTGATCGGCCTGGGGCTGGCCGGCCTCGCTGCGGTGATGATCCGGCGCTTCATGTCGCGCGGCTAACAGGTGCCGCCCGCCATCATTCACCGATGGCCATCATGCCCAGATAGACCGTCTGCACGCAGTCTTCACCGAGAAGCGGGTTGAAGAACCGCACCTCCTCGGCGCTGGCGGCGGTGAAATGTGACTCCAGCCGCGACAGGAAGCGGCTGTCTGGCCGGTCATTCGACCACAGGGCGAAGATCCCGTTTCCGGTCAGGTGACGCTTCAGGCGGGCCAGCCCGTCATCGCCATAGAGCGCGGCATGCGACGGGTTCAGATGAAAGTCCGGGCTGTGATCGATATCGAGGAGAATACCGTCGAACCGGCGCGCCGGCTGGTCCGGGTCAAACCCGGCATCGCCAAGCGCGAGGGCGAAGAAATCGCCTTCGACAAACCGGCACCGGGGATCATCGGCCAGCCTCGTGCCAAGCGGCAGCATGCCGGCCCGGTGCCATTCAATGATCGGCGCCAGATATTCGACCACCGTCAGCGAGCGCACCCTGTCATGACCCAGCACCGCATCGGCCGTGTAGCCAAGCCCCAGACCACCAACCAGTATGTCAGGCAGGATGTCCGGCGCCGCCGCGGTCATGCGGTCCAGCGGGATATCCGCCAACGCGATCTCGGACGCGGTGAACATGTCCGACATCAGATGCTCGTCATTCAGAATGACCTCGACAACATCACGATCCAGCGCCAGAACACGCCGCCGCCGCAGGATCAGCTCGCCAAGCTGCGTCTGCCGGTAATCAAGCTCTTCAAACAATTTCGACATGGATGTTCCCGTGCCCGGCCGGCCCGCCAGACCTAGATCGAGCCCGCCTCGACCATGTAGTTGTTCGAGCTGCACATGGCGGCATCGTCGGAGGCCAGGAACACGATCATCCGCGCGACATAGACCGGGTCGATCAGGTCGGGAAGACATTGCCGTTCACGATGCGCCTCCAGCGCCTCAGGCGTCGCCCACAATTCCTTCTGGCGTTCGGTCATGATCCACCCCGGCACCACCGTATTGACGCGGATCCGGTGCCGGCCAAGGTCACGCGCCATCGTACGGGTCAGTCCATGCACCGCCGATTTCGCGGTGGTATAGGCCGGAAAATTGCCCTGATTCTCCCACCATGAGTTCGATCCGATATTGATGATCGACCCACCACCCGCATCGATCATGTCCGGCGCGACGTCCTGAATGGCGAAGAACATGTGGCGAAGATTGGTCGCCATACGTTCATCCCAGAATGCGACGCTGACATCCTTCCAGTCATGCCGGTCGTCACGCGCGGCGTTGTTGACCAGTGTGGTGAACGGGCCAAGCCGGCCACGCAGCGCCGCAAGGCCGGTCTTCATCGCGGCAATATCACGAAGGTCGCAGATCTCATACTCGACGGTGCCACCGATGTCGGCCTTCAGCGCGGCGCTGGCATCCGCGTCAAGGTCAAGGAAACCGACACGCGCGCCCTGACCGGCGAAGGCCCGCACGATTTCGGCACCGATGCCGGAGGCGCCACCGGTGATGATCACGGCCTTGTCGGCCAGACTTGGATAATTGGCAAATTGTGTCACTTTTTCACATTCCATGCTTGGTTGTCGATTCACGCAGCTCATCCCGGAGGTATCTGCCGCCGCCTGCCCCTGTCATGCCATTACAGAGGCCATACCACAAGGCAGCGACGCGGATATTGGCATTGCCCTTCGGCAAAAACACATCGAAACTGACCTGCAAGGATCGTCACAGCAAGAAAGGCAGGCCATTATGTTCGGCGTTATCGAGGGTACCGGGTTCGAGATCATCAGGCCGGAATTCGCCGACCGCATCCTGTTCCACGCCCATGTCGAACGGTTGTGGACGGGCGGGCGCTGGTGCGAGGGTCCGGCCTGGTTTGCCGCCGGCCGCTATCTCGTCTGGTCCGATATCCCGAACGACCGGATGATGCGATTCGACGACACTGATGGGTCGGTATCGGTGTTTCGCCAGCCATCGCAGAACGCGAATGGCAATGGCATCGACAGGCAGGGGCGGCTTGTCACCTGCGAGCATCTTTCCCGGCGCGTGACCAGGACCGGGCATGATGGATCGGTGACGGTGCTCGCCGACAGGTTCGAGGGCCGGAAATTCAACTCCCCAAATGATGTCGTTGTCCGCGCCGACGGGTCGATATGGTTCACCGACCCACCCTACGGAATCCTGATGGATTATGAAGGCCGGCGGGCGGACAGCGAGATTGGCGGCTGTCATGTCTATCGTTTCGACCCGGACACGGATGACGTGACCGCGGTGGCGACCGATTATGTGAAACCGAACGGGCTGGCCTTCTCGCCGGATGAACAATACCTCTATATCGCCGATACCGGCCGCTCACATGATCCGGACGGGCCGGCGCATATCCGTCGCCATATTGTTTCGGATGATGGGAGGACACTGTCCGGCGGCGAGGTATTCGCGACCTGCAGCAGCGGGATGTTCGACGGCTTCAGGGTGGATCGTGACGGCTATCTGTGGAGTTCGGCAGGTGATGGCGTGCATTGCCTGAGCCCCGACGGCGATCTGGTCGGCAAGATCCATATTCCCGAGACAGTGGCCAATGTCTGTTTCGGCGGCCCGAAGCTGAACCGGCTCTTCATCACCGCGACCACGTCACTCTATGCGGTGTTTCTGAATAGCAACGGCATTCACCCCGCCCGGTGATGGCCCGGTGACGACCCGGTGACGACCCGGCGGGAATCACGCGCCGGACCGCAGGCGCGCCGGTGCCAGCATCGCGGCTGACAGCCCCTGCGCCGCAATATCCGGCGGCATCGCCGCGCCCTGCGCCAGGCTGGCGGCAACCCGCGCCAGCGCCGGGCTTGTCTGGATGCCATAGCCCCCCTGCCCGGCAAGCCAGAAAAAGCCCTCGGCCTTATCCGAGAATCCCGCCACCGGCGTCTTGTCGGCGACGAAGCTGCGAAGTCCGGCCCATTTCGACAGTGGCCGCGTGACCGGAATATCGAAGGCGCGCCCGATCCGGTCAAGACAGATGGCGACATCCATCTCCTCGGGCTGCACATCGCAGGGTGGCATCGGGTCTTCATTCGCCGGCGAAACCAGAAACTGGCCGCTTTCCGGCTTCAGATAAAATGTCTCATCCATGTCGATGGTCATCGGCAGGCTGCCTGAATCAATGCCCGCCGGCGCGGCGATCATCAGCGCCGTCCGCCGCTTCGGCACCAGGCCAATGACCTCGGCACCGGCCATGCGTCCGACCTCCTCGGCCCAGGCCCCGGCCGCGTTGATCACCACCGGCGCGGTAAACACCGCATCGCCGGCACTGACATGCCAGACACCGGCCTCGCGGCGCAGCGCCGTGACATTGCGGTTGTTTGCCGCCTCGCCGCCACGCGCCTTCACCTGACGCAGAAAGCCGCGATGCAGCGCGTTGACATCGATCTCGCTTCCCGACCGGTCGATCACACCATGTGTGGCATAGCCCGGGCGGAGCGTTGGCTGTAATTCGGCAAGCCTGTCAGCCTCGACCATCTCAAGCGATATGCCATCACCGGCATCGGCGATGAAATCCGCTGTCGCGTCGCGTTGATCCTCGCGCGCGATCATCAGGATATCGAGCCGGTGCAGCAGCGGTGTCCCGGTGAAACCGTCCGGCGGGTCATGGAAGAACGGTCCGGCGGCGCGGGTCAGCGCGCGGATCGCGGGCGGCCCGTAGGCCGGCACATACATCGCCGCCGACCTGCCGGTTGAATGGTAACCCGGCTGGCTTTCGGCCTCGAGAAGCAGAACGGCGGCATCAGCGGCGAGTTCCGCCGCCGCCGAGGCCCCGGCGATGCCAGCCCCGATCACGATGAAATCGAAATGCGCCCCTTCACCCGGCATCGACGTTACCCGGCATCCAAATCACCCGGCATCTAGGCGTCGGGCCTGGTGCGCTTGCGCGGCCGGCCGCCAATGCCAAGCGCGAGAATGACCACAATCTCGTCGGCATGCGGCGCATCGCCGATACAGATCTCGGCAGCATCCATATGATCAAAATCCCAGATGCTGCGCTTGCTTGTCATCGGCACGGCAAGGCTGGCGCCCGGCCCGCCAAGCTTCTTGGTCGAGGGAATGATCTCGCTCGCCTCACCAAGCGCGCCGCGAACCGGCGCCCCGAAACGCGGATGGATGAGGGCGGCGGCATGCTCGATCTCGCCATCGGTGCCGATAATCGCGCCCTTGCCATAGGAATCGACGTCATCCGGCGCGGCGCCAAGTGCCTCCAGCCCGCGCGCCACCAGCGCCGCCGAGATCGCCGCGCCGAGATCCTTCAGCATATCGAGATCGCCATCGGGCTGGCCTGCCAGCGGGTTGGGGATCACCGCTGCGACAATGCATTTCCGGCTTGGACCGGAGGCTGGCGCACCGGCCTCCTTGTAGATGTCCTCGACCGTCGCCACCATCTTCCGGATATCAAGCGTTTTGTTCATCTCACCCAGTCTCCCTTCCTGCTACCGACCAACCCTGCCACATCGCCGGCCCCCGGCGAAAGCGGCTTTCGCCAACCATTTTGCCGGCCAGATGGCAAAATTTTATCATTTGGTAAAAAATAATGGACAAAGCCGAATTATCCGGCAATCTTTTTATGTGGCTCCGGTTTGTGGCGGTTGACCAATAGACGCGCCATGCGCCGCGGCCCCAGATGAGGTTTGCTGCGAGTGGAGACGAACATGGTCGATCGCTATCTCGAGGACGGGATCCTCGATGGCCGGCTGGATGCCGGCGATTACGACGGGAATTTCGGCGACGCGCACCCGCCGCTTGACACGCATGAGGCATTGGTCGCGGCGGACAGGTGCTATTTCTGTTATGACGCGCCCTGTGTGACCGCCTGCCCGACCGGGATCGATATCCCGAAATTCATCCGCCAGATTTCGACCGGCAATCTTGACGGGTCGGCGCGCACAATCTTTGACCAGAACATTCTTGGCGGCATGTGCGCCCGCGTCTGCCCGACCGAAACCCTGTGCGAGCAGGCCTGCGTGCGCGAGACCGCCGAGGGCAAGCCGGTGCAGATCGGCCTTTTGCAGCGTCACGCCACCGACCATGCGATGAGCCATGGCCGCCAGTTCTACAGCCGCGCCGCCGAGACCGGCAAGAGTGTCGCCATCATCGGCGCCGGGCCGGCTGGGCTTGCCTGCGCGCACCGGCTGGCGATGAAAGGCCACGCGGTCGTTGTCTATGATGCCCGCGAGAAAGCCGGCGGGCTGAACGAGTTCGGCATCGCCACCTACAAGACAGTCGATGATTTTGCGCAGCATGAGGTTGATTATGTTACCGCCATTGGCGGCATCGAGATCATCACCGGCAAGCGTCTTGGCGACGGGCTGTCGATCGACGGGCTGTCGAAGGCACATGACGCGGTGTTTGTCGGCATCGGCCTGTCCGGTGTCAACGCGCTTGGCGTCGATGGCGAGGATGACGCCGCTGTCGCCAACGCGGTTGATTTCATCGCCGCGCTTCGCCAGGCATCGGACCTGTCCACCATTCCGGTCGGGCGGCGGGTGATGGTTATCGGCGGCGGCATGACCGCCATTGATGTCGCCACGCAGGCGCATCTTCTCGGCGCGCAGGAGGTGACGATCGCCTATCGCCGTGGCCGCGAGCAGATGAACGCCTCCGAGGTCGAGCAGAACCAGTCAACCTCCAAGGGCGTCAATATCCGCCACTGGATGAAGCCTGTCGAGGTGACGAAAACCGACAGCGGCAGCCTGCTTGTGAAGATGGAATATACCACCCTGTCCGGCGGCAAGCTTGCCGGCACCGGCAAGTTCCAGACCTTTGAGGTCGACCAGCTTTTCAAGGCCATCGGCCAGACGCTGGAGGCTGGCGACGCGCTTGCCGGGCTCACGCTGGAACAGGGACGCATCAAGGTCGATGAGTCCTTCCGCACATCAAACCCGTCCGTCTGGGCCGGCGGCGACTGTACCACCGGCGGTGACGATCTGACGGTGACCGCGGTGGCGCAGGGGCGCGACGCGGCCGAATCCATCCACGCGGCACTGTCCGCCTGACCCGGTCACGAAGGAGGCATCCATGGCTGACCTGAGAAATGACTTCGTTGGAATCAAATCCCCCAATCCGTTCTGGCTTGCCTCGGCACCGCCGACCGACAAGGAATATAACGTCGTCCGCGCCTTCAAGGCCGGCTGGGGTGGCGTGGTCTGGAAGACGCTGGGGCTCGACCCGCATATCGTCAATGTCGGCGGCCCGCGCTATGGCGCGATCTGGGGTGCCGACCGGCGGCTTCTGGGGCTGAACAATATCGAACTGATCACCGACCGGCCGCTTGAAGTGAACCTGCAGGAGATCAAGTCGGTGAAGCGCGACTGGCCGGACCGCGCCGTCGTGACCAGCCTGATGGTCCCCTGTGAGGAGCCGTGCTGGGAGGAAATCCTGCGCCAGGTCGAGGATACCGGATGCGACGGTGTCGAGCTGAATTTCGGCTGCCCGCACGGCATGTCGGAGCGCGGCATGGGCGCGGCGGTCGGCCAGGTTCCGGAATATATCGAGATGGTGACACGCTGGGCAAAGGCGAACACCCGCATGCCGGTGATCGTCAAGCTGACGCCGAACATCACCGATGTGCGCTATCCGGCACGCGCCGCGCATGCCGGCGGTGCCGACGCGGTATCGCTGATCAACACCATCAGTTCGATTGTCTCGGTCGATCTCGACAGCTTCGCGCCGCAGCCGACCATCGACGGCAAGGGAACGCATGGCGGCTATTGCGGCCCGGCGGTCAAGCCGATCGCGCTGAACATGGTGGCCGCCATCGCGCGCGACCCGGAAACAGCCTCGCTGCCGATCTCGGGAATCGGCGGGGTCACGACCTGGCGCGATGCCGCCGAATTCATCACGCTGGGGGCCGGCAACGTACAGGTCTGTACCGCCGCCATGACCTATGGCTTCAAGATCATCGACGATCTTGTCGAGGGGCTGGAACAGTGGATGGACAATGCCGGTCACGCCGATCTCGACGCCATCCATGGCCGCGCCATCCCGAACGTCACCGAGTGGCAGTATCTGAACCTGAACTATACCACCAAGGCGCGGATTGATCAGGACAGCTGCATCAAATGCGGGCGCTGTCACATCGCCTGCGAGGACACCTCGCACCAGGCCATCACCAACATGGTCGATGGCGAGCGGCGCTTCGAGGTGATCGACGAGGAATGTGTCGGCTGTAACCTGTGCGTGAATGTCTGCCCGGTCGAAAGCTGCATCACCATGGAGCAGATTCCCTCCGGCGACATGGATGAACGCACCGGCAAACCGGTTGCCGACGAATATGGCAACTGGACGATGCATCCGAACAATCCGATGCGGGACGCCGCCGAATAGGCGCGGCCGCCTCGCCAGCCGGTCAGTCTGATCCGGTCAGTCTGATCCGCTCAGTCGGACCCGTTCAGCCGGGTCCATCCCGGCTGATCAGCTGTCCGAGGAACAGCGTGTCGAGCATCCGCGCCGCCTCGTCAAAATAGCTCTTGTCGCCGGGGCCAAGGCCCAGGACATGGCGCACCTGGACGCTGAAATCGGCGTAATGCTGCGTCGTCGACCAGATGGCGAACAGCACATGGCGCGGGTCGCAGGGGGCCATCCGCCCCTGGTCAATCCAGCCTTGCAGAATCGCCGCCTTTTCCTCGACAAGCTGTTTCAACTCGGTCTGCAGGAATCCGCCGATATGCGGCGCACCGGCGAGGATCTCGTTCGCGAACAGCCGTGATTCGCGCGGGAAGCTGTGCGAGGACTCCAGCTTGCGCCGGATGTAGGACCCGATTTCATCAACCGGATCGCCGTCGGGGCGTATTTCCCGCAGCGGCGCCAGCCAGACATCCAGCAAACCGGTCAGCAGCGCGATGTGGATTTCCTCCTTGCTCTTGAAATAATAGAGCAGGTTCGGTTTTGACATGCTGGCCTCGCTGGCGATACGGTCAAGCGTCGCCCCGTGAAAACCGCTTTCGGAAAAGACATCGAGGGCGGCCCGCAATATCCGCGTTTCGTTTTCCTTCTGGATCCGGGTCTTGCTGCCAGTCGGCTTTTCCGCGGCGCGCAGCTTCGCGTTACCTGTCATGTGTCCCCATTCCGCGACAAATTATTTTTTCGCGCCACGCCATCCTAAGATATTTGACCAAACGGTAAAAATGATATTTCATAATTTTTGTGACACCGTTTCCACCCCGGTCGTGGAAGGTCAACCCGGCCAGACAGCCGAGACGGTCGACCAGCGGGCCTGCCCGCATTTCAAAAGCCTCGCGATGCTGAGGGAGTGTGCCACAATGCCTGACAATACCAATCTGCAACCGGCAAACCTGCAAGCAGCCACCCCGCGCATGTTGTCCGGCGCGCCGGGCATCCATTGCATGACGGCGGACTGGAAACACCGGCATCGGAACGGATAAAAACAGGAAGGAAACGGCAAATGGCTTCCGACATGAACAGCACGATGATGGATCAGCGCGGCAAGAATTTCCGGATCAATGGCGAGCGGCTGTGGGAATCGCTCATGGAAATGGCGAAGATCGGCCCCGGGGTTGCCGGCGGCAACAACCGCCAGACCCTGACCGACGAGGATGCCGAGGGACGCCGGCTCTACCAGGCCTGGTGCGAGGCCGAGGGGCTGCAGATGGGACTCGACAAGATGGGCACCATGTTCGCCCGCCGCGAGGGCACCGATGCGTCGCTGCCGCCGGTGATGGTCGGCAGCCATCTCGATACGCAGCCAACCGGCGGCAAATATGACGGCGTTCTGGGTGTCCTTGCCGGGCTGGAGATCATCCGCACGCTGAACGAGACCGGCATCAGGACGCGCCACCCGATCGAGGTGGTCAACTGGACGAATGAGGAAGGCACCCGCTTTTCACCGCCGATGATGGCCTCGGGCGTCTTTGCCGGCGTGCATACGCTTGACTGGGCCTATGGCCGCACCGATGCCGGCGGCAAGACCGTTGGCGATGAGCTGGCCCGCATCGGCTGGATCGGCGATGAGGAGGTCGGCGCGCGCAAGCTGGCCGCCTTCTTCGAGCTGCATATCGAACAGGGGCCGATCCTCGAGGATGAAGCAATCGACATCGGCGTCGTCACGCACGGGCAGGGGCTGAACTGGCTGCAGGTCACGCTGACCGGCAAGGAGGCGCATACCGGATCGACACCGATGCCGAAACGCGTCAATGCCGGGCTCGGCATGGCGCGAATCACGCAGCTTGTCGATGAAATCGCCTGGTCGCACGCCCCGCTCGCCGTTGGTGCCGTCGGCCACTGCGATGTCTATCCGAACTCACGCAACATCATCCCCGGCAAGGTTGTCTTCACGATCGATTTCCGGCACCCGAAGCAGGAGGTGATCGACGATATGGAAGCGCGGCTGCGCGCCGGCGCAAAAGAGATCTGCGACGAAATCGGTCTGCAGATGGAGATCGAGCAGGCCGGCAAGTTCGACCCGGTCGAATTCGATGATGGCTGCGTCGGCGCCATCCGCCGTGCCGCCGAAAGGCTGGGATATTCGCATCGCGACATCGTGTCCGGCGCCGGCCATGACGCCTGCTGGATCAACCGCGTCGCGCCGACAGCCATGATAATGTGTCCATGTGTCGACGGGCTGTCGCACAATGAAGCCGAAGACATAACCAAGGACTGGGCGACCGCGGGCGCCGACGTGTTGTTCCATGCCGTCGTCGAAACCGCCGGAATCGTCGATGATTGACCAGGGAGAAGCAAAATGAGCACCGTCATCAAGGATGGAACCATCGTCACCGCCGACCGCACCTACAAGGCCGATGTTCTTGTCGAGAACGGCAAGATAACAAAGATCGGCGAAGGGCTGTCCGGCAATGAAACGCTGGATGCCACCGGTTGCTATGTGATGCCCGGCGGCATCGACCCGCACACGCATCTCGAAATGCCGTTCATGGGCACCTATTCAACCGATGATTTTGAATCCGGCACCCGCGCCGCGCTGTCCGGCGGCACCACGATGGTGGTCGATTTCTGCCTGCCGGCACCCGACCAGTCGCTGCTGACCGCAATCCAGGCCTGGGACAACAAATCCTCGCGCGCCACAACCGACTATTCCTTCCATATGGCGATCACCTGGTGGGGCGAGCAGGTGTTCAATGAAATGCCTGAAGTGGTGAAAAAGGGGATCAACACCTTCAAGCATTTCATGGCCTATAAGGGCGCACTTATGGTTGATGATGACGAGATGTATGCCAGCTTCCAGCGCTGCGCCGAGCTTGGCGCGATGCCGCTGGTGCATGCCGAGAATGGCGATGTCGTCGCGCAATTGCAGGCCAAGCTGATGGAAGACGGCAATAACGGGCCGGAGGCGCACGCCTATTCACGCCCCCCCGAGGTCGAGGGCGAGGCCACCAACCGCGCCATCATGATCGCCGACATGGCGGGTGTGCCACTCTATGTCGTGCATGTGTCCTGCGAGCAGGCGCATGAGGCGATCCGGCGCGCGCGCCAGAAGGGCATGCGGGTCTATGGCGAGCCGCTGATCCAGCATCTGCTGCTTGACGAGAGCGAATATGCCAACCCGAACTGGGACCATGCCGCGCAGCGCGTGATGTCGCCGCCCTTCCGCAACAAGCTGCACCAGGACAGCCTGTGGGCGGGGCTCCAGGCCGGTAGCCTGCAGGTCGTCGCCACAGATCATTGTGCCTTCACCACCGAGCAGAAGCGCTATGGCCTTGGCGACTTCACCAAGATCCCGAACGGCACCGGCGGCCTCGAGGACCGGATGCCGCTGCTCTGGACCTATGGTGTGGGGACAGGTCGCCTGACGATGAACGAGTTCGTTGCCGCGACCTCGACCAACATCGCCAAGGCACTGAACCTGTATCCGCGCAAGGGTGCCATTCTGGAAGGCGCCGATGCCGATATCGTTGTCCTTGACCCGGCGCGCGAGAAGACCATCTCGCATGGCGCGCAGCAATCGGCGATCGACTACAATGTGTTCGAGGGCTTCAAGGTCAAGGGCCTGCCGCGCTTCACGATGACCCGCGGCTATGTAGCGATCCAGGAGGATGAGGTGAAGACCCGCGAGGGCCATGGCAAGTTCGTGCCCCGCGAGCCCTTCTCGGCGACCAACAAGGCGCTGTCGAAGTGGAAGGAGCTGACGGCACCGCGCGCGGTCATCCGGGACCCGGCCAACATGCCGGCCGGGGTCTGATGCCAACGCCATCGCTGATCATGTCCGTCACGCCGCGGCGCGACGTGGCGGAACCCGGACCAACCGGCGTGACGGGGGACTGATGTCACAGGATAGCAACAGCATACCGGCGATCCGGGCAGACCGGCTCTGTCTGACTTTCGATTCGAATGACGGGCCTGTGCATGCGCTGAAGGATGTCGACCTGACCATCGAGAAGGGTGATTTCGTGTCCTTCATCGGCCCGTCGGGATGTGGCAAGACCACCCTGCTACGGGTCATTGCCGATCTGGAACATCCAACCGGCGGGGCGATCTCGGTGAACGGCAAGACACCCGAGGAGGCGCGCCTGGCCGGTGCCTATGGCTATGTCTTCCAGGCACCGGCGCTGCTGGCCTGGCGGACGATCGAGCGCAATATCGGCCTGCCGCTGGAAATCATGGGAATCAGCCGTGCCGAACAGGCCGAACGCGTGAAGCGGACGCTGGAACTGGTCGGGCTTGACGGCTTCGGCCGGAAATTCCCCTGGCAGCTGTCGGGCGGCATGCAGCAGCGTGCATCCATCGCGCGGGCGCTTGCCTTTGATGCCGAACTGCTGCTGATGGACGAACCCTTCGGCGCGCTTGACGAGATTGTCCGCGACCATCTGAACGAACAACTGCTGCAGCTGTGGAAGAAGACCGGCAAGACGATCTGCTTCGTTACCCATTCCATTCCCGAGGCGGTCTATCTGTCGACCCGCATCGTCGTGATGTCGCCGCGCCCCGGCCGGGTGACCGACATCATCGAATCCGACCTGCCGGCCGAGCGCCCGCTCGATATCCGGGAATCCAAACGCTTCCTTGAAATCGCGCAACGTGTCCGCAACGGCCTTCGCGAGGGGCATTCCTATGACTAGGAGCCGGACACATCACTGCCGTGCCTGCCGGCATACCACCGGAGGGGTGCTGCGGTGACGGGCATGGTCAACAGGGTGGCGCCAATTGCTGTCGTGGTCGCCGCGATCATGATCATCTGGTACGGGTTCACCGTGCATCTGAACGCGCCCTGGCAGATCGACCGCTATGAAAAGGCCGGCACCGAATGGCAGATGCGCGATCTTGTGCGCGATACGATGGCGCAGGAACGCCCGGTCCTGCCGGCGCCGCACCAGATTGTCGCCGAGATCTGGAAGACCACGGTGAAGAAGAAAATCACCTCGAAACGCTCACTCATCTATCATGGCAGCGTCACCCTGTCCTCGACCCTGCTCGGCTTCGCCATGGGGACAATCCTCGGCATCGGGCTGGCGGTGTCGATTGTGGAGAACCGGGCGATGGACAAGTCGCTGATGCCCTGGATCATCACCAGCCAGACAATCCCGATCCTGGCCATCGCCCCGATGATCATCGTCGTGCTGAACGCTGTCGGTCTGTCAGGGCTGGTGCCGAAAGCGATGATTTCCACCTATCTCAGCTTCTTCCCGGTCGTTGTCGGGATGGTCAAGGGGCTGCGCAGTCCCGACCCGATGCTGATGGATCTGATGCGCACCTACCGCTCATCGCGGCTGCAGACCTTCTGGAAGTTGCGGCTTCCCGCCTCGGTGCCATTCCTGTTCGCCTCGATGAAGGTCGCCATTGCGATCAGCCTTGTTGGCGCGATCGTTGGTGAATTGCCGACCGGCGCGGTGGCCGGGCTTGGCGCGCGGCTGCTGGCCGGGTCCTATTACGGCCAGACAATCCAGATCTGGTCAGCGCTGATCTCGGCGGCCTGCATGGCGGCGATCCTTGTCGGTGTTGTGGGCGTGATCAGCCATCTGACGCTGCGGCGCATGGGGCTGCGGGCATGACCGGTTTTCAGCGCACCATCGCCACCCTTGGGGGCCTCGCCGCCGCGGCAGCGCTGGTGATCGCCTTCATCGGCAGCGGCGAGGCCGGCATCGCGTTGCTCGCAGCCAGCCTTGTCCTTGCCCTTGCCGGGATGCGGCATCATTTCAGCCTGTGGCCGCAGGCGCGGGTCGATCTTGTCGCCAGCCTTGGTGGCATGGCGCTGTTGCTGTCGCGTCTCGATGGCGACATGCCGACGGCAAGCTGGCCGTTGCTGATCGCCTGCTGGCTGTTCGGCTGGCTGGCGGTCGAAAAGACGATGGCGGCACGAAACCTGCCAAAAGCACTGTCATCCGTCCTGTCGCTGGCGGTGCCGGTCTTTTTCGGCGCCTGGATCATCTTTGCCTGGGAGGTGCTGACTATCGGCCTGCAGATCCCGACGGTCCTGCTGCCGCCGCCTTCGATGATCGCGGTGCGGTTTGCCGAATCGACCTCCATCCTCTGGGCCGATTTCCAGCAGACCGTCATCAAGGCGGCACTCAGCGGTTATATCCTCGGCTGTGGCAGCGCCTTCATGGTCGCCATCCTGATTGACCGTGTGCCGTTTCTGCAACGCGGCCTGCTGCCGGTCGGAAATTTCGTCTCGGCGTTGCCGATTGTCGGGATCGCACCGATCATGGTGATGTGGTTCGGCTTTGACTGGCAGTCGAAAGCCGCCGTGGTTGTGGTGATGACCTTCTTCCCGATGCTGGTGAATACGGTTGCCGGGCTGCAGGCAACGCAGGCGATGGAACGCGACCTGCTTCGCACCTATGCCTCATCCTATTTCCAGCTGCTGATCAAGTTACGGCTGCCGACCGCGGCGCCCTTCATCTTCAACGCGCTGAAGATCAATTCCACACTGGCGCTGATCGGTGCTATCGTTGCCGAGTTCTTCGGAACCCCGATTGTTGGCCTTGGCTTTCGTATCTCGACCGAAGTCGGTCGGATGAATGTCGATATGGTGTGGGCGGAAATCGTTGTCGCCGCCCTCGCCGGATCACTCAGCTACGGCCTTCTCAGCCTGCTTGAACGGCAGGTCACCTTCTGGCACCCCTCAAACCGCCGGAAGACCCCATAACCAACCAGAAAATCACAACCTAGGGAGCATGACATGAAAAAGACACTGACAACCCTGCTGGCACTTGCCGCGAGCCTTGCCATGGGCACGGCGGCAAGCGCGGCGGACAAGCTGACATTGCAGTTGAAATGGGTCACCCAGGCACAGTTCGCCGGCTATTTCGTCGCCGCCGATCAGGGCTTCTACGCCGAGGAGGGCCTCGACGTCACCATCAAGCCGGGCGGACCTGATATTTCGCCTGTACAGGTGATCGCCGGTGGCGGCGCCGATGTGGTGATCGACTGGATGCCATCGGCGCTGGCATCACGCGAAAGGGGCGTGAACCTTGTCAACATCGCACAACCCTTCAAATCCTCGGGCATGATGCTGACATGCCGCAAGGATTCCGGCATCAAGTCGCCGGCCGATTTCCGCGGCAAGACACTTGGCGTCTGGTTCTTCGGCAACGAGTATCCGTTCCTGTCATGGATGAGCCAGCTTGACATTCCGACCGATGGCAGCGGCGGCGGCGTGAATGTCCTGAAGCAGGGCTTCAATGTCGACCCGATCCTGCAGAAGCAGGCCGAATGCGTCTCGACGATGACCTATAACGAATACTGGCAGATCATCGATGCCGGGCTGACCCCGGATGAACTGGTCGTCTTCAAATATCAGGATCAGGGCGTGGCGACACTTGAGGACGGGCTCTATGTCCTTGAGGACCGGCTGAAGGACGCCGCCTTCCAGGACAAGATGGTCCGCTTTGTCCGCGCCTCGATGAAGGGCTGGAAATGGGCCGAGAGCAACCCTGACGCGGCAGCTGACATCGTTCTTGACAATGACGCCAGCGGCGCCCAGACCGAGAAACATCAGCGCCGGATGATGCGTGAGATCGCCAAGCTGACCGCCGGTTCGAACGGCGCTCTGGCACCGGCCGATTACGAGCGCACGGTTGCCACGCTGATGAAGGGCGGTTCGGATCCGGTGATCACCAAGAAGCCGTCCGGTGCCTGGACGCACATGATCACCGACAAGGCTCTGTAAATCAGACACCCTTGTTGAAAGATGGGGCCGTTCGCCTGGCGCGGGCGGCCCTTTTTCATGGGAAGAAACTGGCCGGGCCAGCAGACTCCTGATCAATGCCGCCGCGATGCGCGGCCTAGTCCTCGGCGATATCCTCGGCCCAGAGCTCGGGTTTCTCGCGGATGAAGCGCTTCATCAGCGCGATACAGTCGGGATCGTCGGCGATCACCACCTCGACCCCGTGCGCGCGCAGAAAATCCTCATTGCCGCCAAAGGTGGTGTTTTCACCAACAACCACGCGCGGGATGCCAAACTGCACAATGGTGCCACTGCACATCATGCAGGGGCTGAGGGTGGTGTAGAGAACCGTGTCGCGATAGGTCCGCTGGCGGCCGGCCTTGCGCAGCGCGTCCATCTCGCCATGCGCGATCGGGTCACCCTGCTGCACCCGCTGATTGTGGCCGCGTGACACTTCCTGCCCGTCGCGCGCCAGCACCGAGCCAATCGGGCAGCCACCCTCGTCAAAGCCCTTCCTTGCCTCTTCATAGGCGATGGTCAGCATCTGCCTGTCGGCTTCGGTCATCATCACGCTCTCCTGTCTTTTCGGCCTGATCCGGCCTACCGGTCACCACCCTGGGGTTCGGTGTAATAGGGAAGATGTTCAACGCGCGGGGTGTAGTCGCCGCGCGCCACAAGCCCGTCCAGATGATCGGCAATCTGGTCAAGCCGGGCGAACCAGACATCCTTTGTGCGCAGCGTTTCCTCCAGCCACGCCTCGACCTGGCGCCAGCGCGCCAGCCTGCCGGTAAGGAAGGGATGGATAATCAGCATGAAGAAGCCGCCAGCCTCATAGGCGGCGTCGAACTCCTCCCAGAAGGCGCCAAGCCCGGCCGATGGCGCCTTCACCGGCATCATATAGCCGATCTCGGCATAATGCGCGAAAGGTGGCCAGTCATCGGTGCCCCAATGGACCGGCATTTCCCAGAACCCGCCTGACGCCGTCTCGACACGATAGGGAATATCGTCCGCCATCATCGAGGATTCATAGCGGAACCCGTGCTCGACCAGAAGATCGACCACCTCCTGGTTGATGTTGTAGACCGGTGCCCGGTAGCCGGCCGGCGTGCCGCCACAATATTTCCGGTAGGCCGCCAGCGCGCGCTCGAACCAGTAACGCTGGTCGGGCGCTTCGATCGGGTCCTCATGCAGATAGCCGTGATGGCCGATTTCATGACCACCCTCGAGAATCGCCTCGACAGCCTTCGGATAGGTCTCGACGCACCAGCCGGGAAGGAAGAAGGATTGCTGGATGCCGAACCGGCGGTAGGTATCGAGAATGCGCGGGATCGCGACCGTCGGGCCATAGCGACCCATGCTGATCGGGTAGAGCCGGTCATGCGCATCTTCGGGCCTGGCAATATGGATCAGGCTGTCCGCATCCATGTCGAAGGAAATCACACAGGCGCATCGCGCGCCGTTCGGCCATGGCACCGGGTTCTGGATCATTCTTGCCTCCCTGCCCGTCGGGCCATCCTGCCGCGGTCAGTCCGCGCCGATATAATGCGCCTGGTCCGACGCCCAGCTGAGATAGATCGTGGCCGCCGATTTCAGATCCATTTTCGACAGCTCGCGCTCCTGAAGCTGGACTTTCAACTCGCTGCCATCCTCCGCCTCGAGGAACAATGTCACGACCGAGCCAATGAATTCCTCGGAGATCAGCGAACAGGCGATGGCGCTGCCGCGGCGCGGCTTCGCGGTCGAGATCTGCGCCAGGTCGGCCGCGACGACAAACCGGGCGGTGTCGCCCTTTTGCGGCTTTTCATGCTGCCCGAGATCAACCGTGAAACTGCCGAGGCTGCCGTCAATGGTCACGGCTTTCGCGGTGGCCTTGCTGACGGTGCCGGTGATGATGTTGTTGCGCCCGACAAATTCGGCCACGAAACGGTTTGCCGGCGCCCGGTAGATATCCTTCGGCGATCCGATCTGCGCGATATGCCCGCGCGACATGATCACCACCCGGTCCGCCATGGCAAAGGCCTCGGACTGCGAATGCGTGACATAGACGAAGGTGATGCCAAGCTCGCGCTGGAGCTTTGTCAGCACCGACTGCATACGGATCACCAGATTGGCATCCAGCGCCGAGAGCGGCTCGTCAAGAAGCAGGATCCGCGGCTCGATGACCAGGGAGCGCGCCAGCGCAACACGCTGTTTCTGGCCGCCCGACAGGCTGGCGATATCACGTTCGGCGAATTCCGCGATTTCCATCCGGTCGAGCCATTCCAGGGCCCGCCGCCGTCGCTCCGCCGCCTCCACACCACGCATCTGCAGGCCGAACTCGACATTCTCACGGGCATTCAGGAACGGAAACAGCGCCAGCGACTGCCAGACAAGTGGTGTGTCGCGTTCATGCGCCGGCACATCATTCATCACCCGGCCTTCCATCAGCACCTCGCCCTCCGACGGGGCCTCCAGCCCGGCAAGCATCCGCAAGGTTGTCGTCTTGCCACAGCCTGACGGGCCCATGATGGCGACGAACTCACCGGCCTCGATGGTGAAATTCACCCGCTCGACAGCCACGAAATCGTCGAAGCGTTTTACCACCGACCTGAATTCAACGAGGGGAGCCACCATGAAATCACACTTCCTTTTTGCGGCGGGTCATCAGCACCACCTGCGCAATGATAACCAGCGTCATCGAGACCAGGAAAACAAAACTGCCGATGGCGTTGACCTGCGGGTCGATATTGCCGGTGACAATTTCGAGAATGATCACCGGGATCGTCTTGTTGAGGCCGGCGACAAACCATGAAATGGCGAATTCATCGAACGACACCGCCGCCGTCAGGCAGAAGGACGAGATGATGGCCGGCCGGCAGAACGGCACGATGACCCGGCGCAACGCGCTCCACTGGCTGGCGCCAAGGTTCCATGCGGCGGATTCAAGACTTGGGTCCATCTGGCTGAGCCGCAGGCGGATGATCGCCATCGCAAACGGCGCTGTCAGGACACTATGCGCGATGATGATCGACATCACCTGCCCCGAAATGCCGAGCTTGGCAAACCAGGCCAGCATCGCCAGCGCCATGATGATCAGCGGGATTGTCGGCGGCAGCAGCACAAGCCCCAGATAGATCGGCTTCAGGCGGAAACTGTAGCGATAGTCGGTATAGGCGGTGGCAAAGCCAAGCAGCGTGGCGATGGTCGCCGTCGACAGCGAGACGGTCAGGCTGGTGCGTGCCGCCTCCCAGACATCGGGGTCGTTCCACACCGTCTGGTACCATTTCAGGGTGAAGCTGCCGAGCGGGATTGTCGGGAACCGGTCGGAATTGAACGAGAAGATCACACTGAACAGGATCGGCGCGAAGACAAAGGTGAAGACAAGCGCCAGATAGCCATAGAGAAACCAGCGCAGAGGGCGGTTGTCACTCATCCGACCCTCCGTCGATAGGCCGCCATGATACCGGCAAAGGCAACCACGAACAGCGTCACCATCATCACCACCGCCACCACCGCGGCGCGCGGCCATTGCTGGCCCGACTTGACCGTGTCGACGATCAGGATCGGCAACGTCGGCGGTTTCGAGCCACCAAGATAATAGGGGCTGACAAAATCACCGAAGGACAGGATGAAACAGAATACCGCGGCGATGATCAGACCGGTGCGCGCCATCGGCAGGATCACCCGGTAGATCGTGCGGAACGGCCGGCATCCAAGATTGAACGCCGCCTCGACAAGCGATTTGTCGATATTGGCCAGTGCGAAGGTCTGCAGGATGATCACCAGCGGCAGGGTCAACGTCATATAGCCGACAACGGTGCCGAATTTGGTGTTCAGCATGACGAACGGGCCAAGCCCGAGATAGCTGAGGCCGGCATTGATCACGCCGCTTTCGGCGAGAATCACATACCAGGAGAAAATCCGCACAAGATAGCTTGTGAAGAACGGGATGATGAGCATGAAGATGGCCCAGCGCCGCACCGTCTCGCTGACCTTGAAGGCCAGCGTGTAGGCGGCGGGAAAGGCCACCAGCATTGTCACGACAGTGCCGATGCCGGCGAGGCCCCAGGTCAGGAAATAGCTGTCCCAGAAATAGTCCCGGCCCAACATCTTGAGCCAGTTCTTCATCACGAAATCCTCCTGCATCCGGTAATTGCGGACGATGAAGAAGGACATCGCCACCATGAAGCAGAGCGGGCCAATGAAGAACAGCGACTGCCAGATGATGATTGGCAGCCGGAATGTCAGTTTGAAAACCGAGGATTGCCGCGCGGCGGATGACGCGGCTTTGGCGGGGGTGGAGTCACTCATCACATTGTCAACCGGGGCGTCACGCCCCGGTCACGGGATGGGCGGCGCAGGCCGCCGCCCTCCCTTCAGTCATGAAATCCACTCAGGCGTTCTTGTATTCGGACCAGAAATCGTTCCAGTCCTCGAGCGTCTGCTGCACCGGAATGTTCCGGTAGTGGATGCGGCCTTCCTTGACCAGCGTGATCGGATCATTCGCCATTCCGTCGATCTGGCCGGTACGCTCGGCCTCCGCCCGGTCGACCTCGATCAGTCTGGCGCGGCCGCTTTTGGTGATGGCAAAGCCGGGATAGGCCGCCATCTGCGCCGATTTCACCTGACCTTCGGCCGACAGCATGTACTGGATGAACTTCTTGACGATGTCGGCCTTTTCAGTGCCCTTGCCGATGCAATAGGACTCGGTCCACTGGATCCCGCCTTCTTTCGGCACCACCGACCCGACGGGCGCGCCATCCTTTTCCAGAACACCGGTGATCCAGTCACCGATGCCGCACATCGCCAGCATCTCGCCATTCTTCAGCGAGTTGAAGGTTCCGCCATAATCGAAATAGCCGCCAACCTGCGGGCGCAGCGACAGCGTGGTTTCCTGGACAGCATCCCATTTGCCATCCGACAGGTCCCACAGCCCGGCGCCATTGCCGTTATACAGGCTCATCATGCCAAGGCTCGGCAGGTGCCAGTCGAAATGACCGACCTTGCCCTTGACCTCCGGCTTCCAGAAGCATTCATAGCTCATCGCCTCCTCGGCGGTGATGGCGTTCTTGTTATAGGACACGCCAAGATGGCCACAGCGCACCATCATCGAATAGAGCTTGCCATCCTTCCAGTGTCCGGGGAATTTGGTGAAATCCTCATAGAGCATGTCGTCGAACGGATAATCCGCGGCGTTCAGCTCCTCGATATATCCGGCCGCGTTCAACTGCTGCACGAACTCGCCGTCTGACAGGATGACATCATAGGTACCCGGGGGCGATTGCGCGATCAGCCCCAGCATGTTGTCACCACCGGCATAGTATTTCGGCTTGAACTTGACGTTGTTGGCCGCCTCGAACTCGGCGACAACGTCCGGCTCGCCATGGCCGTACCATGCCAGCATGTTGATCTCGGTCGGCGCGGCCCAGGCCCGCGAGATGAAGGGGGTCGAAAGCGCGGTTGCCGCACCATAGGTCAGCGCCTTGCGACGTGACAGTTTCGAGCCGAAAAGGTTAGCTGTGGATTTCATTATGGTTACTCCCTTGATAGTACCGCGCCTGACCGGTCGCCGATTGCATTCCAGCATGAGCAGATTTATGCTCGTGTAAAGCGCCAAGAGCGAATTTATCCGGTCTGAAGCTGGTCAGCATGTGCTTATTTTGCACCGTGGTGACGCAAATTCCGACCTGCCCCAAGGCCTTCCGGAATCAGTAGAGACGCAATGCAGGCATCTGAATTTCATACAATTTTTGACAGCCCAGGCCCGGTGATTCTGCCTGTCATCCATGTCCTTGACGAGAGCCTGACAGCGGCGAATATCGACCATGTGGTCGATGCCGGCCTGAACGGGTGTTTTCTGATCAATCATGATTTCGGAATCGGGCCCTTCCTGCCCATCATCGAGGCGATTCGCACCCGCTACCCGGATTTCTGGATCGGGCTGAATTTTCTGGCCGTGACAGGTCTGGAAGCGTTTCCGATCCTGGCCGAACTGGGCGCGCGTGGCACCCCGATCGATGCCTACTGGGCCGATGATGCGCGCATCGACGAGCGCACCGAAAGCCAGGAAGAGGCCGATGAGATCGCCGCTATACGCCGCGACTGTGGCTGGAACGGTCTGTATTTCGGTGGCACCGCCTTCAAGAAGCAGCGACCTGTCGACCCGCAGGACCATGCGCGCGCCGCCGCCATCGCCGGCAATTACATGGATGTGGTGACGACATCGGGGATCGCCACCGGCAAATCGGCCGATATCGGCAAGCTTGACCAGTTCCGCCGGTCACTTCCCGACAGGCCGATCGCGCTTGCCTCCGGGATCACGCCCGAGAATGCCCGCACCTATGCCATGGTCGATTGTTTTATGGTCGCGACCGGGATTAATATCGAGGGTGATTTCTACAGGATCGACCCGGCGCGTCTGGCGCGCCTTGTCGACATATGCCATGAAATGGGAGCCACATCATGACCGACAGGAACGCCGAGCGCTGGTATCTCGACATCATGTCACCGAACACGAAGGGCGAGAAATTCGCCTGGCTCGACCCGACCTCGATCTATATCAATGGCGACGCCTTCACACAGCTTCTCGACGATCTCACGGCCGAGCTCGAAGGGGTGGAATGCGACGTGGTGGCCGGGCTCGATGCCATGGGATTTGTTCTGGGTGCCGCCCTCGCGACGCGGATCGGCGTCGGGTTCCTTCCCATCCGCAAGGCCGGCAAGCTGTGTGTCGACACCGACGCCGTGTCCTTCACCAACTATTCGGGCCGGACACAGGACATGGAGATGCGCACCCCGGCCTTCGCCAGCGGCACACGCGTCCTGCTGGTCGACCAGTGGGTCGAGACAGGTGGCACGATGGACGGCGCGATCCGCCTTGTCGAACGCCAGCACGGTATTGTCGCCGGAATCGCCACCATCGCCATGGAGGATAATGAGCGCACCGCCGGTTACCGGGCCAGCTTCCCGGTGATCACCGCGGTCCAGCCAGGCACCGACCGGCAGGAACAATGCAACCGCCAGACGCTGGACTCCTTCGCCAGCTACAAGCCGGAGATGGCCTTCCCGCGACGTTCATGACGCGGGGCCATATCCGTCCCTTCGCCAATCACATGCCGGTAACTGTATCACCCGGAAGTCACTCGACGATGACGGTCACATGCGCGGCAAGCTCCTTGCCGTCACGATGCAGCGCGCTGTGGTCATTCGCATTCAGCGATATCTTCACATCATGCGTTCCCGCGGACAGGCCGGCGATATGGTACCAGTCGCCATAGAGACGCCCAAGCTTGTCGCCATTCACATAGATATGGGCATGCCCCTCGCCCTCGACATTGTCAAAGCCGGCATTGGCCGCGTTGAAGGCGAAATTCGTCGTCATCACATGCAGGTTCCAGCCGCTCTCGGGATCCTTGAAAATTTCGGCTTCGATGGTTGGCGGGTTCGCCCAGTCATCGACCGTCAGCATGCCATGCTCATGCGGCTTGCCGTCCATCATCATGTCGCCGCCCGCCATGCTGCTGTGATCCATGCCGCCACGCAGGGTCTCGGACCACAAATCGCCAGCCGCCCAGTAAAGGCCGGCACCGATCAGCGCGCCGCCCAAAAAGGTGATCACAAGGCTGGCCACCGGCGATCGCGCCTCACCAGCATTGTGCGCGCTTCCCGTTCCAGTGTTTTCGGTCATGTCGCCCCCGTTTGAATCAGGTCTATTCCATCAATGTCACACCGGCTGCGCGCATGTCGGCAAGCGCCTTGTCGAGTGACCCGTCAAGGTCGATCGCCCGGCAGGCCGGCAGCCTGACCTCGATCCGAAAGCCATTCGCCACCCCGTCCAGCGCCGACCAGGCGACGCAGTAATCGGTCGCCAATCCGACCATCGTCAGATCCTCGCAGCCGCGATCACGGAGCAGCCCGGCAAGCCCTGTCGCCGTCGCCTTGTCATTCTCGAAAAAGGCCGAATAGGAATCAACCGCCGGGTTGGTGCCCTTGCGGATCACCGCGTCGGCGCGGACGGTGTCGAGCGCCGGATGAAACGCCGCCCCGTCACTTCCCTGAATACAATGGTCGGGCCACAGCACCTGCGGGCCATAGGGCATCTCGGTCAGGGTGAAGGGTGCCGCGCCATCATGCGACGAGGCAAAGCTGGAATGGCCTTGCGGGTGCCAGTCCTGGGTCAGGATCACCAAATCGAACGCGTCCATCATCCCGTTGATGGGCTGCATGATGCTGTCGCCATCAGTGACGGCAAGCGCGCCGCCCGGGCAGAAATCATTCTGCGGGTCGATTACCACAAGCGCCTTCATCTATCCCTACCTCGCATCAGAACAGCCCAATCGTACGCCTGATTGTAGGATGCGGCGTCAGCCTAGGCAATATGATGGCGCAAGATACCGGTCTAACGCAGCCCGTCCTCGCCGGTGACCTCATCGACGGTCAGCCCGCCCATGCGGTCATGGATCCGCGGGCCCCGCGACATGGCAAGCGCGAACATGATCTCGCCGGCGCGCGGCGCATCGGCAAGCCGCACCTCCATGGCGTCGAAATGGCTCCGTACATAGGCCGCATTGATGTGACCAAGCGGGATATCGATCGGTGTGCCGGGGCCACCAACCTTCATCGCCGACGGCACGATGGCCCTGGCCTCGCCAAGACGCTCGCGCATCGAATAGCCACCCGGGACATGCCACAGCGCGGTATGTTCCAGCTCGCCGCCCTCGCCGGCCAGCGCCGCCTTGCCATAGCCGTCAATCCCCTCGACCCCGCCAAGCAGACCGATTAGCTCGTCCGTCATGGCAAGGCCAAGCGGTTTCAGATTATCCATCGCCGATTGCAGATCCTCCTGCCAGGTGCCGGCGAACGGGTTGGCGACGACAGCGACAATGGCAGCGCGGCGGCGCGGCGTCTCCGGCGGCGGGCCATTTTCATGATGGATTGTCTCGACAAAACTCATCGTCTTGCGAAGCGTGAAGTCAGGCATGGCAGTTCCCCCTGAATTTGTCTGGCCCCATATTGTCTGGCCTGTCGGCATCGGCCAGCAGACTGGCAACAAGGCCCACCGTCTCGATCCGATCCTGCAGCACCAGCACCGCGCCGGCAATGCCGCCCAGCTGCATCATCCTTGTGGCCGTCACGCACCCGGCGGCCAGCGCGGCGGCGATCTCGTCATCGGCAAGGGCCGGCACGCCGGTTGTCACCATCCTGCCGGCAAGGTCGCTTGCCGGATCAAGCTGATGCGCCGGATGCCTTGTGATCATCGGGTGGCCCGGCAGATCGACATCATTGGCAATCAGCGTTGCCGCGATATCGGCCAGCGCGGCGCTGTCGGCAAGCACTGTCACGCTGTCGGCAATGCCAAGAGAGTGGCTGCGCCCGTCCCAGCCCGAACTGGCCATGCCACGCCAGCATGTCGGTCCGGTAAGCGTCAGCGTGGCTGTCGGCAGACCGGCGATCAGGGCACGTGTCGTGGCACCATCCGCGGTCCAGAAGGCGATGTCACCGCCGTTATTCACGCTGATCCGGCTGCTGTCCCGCGCCGCCTCATCATCCAGCATCGCCGCCAGAACGTGATCTGCCACCGACCCCGCCACCGCGGCCATGGGGGTGACGAAGCTGTCACCGGCGATCCGGCAGACAGACTGCATGCGGCACGCCACCGGCCCGTTGAAGCGGCGTCCCGCAACATATGGCGCGCGCAGCCCGTCCAGCTCATCCGCAAGGGTCGAGAGAACCGGCATCGCCGCGCCTGTGGCGCGTTCAAACAGCGCGCGGCGTCCGGGCCCGTCCGCGTCAATCACCAGATCGATGGGACCATGCTGGATATGAAGACGCTGACGTTGGCCGATCAAGGCTGCCTGAAAGCCCGCCATGGCCGATGGCCGGCTGCCGGCATATGCCTCAGGATGCGTCGTCATTGCCGGTCAGCACCGTCTTTGCCCCGGGGCCCATGACCTGCGCATTGGCGCCATATTCGCTTCCCTGCTCGATCGCCTCGGCAATGCTTCTTACGGCGTCACCATGCCCGCCAAGCTCGACATAATCATCACGACGAACGGTGAATTCCAGCGGCGCGACCAGCGCCGGCGTCGGCACGTAGCCGAAGGCGTTGTCAGGAAGGTTCAGCACATCGACCATGACGGTGATCCCGCCGCCGGGCCAGACGAACGCCTCGACACCGCCGCAGGATACGGTGGTGTGCCGTTTCTGCACCGAACGGGTCAGCTTTACCGGGTTCCTTGTCGCCCCGGCGCGAAGCGATCCGCCGGCCCCGCCCATGAACAGCACCGTACACAGGGCCGGCTCGCAATTCTCGGTAATGAGGTCAACCGTCGGGCGCAGCGAATCCGGAAGCGGCGCCGGCTGTGGCACCAGATCATCATCCAGAATGAAAAAGCCGAATTGCTCGCCGGTCGTCGAGACCATCAGCAGCGTCAGCCCAGGCCGGGCGCCCTTCTTCGCATCCCAGTCACCGAGGATGGTCAGCGGGTCCTCGATATCGGTGCCACCCCAGCCAAGGCCGGGTTCGGCCACCTGGAAATAGCGCCCCGGGGTCGAACGGCGTCCCTTGATCCTGATGCCGGTCTCCTGCCAGTCGATGACCTTGCCGGCCTGATGTTCTGATACCACCCCGGTGATATGGTCATCGACGACAACCACCTCATCGACCAGCCCCTTCCATTGCGAGGCGAACATGCCGATGGTCGCCGACCCGCAGCCAACCCGCATCCGGCTCTCGACAATACCATCGACAATCGGCGGCTTGCCGGCCTCGACCGTGACCGTCGCCCCGTCATCGATCGTCAATTCGACCGCCTGCTTGTTGCACAGCTGCATGAGCGTGTCGCAGGTGACCCGGCCTTCCTTCTTCGACCCGCCGGTCAAATGGTCGACGCCGCCAAGCGACAGCATCTGCGAGCCATATTCCGAGGTGATGACAAGCCCGACTGCCTCGCCATCGCAGCGCACCACGGCGCCTTCCTTGCCAAGATGCCGGTCGGTGTCGATCTTCACCTTCACCCCGCAATAGGAGAAGATGGCCTCGGTCACCACCGTCACGAAATCGACTCCCTCGATGTCACGGCTGACAACAAAAGGGGCCGGCTTGTAATCGGGATAGGTCGTGCCGGCACCGATGGCGGTCACGAACAGGTCCGTCTCGGACCCCAGCCCACCATCCCATCCAGCGCCAAGAAACGGTCTCACCGTGTCGCCGGCCGCCAGCCGCCGGTCGAAAATCGTCAGCGGGTCAAGACGGACGATCTGCCCGTCATGATTGGCGTAGCGGTCACAGGCACCGCTGTTGCCATCGGCGATATAGCACATCACCGGGCAGGCATCGCAGCGGATCTTCTCGACGACCTCCTTGGCCATGCTCACTCTCCCCTAATGGCCCTGATCAGCCGCGTGGATGGCCGCCAGAACGCGATGTGGCAGTGCCGGCAGCCGGTCGATCCAGACACCTGTCGCATCGTGAATGGCGTTCAGGATCGCCGGTGCCGTCGGGATCAGCACATGCTCGCCAAGCCCCTTTGCCCCCATCGGGCCGACCGGATCGGGCTTTTCGATGAAAATCGTCTCGATCTCCGGCATGTCGCCGCATGAGGGGATCAGATAGTCATGCAAATTCTCGGTGCGGCCGGGGATATATTCCTCCATCAGCGCCATGCCAAGCCCTTGCGCGATGCCGCCCTCGATCTGGCCGGTGGCCAGCAGCGGGTT
>Ga0181588_10000306_pt1 | contig 43769 bp, 49 predicted proteins | sample 071ome_26_FD_148607 | JGI IMG/M metagenome (GOLD analysis project Ga0181588, IMG submission 148607) | Coastal salt marsh microbial communities from the Groves Creek Marsh, Skidaway Island, Georgia - 071409BT metaG (spades assembly) | ecosystem: Environmental > Aquatic > Marine > Intertidal zone...
CAAATATGGCAAATACAGATAATCAATGTGCAGACCTACAGATCGAAAACCTTTATCCCGAATCTAAAGATACTCTAGGCGACATTCTAAATCTTCAGGCAGAAACCCAGAAGAATGTTTATGGTTACAACTTCGACGAGATGTCTCTAAGAGACCTTATGGAGTTTTGGCACATGAACAATCACGCATTAATCGACGAGATCCACGAGGCAACTGATGCTCTCGGTGGTATTAAAGACGGTAACGGAAACGCTATTTGGAAAAGGTGGAAAAGTGCATATACCACTTATTCAGACAAAAGCTTTTCTGACCTCTCCGAATCCGACAAAATGGAGTGCAAGTTTGAAATTGTAGACATGCTACATTTCTTTATGAACTATGCAGCCTCCATAGGAATGACCTCCCAGGAAATGTACAACATGTACATGAGTAAGAACGAGGAAAATCGTCGAAGACAGGCAAACAATTACTAAACTAAAAAAAACAAAGTATTAAATTATGAAGGAGGACTATTCGCTACCGGAACCTATTTTACAAGAAAATCCTAACAGATTTGTTATATTTCCTATCCAACACCAGGAGATTTGGGAGATGTACAAAAACCAGGAAGCTTGTATCTGGACAGCAGAAGAAATTGACCTTTCGGCAGATATTGACGATTGGAGAAACAAGTTGAATGACAACGAAAGACACTTTATCAAGCATGTGTTGGCATTCTTTGCTGCATCAGACGGTATTGTGAATGAGAACTTAGCTGAAAATTTTGTCAGGGAGGTGCAATACTCGGAAGCTAAATTCTTCTACGGGTTCCAGATTATGATGGAGAACATCCATTCTGAGACCTATTCACTTCTGATTGATACCTATATTTCTGATCAAGCTGAGAAGAAAATGCTTTTCAATGCAATTGAAACTATCCCAGCAGTTAAGAAAAAAGCTGAATGGGCTTTAAAGTGGGTTGAATCTGAGCATTTCCAAGAGAGACTAGTTGCCTTTGCAGCAGTGGAGGGTATATTCTTCTCTGGTTCTTTCTGTTCAATCTTCTGGCTTAAAAAGCGTGGATTGATGCCTGGATTAAGCTTCTCAAACGAACTTATTTCAAGAGACGAAGGTATGCACTGTGACTTTGCAGTACTCCTACACAACAATTACCTAGCTAATAAGGTATCTGAGGAGAGAATCAAAGAAATCGTTCTCAGTGCACTGGAGATTGAAAAAGAATTTATTACTGAATCTTTGCCTGTTAAGCTAATCGGTATGAACCAAGATCTTATGAAACAATACTTAGAGTTTGTTGCTGACAGATTGCTTGTAGATCTTGGATGTTCAAAGGTTTTCAATGCAGAAAACCCATTTGACTTTATGGCAAACATTTCTTTACAAGGTAAGACCAACTTCTTTGAAAAAAGAGTTGGAGAATACCAAAAAGCTGGAGTGAAAAATTCCTCCGAAAATGCGTTCGATATGGACGTAGACTTCTAAAAAAATAAAAGCAAGCATGTACGTAACTAAGAGAGACGGATCCAAAGAAGCGGTTAGATTCGATAAGATTTCTAATCGTGTAAAAAAGATGACTTATGGCCTGAACAACGACTTTGTTGATTGGATGGGCATTTCACAAAAGGTAATCGCTGGAATATATGATGGAATTTCAACAGGTGAGTTAGATAATCTAGCTGCTGAAACCTCAGCATCACTTATTCCAAGTCACCCAGACCATTCAATTTTGGCAGCAAGAATTGCTATTTCTAGATTGCATAAGTCTACAAAGAAGAAATTTTCTGAAACGATTGAGGATTTGTATTCCTACATCGACCCAGAAACTAATAAGCCTGCAGGTCTTATTGGTGATGAAACCTACGAGGTAATAATGAAGAATAAGAAAAAATTTGATTCTGCCATTATACATGATAGGGATTTCAACTTCGAATACTTTGGATTCAAAACGCTTGAAAAAAGTTACCTCCTTAAAATGCATGGAATGCCAGCAGAAACCCCACAACATATGTACATGCGTGTTGCGGTAGGTATCTGGGGAGATGATATTAAAAATGCTCTCAAAACATATGAGCTTCTCTCAACTCATATGATGACACATGCAACTCCAACGCTATTTAATTCCGGTACTAAAAAACCACAGCTATCTTCCTGTTTCCTTTTAACTATGCAGGAAGATTCTATTCCTGGAATATACAAGACCCTTTCTGATGTTGCGATGATTTCTCAGAATGCTGGTGGTATTGGTCTTGCTATACACAACGTAAGGTCAACTGGTTCTTATATCAGAGGTACAAACGGAAAATCGAATGGTATTGTGCCTATGCTTAAGGTATTCAATGAAACCGCTAGATATGTTGATCAAGGTGGGGGTAAAAGAAAAGGATCTTTTGCTATCTACCTAGAACCATGGCACGCTGATGTTGAAGACTTCTTGGATTTAAGAAAGAACACGGGTAAGGAAGAAAGAAGAGCTAGAGACTTGTTCCTTGCCCTTTGGGTTTCCGATCTATTCATGGAAAGGGTAGAAAAAGATGAAATGTGGTCTTTATTCTCTCCCTCTGAGGTACCTGGACTTCATGAAGTCTATGGACAGAAGTTTAATGAAATGTACATAGCAGCTGAAGAAGCTGGAAAAGCAAAGAAAACCATTAAAGCAAGGGAACTTTGGGGAAAGATTATTGAGTCACAAATTGAAACTGGAACTCCTTACGTCCTTTATAAAGACTCTGCAAATAGAAAATCAAACCAGCAGAATTTAGGGACCATCAAATCTTCGAATTTATGCTGTGAGATTATCGAATACACAGACAAGGATGAACAAGCAGTTTGTAACTTGGCCTCTATCCCAGTTAACAAGTTCTTAAAATCTACAGATGCGAGAACCTCAAAGATTACTAGAGGGAAGTGTGAGGTTGACCACGATTACCTATATGAAGTGTCATACCAAACTGCTGTAAACTTAAATAGGGTAATTGATGTAAACTTCTATCCTACTGTTGAGACTAGAAGGTCTAATATGAGACACCGCCCAATTGGTATTGGAATCCAAGGCTTAGCAGATCTTTATGCAACAATGGGTATTCCATTTACTTCTGATGAGGCAAGGAAAATTAACTCCGAACTATTTGAGACGATTTATTTCGCATCAATGACAGCTTCTAAAGATCTTGCTAAGAAATTTGGATCTTACGAAACTTTTGAAGGGTCTCCGTTAAGTGAGGGTAAATTCCAATACAATCTTTGGCAGGTTAATGATGAGGATCTTTCAGGAAGATGGGATTGGAAAAAGCTCAGGAAAGATGTTATGAAGCACGGAGTTAGAAACTCTCTCCTTCTTGCACCTATGCCAACAGCTTCGACAGCTCAAATTATGGGTAACAATGAAGCTTTTGAGCCTTTCACTTCTAACATCTATACCAGAAGAACTCTAAGTGGTGAGTATGTGATTATTAATAAGCACTTAGTTGGGGATCTAATCTCTTTGGGTCTTTGGAATGAGGATATGAAGAATATGATCATCATCCATAAAGGCTCTGTACAGAATATTCCGAACATCCCTGATGACATCAAGGAGATCTATAAAACAGTTTGGGAGATCAAACAGAAGGATCTCATCGAAATGTCTGCTGACCGTGGTAAATTCATTTGTCAATCACAATCTCTAAACCTATTTATAGAGGGCGTTAATGCTGCCAAACTTACTGCAGCTCATTTCCATTCTTGGAAATTAGGCCTTAAAACTGGTATGTATTACCTAAGAACAAAAGCTGCAGTAGATGCTCTTTCAGGTCTTGGTATTGACACGAGCAAATACAAAAAGGTAGAAGAAACTGCTCCAGCACCAAAACAAGTTGTTGTAGAACCACAACCTAAAGCAGCAAATGAAGATCTAAAAGCTCTGGCAGAGCAAACTATGAACGATCTTTCTTGTAGCTTGGACAACCCAGACGATTGCTTGTCTTGTGGTTCTTAAATAAATATACTACGATGGATAAGGTACGTAATTTTGAAAATTTTATTGCTATAAACGAAAGGGTTATCCCAGATAAACAAGGAGAGATCCTTGTTATTCTGGGTCCTCCGGGATCTGGTAAAGGAACTTTATCGAAGAAGCTTGTTGAAAGGAACAACTTTACCCACATTTCTACCGGTGAGTTAATTAGAAATTCCGACGATAAGGAATTAAAGAAAACTGTAGAGAAGGGGGATTTCATTCCAGATCGAGTTATGGTAAGGATGTTAAGAAAGGCACTAGGAAAGGTTGATTTAGAGAACGGGGTTATAATTGATGGGTTTCCAAGAAACGTTAAACAGGCTAAGCTACTTGATTCCCTTCTTGGAAAGCTAGGTGTAGGTTTAAATCACGTGATCTATCTAGATTTGGGCGAAGAAAAAGCCAAGGATAGGATCATGAAAAGAGCCGAGAAAGAAGGTCGTGCCGATGATAAGGATCCAGAAATCATATCCAAGAGATTCAAGGAATATAAGGAGAAAACTTTACCCCTAGTCAAGAAGTATAAAAAAAGTAGAAAGCTTGTTAAGGTAGATGCTTCTAAAAAAATAGAAAGGGTCTATAAGCAATTGCTTGATAAAATCGGGATTAGTTACAAAACTAAAGATGAAGAAGGGAAAGAAAAAACTTCCTGATAGCATTGTTTATAATGAAGATACTGAGAAGTATGATGCCTTTCTAAAGCCATATGCAACCTCAATATCTTCGCCTAAAATAGATGTTTCTGGTTTAGCACTATTCAAACAACGTGCTGCAATACATTCTAATCACAAATTTGGTAAAAGAGCAGAAGAGATTAAAGATCAAATCTCCGATCTGCTTCAGGAATTTGAAGACAATGAGCTTGTCTGGAATTCTACTATGTCATTTGAGGCACATATTGGAACAGAGATATATCTATATGAAAATTCAAAGGGAGAAACTTTTGCAAGTCTTATTTCTCCTGAAGAATGGAATCACAAATTCCCATTCTTTGGTAGGTTTAAATTAGACACAGATTTTTCCTGGAAAAGGATAAGAGATTAAAATGAGTATTCATCAAGATAAATTGGTAGATGATTTTCTAGCAAAAATTGAATCTGAGCTAGAGCATAAGAAAAAACTAAATCTTTCTGAGAAAGAACAGTTGGAAACAATTGTTGAGGTTATTACAAACTATCTCAGATACTTTGCTGAGGTTGATGTAAAAGAACCTAAATTTATTAGGGGAAAGCACCCACATGTAATCATCGATGCACCAAAGGTCGATGTTGAGGATCTCATATCAGCTGTCGAAAAACTTTTCATGGAGCTTGGAATTCGTTTTAAGAGGCATAGGTTCCAAGGATCTTTATCACTACTTTCAGCCAAAAATAACACGGTTCCTGGGCTTGTTTATGGCAGGGGATATTTTCTGGTTACCCCATCTACTAAATTTAAGGCTACTGGATCTACACTTAGAATTGAATGTCTAAGGGAAAACCAGGTGGTAAAGGTTCTTGATGGTAAATTGGACAATCTCACTCTGGTTTATTGGAATGGTCGAGGAATGAGTAGAATGGCTTTTGATCCTGTCTGTGAGGATGAAAAGAAAAAAGCTATTGAATACCCGGACGACCAAACGGGTTTTGTAACCCTAGATCTTGTTGCTAGAAAAAAGGAAAAAAACATCAAGGCGGTTGGCGATTTCACACTTACCCTTAATGATGAACTGATTCTCGAAAGAATTACCTCATTAGCTCGAGGATAAGGTGAAATTTTTCTAATAATTGGGATATAAATAGAAACGACAATATTTAGTTTCTATGGCTTCCAAGACCAAAAAGAAAAGGACAAAAAAATCTACTACCCCCAGTAAATCAAAATCTTCAAACCAGCAGGTTGATTTAACAAAGCAAGACATTTCACTTTGTCTTGTTATGATTGTAAAGGATGAGGAGGACACTATTAGGAGGTGTCTCACTCAAGTTTCTCCTTACATTTCCTATTATGTCATAGTTGATACTGGATCCTCTGATAATACTATCCAGGAGATTAATTCTACTATGGAAGAACTCGGTATTGACGGAGAGGTTCACGAAAGACCTTGGGTAAATTTTGAGGTAAACAGAACAGAAAGTTTACAACTTGCTAAGGGAAAATGTGATTATAGGTGGATAATCGATGCAGACGATACATTTAGAGTAGCAAATCCTGAGGTAAATCCTTTTAGCAATTTACCAAAAGAGAAGGTTGATTGCTTACAGATTCTTTATAAGCTCAACAACCTTCAATATCATAGGGCTCAAATTGTAAGATCTGACCAGGATTGGGTTTATAAGGGGGTACTCCATGAATATTTGGAATTACCTGGGAAGGAACCTTTGATTCAATACCAGATCCCTAGAGATAAATGTTACGTTGATGCCGACATCAGCCCGCTTAAAAGGGCAAATACACTTGAAGAGAAATATGCGAATGATGCTAATATTCTCGAAAAAGCACTTGAGGATGAGCCTACAAATACAAGGTATATGTTCTATTTAGCACAAAGCTATAGGGATTCAAACCAGAAAGTGAAGGCGATCGATGCTTACGAAAAAAGGATTGAAGCAGGTGGATGGGAAGAAGAGGTATACTATTCAATGTATATGATCGGAAAAATCAAAGAGCAGTTAGGAAGACACCCAGATGAGGTTATACAAGCTTATTCTAGAGCATGGGAATATAGGCCAGAAAGACTTGAAGCTGTTTTCCATGCAATGAGAAAACTCAGAGAGAGGGGAAGATGGGTAATGTCGTTTACCTATGGCAACATGGCAGTCAAAAATCCGGGAACTTCTGATATACTATTCGTTGAGCCAGAGGTTTGGCAGTGGAGACTTTTGGATGAATATGCTTTAGCAGCTTTCCACACTGGAAATCCAGAGCTAGCATTCGAAAAAATAGATGCGGTTGTTAGAGAGGAATTCTTCTCATCCCTCCCACCAAACGAGAAAGATAGGATGCTCAAAAACCTAGACCATTATAGAAATGCTGCAGCACAAAAGGCAGAAGCTATAAAATCAAGAGAAGCCGTTAAACAATAAATATTTAGGATGGCAAAAATTCTTTCCATATCTGCAATTGCACACGATTGTGGTGTAGCTTTTATTGAGGATGGAATAATAAAATATGCTTTTGAAGAAGAAAGATTCCGAAGAGTAAAGGGGATTTTTATACAGTTCTTGTTTCCCGAGCTTTCCTTACAAGCTTTGGAAAAAGAAACTGGGGTAACTCCATTTGATGAAGATGTTATAGTTGTTATGCCAAAAGCTGTTTTGTGTGGATTGGATTACCTTGCATCCATACTCGACATCAAGGACATCTACCTTTATGATCACCACTTTTCACATGCTTGCACTGCATATTACCTCTCTGGATTTAAAGAGGATACTTTGGTTTTTAGTTATGATGGAGGGGATGGAAACGGAATAAGTGATAATGTTCTCACTAAAGATGTAATCCAAAAAATAAGAGAGCAGAGACTACCATTCCGAAAGATCAATATGGAGGAGGAAGAATTCATGGAGTTAGCGAAAAGAGTGCAAAAAGATTCTGATTTTGTTAACCAGATTGAAATCTGGAATGATTCTTGGTGGCTAAAAGAGGATCACACACAAAGCAGTAATCGAGCGTCTGTTTATATTGGTCAAGGAGGAAATTTAGAACTTAGAGATTTTGCAAAAAATTTTGGTTCAGTTGCGGAGTTGTGGAATTCTTTCTGCGTTTCTAATAATATGATAGGTGGAAAGGATGAGGGTAAAATTGTTGGACTAGCTTCACAAGGTAAGTTTAACCAGGAAATGTTTGATTCTATCGGGGATCTTTTTAAATTTAATGGGGATCTGAGATGGGGTAATTTTTACGATGTCAATTTATATTTCGGTTCTTTGGATCTAGACAATCCTGAGATCAGAAGGGATGCTGCATATATGCTTCAATACTTAACCGAAAATTATTTTTTAGATACAATCCAATTCCTAAAATCAAAATACCCACATTGTAAAAAACTAGCACTTTCTGGTGGGCTTTTTTCAAACGTAAAGGTCAACCAAAAGATTAATGAACTTTCAGAATTTGATGAGATTTTCATATCACCAGGGATGGGTGATGGTGGTATTGCACTGGGAGCCGCAATAGCTAAAGCGAAGGAGCTTGGTGAATTCGAGGTCCAGAGGGTTAAGAATGTTTTTTGGGGCAACAAAACTGAAATTCCATCACCACAGCTAAATATTGAATCCAGTGATATAGACTACAACGAAATTGCTTCAGAGCTTGATGCTGGGAAAGTAATCGGGGTATTTACAAATAGAAGAGAATGGGGACCAAGAGCTTTGGGTGGGACCTCTATTATGTTTGATCCAAGAAGAAAAGATGCACAGGAGTATGTGAATACTAGACTTAATCGAAACGAGGTAATGCCTTTTGCTCCCGTTGTTATGGATGGGTTTGAATCGATACCCTTTCATTGTTACAAATCAAAGTATGCTGCTCAGTTTATGACGTTGTGCTATGATGTAAAGGATGAATGGGTTAATAGAATACCTGGGGTAATTAACACATATGATAATACTGCAAGAATTCAGATTGCTAAGCCTGACAATAAGCCATTCTTCCCCATACTTGAAGCTTTCAATGAAATGACCGGTATACCTCTTCTCATGAATACCTCTTTTAATGTCCACGGTGAACCAATTATCAATACAACGGATCAAGCGATTAATCATTTGTCGGAAGGTGTAGTTGATGTTCTTATTATAGGGAATAAAGTATATAGGATTAAGTCTTCCTTATTTGACACTTGATAGATATATAAACTATGAAATTGAGGAGCTTTACATCCTATACATCTCACAATATAAGTGAATCTTTAAAGTACCATTTAGAGAAGGGCCTTTCCTTAATGGAGAGTGTTTATAGGATTGAATCCGATTCGTGGTTAGATCTAATCAATGAATCTAGAATTCTTTGGTTGAATGAGGAGATTGATCTTGAACTAGATGATGTTTTTCTGATAAGTACAGATGCTGGTGAAAAAGCTAATTATGCTGGTGAAGATGTAATACTTGACGTTCCTTTTGAACTTAACGAAGAAGAGTATCAGGGTAGACAAGTAAAGCTAAACAAGCCTTTTAGAACCCCCGGGGAAACTAGAAAATTTGCAGTATACACTAAGAATGGTGAGGGCAAGGTTGTCAAGGTAAGGTTTGGACAGCCGGGGCAAAGGATTAAAAACGATGACAAGAAAGCTTCAAAGTCGTTTAGAGCTAGACACAGATGTACCGAGCCAGGACCAAAGTGGAAACCAAGATATTGGTCTTGCAATGTTCACAGGTATCACAAGCTTTTGGGTCTTAAATCTAACAACCCTTGGTAAGCCCATTTTCTGAGGAGAGAATATCAAGCACAGAATTTATAAGATGCTTTGATCAGGACGTAGATCCAGCAGAATTAAAGTGGCACCAGGACTGGGAGGATCGGACTATTCAATTTTTGGAATTTAATGATTGGATGTTCCAGTTTGATAACGAGCTTCCTATAGAATGTAGTGGTGAAATCTTTATTAAAGCAGGGACTTGGCACCGGGTGATTAGAGGAAGTGGTAGTTTAAAGGTAAAGATTACTAAACACCATCTATCTGAAGATATATAAACAAAGAAATTTTTCGAGATGAACAATTTAAAATTATACGAAGAGTTTGCTAATTCTATTTACGAAGGAGTAACCCCAGTTTATGATGAGTCTAAGTTTAGAAAGAATGTAAACGTAAGACCTGAGATGGAGCTTAAATATTCTGAAGTAATTCCAGCACTGAGAGATTTGTTAGCTCAAAAGGAGTCTGGACAGATTGAAAGCATTACAGCCATTGCAGAAGTACCGACACAAGGTAAGGGTGCACCTGACTATGTAAAGGATGTTATCAATCAGGAAAGGGAGAGATTAGCAAGACAGTACAAATCCACTATTGGTAAATCCATTGATACTGATGTTGATGCTGAAGAGTTTGATTTTGATCTAAATAGATTCGGTGATAAAAGAACAATCTTCTTTGATTCTGAGTTTATTGTCGATAGGATAGAAACAATAGAGGGTAAAGATTATGTCATAGGAATCCCCGTTTCACTCAAGGATAAAGGATACGAGGCAAAAATTCTACCAATCAAAATCGAGGAGATTTACTTCGAGCCAGCTGGTGAGTAATCTATAATCGAACGATATACAAAAGCGGGTCTTCCCGCTTTTTTTGTGAAATTTAATCAAGACCTACACATATAACCTCAAACAATTATAGTTAATGGCAACTAAAGATATACAGGTACTTACCGACTTTGAACACATCCTCAAGAGACCTACCATTTATGTTGGTTCGGTTAAGCTCAGCGAGGAAATTATACCTATTGTTAAAAGTGATAGAATAGATTCAGTTGGGTATCAAATTTCGGTTGGAATGTATAAACTCTTTGACGAGGTCTTTTCAAATTGCGTAGATGAAGCAAAGAGAATGAAAAAGAACATGCCATCCATCTCAGTCGAAGTTGATTCTAAGACAAACACGATTAAGATTACTGATACTGGTGAAGGTTTTGTAAATGGATCAGCACTAAATAAAAAGAGTGGATTATCCAATATTGCAACTGCGGTATCTATGTTAAGGGCAGGTTCCAATTTTGATAACGACAACGTATCTGAAACCCTAATTGGTACAAACGGAATGGGAGTAAGTCTTGTAAATGCAATGTCAAGCTTTTTCTCAATAGAAACCACAAACCCAAACGAGTATTACTACCAGGAGTGGAAAAACTTCAAACCACAGAAAGCAAAAATTCTGAAAAGAGGTAGGAATAAATTAGGTACCTCAGTAAGCTTTACCCCTCTCCCAAATATTTTCGATAAGTGTAAATGGAATAAAGACATTTTGCTGTCTCAATTGCTTCTCAAGAAGAGAGTGCTTGAAACTGAGGAGAACACGAAGAACATTAAGATCAATTTCATTTGGGATGGTAAAGAGGTTCCAGTAGACACCAGCATTTTCAAGCAGATCTCATACAAAACAAAAATCGGTGAACTGCTAATTTGGGAAAAGGCACCAGACTCTGGATCATTCTCTTTTGTGAATTCTGCTATTTGTACTGGGATTCATCAGAAGATTATTATGGATCAGATTAATAACAATCTTGATGATTCCCTCGCACACCACTTCTATGACTTTTGTCTAATTATTAATCTCCCACCGGCCCTTGTTAAGTTTGGTGACCAAAACAAAACCAAATTTGTCACTAGAAGGGAAGATGTTGAAAATATAATTGTGAACAGCTTTGGGTCTTCGCTAAAGAAATTTTACAACACACCGCTTTTCAAAAAAATTAGGAAGGAAGTAGAAGCAAGAAAAAGGGATGCGAGTCTTAAAAAAATACGCAAGGAGAAAAAGAATACGAGGGTAAAATTCTCAAATAAGTATTTTCCTCCAACCTCCAGGAATGCCGAGAACCTCTTCATCGTGGAAGGATTAAGTGCTATGGGATCCATTCTTCAAAAAAGGAACCCAACACGTGATGGTGTTTATGCACTTAAGGGTAAAATTAAGAACGCAAGAAGTCTCTCAGATCTTGCTGACAACAAGGAGATCCTGGAGTTGATGCAAATACTAAACTTGGAACCTGAAAGACCAGATCTGGCTTGTCCATACGATAATATAGTAATTGCTACTGACCAGGATCCCGATGGTGCCCACATTACTTCCCTCCTAATAAATCTTTTCTTTAAGTGGTTCCCCTGGATTGTTGAAAACAAGAAATTGAGCTTTCTAGAAACACCTCTTGTTTCTGTGGGTGATAGAAGTAAGACCTATTATTACTCTCTGGAAGAATTTAAAACCAAAAGCCAGGGTAAAAGGATTTCTAATGTTAGGTATCTAAAGGGTCTTGGTTCCCTGTCTTTAGAAGATTGGGATCATGTAATGAAGAACAAGAAGATTACCAAAATCGTCAAGGATAGGAAATCCAATGCAATGCTTGAGATGGCTTTTGGTAAATCTTCTGACGCCAGGAAGGTTTGGTTATCAAATTTCTCCTGATTCGTTTTTACCTAACCGGATAAATCCTTATTATTACCCCATGCAAAGGAAGTTTGGATATTGTTGTATAAATCTTTCGTTGAACGAAGGCGTCAAAAAGAAAGATAGAATTACGACAAATCGCTCAATGACCAAAAAGACTTTCCTTGCCAAAGGTATAGCTTACGCTTCTGAGTTGTCTTTGCAAAACGTAAAAGACCTCAAGAAAATACTTGAGTGGAACTACGAGAATGAAATTCTAATGTATAGAATGAGTTCAGACATGTTCCCGTGGTGCTCGGAGTATGAGCTAGAAGATCTTCCACACATACATGAAATAAAGGAAGCACTTAAACAAGCAGGAGATGTAGCATTATCCACGGGGCAAAGAATCACGTTCCACCCCTCGCCATATTCTGTTTTAGCTTCTCTAAGGGATGATGTTGTAGATAATGCAATTAAGGAGCTTAGTCAACATGGTGAAATCATGGATTTAATGGGATTACCTAGGAATCACTATTATCCCATTAACATACATGTGAATACCACTCAACCTACAAAGGAGGAAGCTGCAAAAAGATTTTGCGATAACTTTGACCTACTACCAGAATCTGTGAAATCTAGACTGGTTGTTGAGGTGGATGATAAGGGTTCTCAATACACCTCGGTTGATCTGAAAAGCATGGTTCACGACGAGATAGGAATTCCTATAACATTCGACTATTTGCACAACAGATGCAACCCACCAGTTGGTCTTTCTGAATCTGAGTCATTGAAGATTTGCATAGACACGTGGCCGGATGGAATTACACCGTTAACACATTTTTCTGAGTCTAAAGCACTGTTTGAAGACAACTCTGCAAAGGAGCTAGCACACTCGGATTGGATACACGAAAAGATCGAAACATATGGGTTCGAGTTTGATATAGAATTGGAGGTAAAACAAAAAGATAAAGCCCTTTTGGATTACCACCATAATATCGAACAAATCCTATGTCTCAAGAGCTAACAAAAGAAGATCTAAAAAAATTTGAAGAATTTGAAAAAACCATTCTTAACCTTAAAGATTCATCCGTAAGATATAAGAGGGATGATGAAATGGAGGTACAGATAAAGAAAGAAGTACTTTACTCAAACTTTGGAAAGGACAAAGTAGATCAGATTTTGGAAAAGCTAAAGGTTAATTTTACCGATTTAATCGATCACAAGGTTTATATAGAGATATATAAATTTTTAGACTCATAACAAACCAATGAATATAGACCCTGGAAATTATCACTTCTCAGATTGGGGCTCGTCCTTCGACGATCATCCCCAATATGATATATTGAAGTGTCATGTTGAAAGAGCAGTTCAGGATCTTTTTCTAAATGCTCTTAGACTTCAATCAGAGGATTTCGTCTATATTTTCGATACTGAAGAAAAGATAGACGATTTTTGTAGTAGGATGATTGGTTATTGGGAAAGAGAAGAGGACTACGAAATTTGTGGTGAGATCGTTTCTCTAAGAAAAGACTTAAAGAGCAAGTGGTATCTAATACCACCAGTGGATAGAGGAAAAGAAATAGTAATTCGTGAATGGCTTAAATCCTCTTTCTAAGGATATAAAATGAAGCCAGATTACTATAACATACTTGGGGTAAATCGGAATTCTTCCCCCGAGGAAATCAAAAAAGCTTACAGGAAATTAGCACTGAAGTATCACCCAGATAAAGCGGGTGGTGATCCAGAAGCTGAGAAAAAATTTAAGGAGATTGCTGAAGCATATGATACCTTAAGTAATCCGGATAAAAAGTCCAAGTACGACAACCCAAACCCATTCGGTGGATTTGGAAGAAACCCATTTGAAAATGGGTTTGGAGGTTTCCATGGCGGTAATTTTTATGAGGGGGATGTTATCAAAAAAGGCAACAATATAAATGCCAAAGTTGAAATAACGCTCGAAGAGGTTCTTAATGGTGTTAAAAAGAATGCTAATCTTTATAGAAAGATGCAGTGTTCTGATTGTAAAGGTACCGGAGCCCAGAATGCTGAGTTAGACACATGCCATGTTTGTGCTGGCATGGGTGTAAAAAGGAGAATTGTTAATACCAACTTTGGCCAGATGGCAATGGATGAAACCTGTTATGCCTGTGAAGGTATCGGGAAAATTCCAAAGTCAATGTGTAAAACATGTGCTGGCGCAGGAGTAGTTAGAAAACCGGACCAGATAGAAATTAATATCCCAAAGGGATCTGTCTCGGGAATTAGTTTTAGGGTTCCACAGAAGGGAGATCACGCTAAAGCACCTTCCGATCCTGGTGATCTGGTTGTAAATGTTTATGATAAGAAGCACGATTTTTTCAGGAGAGACGGATACAATTTAATATGCGATGTGAATCTTACATTTCCGGAAGCATGTTTGGGCAAGGAAGTTACTATTCCAAATTTAGTTTCAGGTGGTGAATATAAAATTACCATTCCCCCTGGCACATCACCAGGAAAAATCTTTAGATTAGCAGGCAAGGGGGTTCCTGAATTTAATTCCACATATCGAGGAGATATATTGGTTAAGGTTGGCATAAAGGTGCCTAAAAATTTATCCCCAGAACAACAAGAATTTATTGAAAATTATAAAGACAAATTCTAATGAAAGATTTATATTTTATACTTATTGCGTGGTCAATCACTTCTATCCTGGTCAATGGGACAATCTTTGATAGGCTGAGAATTTATCTACTGATTAAAGCTCCTATGCTACATAAGCTATTCTCTTGTATGCAGTGTAGTGGTTTCTGGGTTGGTATCATTTTGGGAATTTTAGCAACCGATGGAATTATCTATAACCCCTTGGGTTCTCTTTTCCATTCACCTAGTAATAATTTTTGGATCCATTACCCACTTACAACATTTGCTTATGGATTTTTGTCCAGCGGGGTAAGTGTCCTTTTGAATAGCTTAGTAGTTTTCTTTTACTCCTTCAGTCAGAAAGAATAATATCTCCTGGATATATAGCATAAATATTTCCAATGATGGGAAGGATTAAGTCTTTTAGTGAGTTTGGTAAAAAATTAAATGAAGATGCAGCAGCTTCTGCTGGCGAGTTTATCAGTCAGGCTAAAGCGGATGCTGCAAATAGGCCTACTCCCGGATCTACAACCCCTTCATCAACAAAACCATCCACCAGGGGAAGGAAAGTATTATTTGGTGGCGATGGTAAGGTCACTGGATTGGATCTATTCTTAGCTACTAAAGCAGGACAAGGACTGGAAAGCTGGTTTTTAGCAAACCAAGATATAGAAAGGGGTACACCCTCAGATTCACCGGATACTGCGGACGAGATAATTGCCCACATTGGGAGAAATCAACATGAAAGGGATAGGGTAAATAGAAATTTAGAGATAGCTAGGGAAGAAAATCCTTCCTTTGAAGCTATTGCACCAGATGCTAATTTATTACCACCAAGTAGACCTTACACTTATAGTAATCTAGAGAACCTTACTTATGATAGGGTGAAAGATTTTTTAGTCGAGTCGGGGGAATGGAGCAAAATAGATAAGGAGAGATACACTATTGTTGCTTTGCGAAATAAGTTAAGCTTAAAGAAAAGATCCCACAATCATTTTATAGATGCTTTAGTTTTAATGTCTCCTGAATCTGACAAAAAAGTTTGGGCATATAAAGCAACAACGGTGCCTGGTCCAATGTTTATGGTTCAGGAATTTAGAAATTGGTATCTTACCCACGGAAAGGGCGATGTCATTAATCCTAAGGGACTTGCAATTATCCAGCCTGGTGTATATAATTATAAAGTAGGAACCCATAAGGGATACCAAGCTTTTGTACAAGATGGAAATGTAAAGGTTGATAGATATAAACCAGTTAATGGACCAGAGTCTGTTGATTTTGAAACCTTCTCGCCGGGAAATACTGAATCCGGTAAATTTGGAATTAACATTCATAGAGCTTCCGCAAGCGGGACTACCCAAAACGTTAATACATATTCCGCTGGATGTCTTGTTTTTGCAAATCCGAACGACCTTAAGGAGGTTCTTAACAAGTTAAAAGGTGCACGCCAAAGGAAAGTTCAGTTGGCGGTAGTTCAGTTGGATGATACCGCTAGCTGATCTTTTCTTTGACGTTCAGCTTTTTGCATAATTAGAAACAAACTTTCTCAAATCATATAGAACTACCGTAAATCAATTATTGGTGGCGAATACTTTAACCATAACAGATCAGATCAATCAAAAGTATAGAGACTATGCACTCTATGTTTTGCAATCTAGGGGGATTCCAAATTTCTACGATTCACTAACTCCAGTACAGAGGATAATTATTGAGAATAGTCCCAACTCTTTCAATAAAACAATTGGTCTTGTTGGAGAGGTAATTAGAACTGGGTTATATCACCATGGGGATTCTTCTCTTGCAGGTGCAATCTCGAAATTAGCCAGACCTTTTGGCTGTTCTTTTGAAATTCTAGAGGGAGATGGATTCTTTGGGTCTCCGGTTAACCCTAACCCCTCTGCCCCAAGATATACTGCGGTGAAGATTAACCGTAGCATAAAGGAAATAGTAGAAAAGCATAAGGATCTCAACGAAAAAAACGAAGAGGGCGGGTTCGACTGGCTTCATTTAGAAATTCCTATTGGATTGCTTACACACATTGTTGGTATTGCAGTTGGATATAGAAGTAATATCCTTCCTAGAAAGGTCGAGGATATCGTAGAATATCTTGAGGGTAAAAACAAGCTTCTAAAACCCTATTTCAAAGATTTTTCTGGTAAGATTTATAAGTTAGATTCTGATGATTCCTGGATCATAGAAAGTGGGTTTGAAATAAACGAAAGGAAAAAGACCATCCGGATCTTTGACCTTCCACCGATTATGAGGTATGAATCTTTTATGAAAAAGCTTCTTGGTAAGCTTGAGGCATATGGCTATGACTACTATCTCGAAAACAATTCACAGAGCAAATGTGATATAGGAATATCCCTTAAAAAGGTAAACCCAAAAGAGTTTAAAGAAGCTGTAGAAGTCATAAAGAAACAGACTCAGATAGTTGTCAGGGAAAATGTTGTGTTTATTAAGGATGGATCAGTAGCACAGTTCGACTCTGTAAAATCTTACCTGGATTCTTTCAAGCTACATTTAGAAAATGTTAGGCTCAAAAGGCTGATGAAAGATGAAGTTGATCTGAAGCTAGACTTAGAGTTTTTAGAGGCTAAGCTAAAGTTCTTGGTTTTCATGAGTCAAAAGAAGAGACAAAATAAGGAGATTGTAGAATTTCTTAGTAAGTTTGCTAAGTGGATATCATCCAGGCTTTCCCAAATTCAAATAGTGAAGCTTTCCTCAGATCATATCAAAGAAACTGAGGGAATGATCAAGGACATCAAGAAACGAATCCAGGAAACTAAGAAGGCTATCACAAAGCAACAGCAGGTGGTTAAAAAGGTAACTGCTGCATTGAAGAAAACCAAATCAGCTTCATTAATTCCAAAATCCGTTGTACCTAAATCACTTTCATTAGACCCTGAGATAGAAATATTTGATCTAGAAGAGGAAGACGAGGAAGATATATAATCTAAAAATCTTCCCCATGGAAAATATACACAGCTTTTCTAAAAGGTATTTTCTTTCATTGGATGAGTCTCTAAACATTAACTGGTCCGGATCTGGACTTCCGTTAGAACAGGAGATCGAAATCAACGGCGAGTCTATTAAGCCCTATGTAATAGCAATGGGCATAGTTGATTCCTGGTTAGAAAATATCAAGGAAGTTACTGCAGGGAACATCGAAAAAAGCTCGGATAGGGCGATCTTTAATGCTGCTTTTAACAGAATTTCGAAAAAGATATTTCCTACCCTCATAAGCTACCTATTACCTAGCATTGAATTTGAAGGGAAGGAAGTTATTAAAACCAAGAAAGCCTCACCAGCTTCATTTTGGAAAGAAGCCTGGCCTCAAGTTTGGAACGAGTTTAGCAAAATTGAAAGGGGGTTAATTTCTAAGTTCACCACCCTCAACAAAGACACTTCATACGATGAGATCATGAAAAGTCTTGGTAGTACGCTTTCGGATTCTAGCCCATATAAAGGGTACAAGCCTTTAATTGGACAACAAGTAAAGCTTTTCTATGACATGATGGGAAATGGATTTTCTCAGATGTTCAATAATGAGAAGGTTTCGCTTAACAACGATTTAATCCTTGCCTTAGGTAATGACTTAAATAGTAATATTAATGGATCTAAGATTGATTTTGGAATAGGCAAAAAAGAAGATGTCAAAGGCAATTTGGAAAAACTTCCTTCAAAAGATATTTCTAAAGTTGCTCAAAAGGGGATTGATAGTGTTGTTCAAACGTTATCCAAATTTACCGAGAAGGCTTTTGATCCTCAAAAATCTAAAGATAGCGCCGATACTGCAAGTAAAGATTCCGGAGAAGCTAAAGATAAAGGTGCTAAAGATAAATCATCAACAGGTGGCTCTGCGGATCAACCAGCATACCCAACAGACGTGCAAAGTATCAGGAAATGGGCAAAAACCCTAAATTCTGTAGACAAAAGGGTAATTATTGATACGCTAAGATCAACCCTTTAATTTCTAACGATTTAAAAAGAATTAAATCCTAGCAAAAACGCTAGGATTTTTTTTGTGTTAGACGAAAACAAATCGTTTTACCTCTATAGAAGAATAAAGTTAAAACGTAAGAAATGAAGATTAGGGTAACAAGCACAAACAATCTCATAGCTTTCCTTAAAAAGCTAAAGGTTGTTGACAAGAGCGTTCTTCTTGAACTCAATGACGAAAAGCTGTTCTGTAAGGTACATACCCCAGATAAGTCTGTTATGAAATATTCCTCCGTAGATATAAGTCAAGTTTTCGAGGAGGTTCCTGGATTTGATGATCTCGGTTGCGATCGCATAAAAATTGGTCTAATTGATGTGACCAGACTGATGGATTGTTTTAAGCACTTCCGCCCGGAGGAGGACATTCACCTAGATCTGAATATCAATGATGTTGATGGCGAATGTGTTGCTTCTGAAATGCAGGTGGTTTCACCTTCTCTAAAGATCAAAATACGTTGTGCAGACCTTTCCCTATTATCTTATGTTGAGGATACTATCCTTAAAATGGTACACTCACAGGAAGATGCCCTTTCAAACTTTAAGATCTACAATTCAGACTTCTCTTCCGTGATGTCCCTATGTGGTCTGGAATCAAACTCTGAGGAACTTTTGGTGTATCGGGTAAACAAAGAACAGGTAAAGATTAGCGGTGATTCATTTGATTACAAATTAAATATCGGGCCATCTGAAATCGTGGTTCAAGATCCTCTTGAATCGTCAATTTACAAGTCTCATCTTAATTACGTTGATGCTGAGTCCTCTTCTTGCTACGTTCATGAGAATAGAATCATCTTCTTCTCAGAGCAAACAGATACTTCTACTGCAGTAGGAATCATAGAAAAATAAAAGAATGTCTGAAGTACAAGACCTTAAGGAAAAAATTGAAAGGCTCACTGCTTTAAAGAACGAGCTTAAAAACGAAGAACAAGCCATTAAGCTAACCATGAACTCTATCTATGGAGCGATTGGTAATAGCTGGTTTGTTTGCTTCAATCCTGAGGTTGCTGAGGCTGTGACTTTGCAAGGACAAGATTTGATCAAGCACTCTGAAAAAATCCTCCACAAGTACTTCCACGAATTTTGGCACAAGGATAAAGAGCTACACGATAAGCTTGGACTTACTAATGTCAAAAAAATACACCGCCCGATGGTAGTGTATGGAGATACTGACTCCAACTATGTTACCTTCCAGGAAGTCGTTTCTTCTTGCGAAGGATGGAAGGGAAGCGATAAAGATTTAATCCTTGCAATTAATGAGAATCGTTTGGTTGGATATCTCAAAAAGTGCTTTGACATCTATGCTGAAAAATGGGGCACAGATAACTACCAAGACTTTGAGATGGAGACCCTTTCTATCAACGGGATTTTCCTTGGTAAGAAAAAGTACGTTACAAACATTGTCTACTCAGATGGTGTGCATTCAGAACCACTTAGCTCTATCAAAACAACAGGTGTTGAGATGGTAAAGGGCGGCACACCATCATTTGTAAGGGAAAAGCTTATTTACTTGACTAAGTTTATTTTCAGCAAAGGTGGTGGGTTTGAACTTAGGGAATTTGTCCAGGAATTGAAGGCTATCAAGAAAGACTTTAAAGCACAAGAACCAGAAAACATCTCGGTTGCTGTGAATGTCAATAACTACCAAAAGTTTGTTTTGAACGACACCACTGCACTGGAGGTTGCTAAAGGATGTCCTATTCATGTTAGAGCATCTGCTTATCACAACTTCTTACTTAATTCAACTAAGTATAAAGACAAGTATCCACTTATCGGTGGCGGTGAAAAGGTAAGATTTTATTTTGTTAAGGTTAAGAATCCAGGAGACAATAACGTTTTTGCTTATTCTCAAGGAACTTATCCCTATGAATTTGCACCACCAATAGATTTCGATCAGCAGTTTACCAAAACAATTTTGGATCCAATCAATCGGTTCATAGAGGTGATGGGGCACAATAAAATATCACCTAACCTCTTTATGATTAACACATTATTCTAAATGGGATTTAATAAAAAATTTTTACCGGACCTCTCCTCTCTAAAAGCAATTAGAGAAAGATATGAGGATGATCAAATGTTCCTACGCATTTATTTACATTCTCCAGATGCGCTTATAGGTTCATCTGAATCAATCGACTACCTTAAATCAATAGACCAAAAATACCATGAAAATGAAGAAGAAAGCAATTCACGCAGAATATAGAAAAACCTCAGAGTCCTTCCCGGATTGGCTTAAATATGAGGTAACCATATTATCAGAAGATGGCAAAATAAGTAAGGTACCTGCCTATGGTAAGGACCTACAGGATGCCCTATCAAGAGTGGTCCACGACGAAAAAGTTGAAAAGGTTAGCAAAACCACAAAGAGAATACCTGATTTGGTTTGGGTTTTAATGTGGTTTGGGTATATGCTTGGATTAGTCCAATTAACTTATTCTTATTCCGGTTATAACGAGTTTAATGGATTATTCTTTATGGGTGGGATGATTATTCTAACCACCGCTATCTTGAGCATCAAGAATTGGCTGAGGCTCAGAAATATCGATAAGTAATGATAGATCCATTTACTGAGCATCTCTTTGATGAGGGGTTTGAGGAATACCGGGACTTCATGTATAGCAATTATGACATGATAATGAAGCACCGAACTTTCTTCATATCCGATAAGTACTTCTCAACTTCATTTAAGTGTGAAAGAGTAAAAGAACTGCTGGATTTTTTTGAACTTGAGGAAGACTTTGAAAAATGTGAAAAACTTAAGAAATTACATTCGGCGGTAGAGGTTGACCACCTTTTTACAGAGGTCTCACAAAAACAAAGTGTCAAGGAGTAGTGAAAAAACCATACGATTATATCATTGTTGGGTCTGGCCTCTTCGGTAGTGTATTTGCACAACAAGCAACTGAGGCAGGCAAGAAATGCCTTATCCTCGAAAGGAGAGACCACAATGGTGGAAATTGCTACACCCAGAATGTTGAGGGGATAGAGGTTCATAAATACGGCCCACACATTTTTCATACATCGGACAAGGGTATTTGGGAATACGTAAACAGATTTGCAGAGTTCAACAATTACGTAAACAAACCCAAGGTAAGGCATGGGAATAGAATGTATTCATTTCCAATAAACCTAATGACACTTCACCAGCTATTTGGTGTATCAACGCCGGAGGAAGCCAGAAAAAAACTTGATGAGGTAAAGGTAAAAATTAAGAACCCATCCAATCTAGAAGAATGGGTTTTAAATGAGGTTGGTGAGGAAATTTATGAAACATTCATAAAAGGATATACAACAAAGCAATGGGGAAGGGATCCTAAGGAACTTCCATCATTTATAATCAGGAGACTTCCAATCAGATTAACTTACGACGAGAATTATTTCTTTGATCGGTATCAGGGAATTCCTATAGGTGGATATACCAAGATGATAGAGAACATTCAAGGAGACGTTGAAGTAAGGTTTGGTGTGGATTTCCTCCAGGAAAGAGAATACTGGGAATCCCAGGCACATAAGATAGTTTTCACCGGTCCCATAGATGAATTTTTTGAATTCTCCGAGGGAGTGCTAGAATACAGAAGTCTAGACTTTGAAACATCGGTGTTGGATATAGAGGATTATCAGGGCAATGCAATTGTGAACTATACGGAGGCTGAAATACCTTGGACTAGAATATGTGAGCACAAGCACTTTGATTGGACTAAGACAGATAAAACTGTTATTACTAAGGAATATCCAGCAGAGTGGGAGGTTGGTAAGGAAAGATTCTATCCGGTCTCTGACGACAAAAACAAGGAGGTGTATGGTAGGTATAAAAAACTTGCTGACCAAATTTCAGACAGATATATCTTTGGAGGACGTCTAGCAGAGTATAAGTATTATGATATGCACCATGTTATAGGTAGTGCATTAGCGAGGTCCAAGAGGGAAATAAGAAACATCTCTGAGGATATATAGGATAAATTATTTGTCTTGATGAAGAAGGTAACCCCTGCTCTTAATTTCGAATCTTTTCTTAACGAAGCTAAGGATAACGGGATGGTTGACATCCTTATTTTAAGCGGGGAGTCTAAGCCCAGCAAAACTGCAAAATCTTTTCTTGAAGAATGTGGAAAAATGGACATACCGTGTAACGTGGTAAATGTCAACAATGTGGTATTGGAAAAAATATACAATGGGCACATTGTTAAATTTTCTGATGGTGACGAGACTAAAGAGATCTTAATTAAACCGGAGACTACTGCTATAATTCCTAGGAGAGGGGTAATTACAAACTCTTACACTAAGCAGATAATGAGAGATCTAGAAGCTGCTAGATACTTTTGTGTCAACACATTAGAATCCATTGAAATCTGTGAAAGTAAATACCTTACCTCAAAAGTTCTGGAGGAAGAAGGACTGCCAATCCCAAGATATTCTTTGGTTAATGGAATAGATGGCCTTGATAGAGCATTGGAAGAAGTTGGTGGTGAATTCCCGGTTGTCATGAAACTTCTTTCTGGAGCACAGGGAATCGGTGTTTCTATTGTTGATTCATATGCTTCACTCAAATCAGTTTATCAAACCATCGAGAAACTTGATCCGGATGGAGAAATTCTGTTACAAGAAAAAATTGATTCAAACTTTGATGTTAGAGTCCAAGTAATTGTAAAGAAGTTTGATCCACTAAATCCTGGTGCTGAGAATTGCGAAGTATTAGGGGCAATGAAAAGAGAAGCGGTTGAGAAGGACTTTAGAACTAATTATACTTTAGGTGGAGAAGTTTCTGCGTATGAGATAACGGAGGAGATCGAAAAGATAGCTTGTGAAGCTGCAAATGCTGTTTCGTGTCACTGGTGTGGAGTTGATATTATGATAGATTCTAAAACCAACAAGCCTTATATCTTGGAGGTAAACTCATCACCAGGAACGGATGGAATCTCACAAGCAATAGGAAAACCTATTGTAGATGATGTGATTAACTATGTTGTTAAAAAAGATAATTGGTCTCAAGCTAAGCTTGAAGTTGGGTATTTAGAAACTATTGAGATTCCGCAAGTTGGTAAAATGGTAGCTAAGTTTGATACCGGAAATGGATCTACTGCTTCCTCAATACATGCTGATGAAATATCTGAAGATGGTGATACACTTACCTGGAAGATAGGAGACAATGAAATGAGTGGTAAGATTATTGGACGGACAAAAACCGAAATTGGTAGAGGTACCGAAGAAAGACCTATTGTAAAAATGGATATTCTTTTCAATGGAGTTAAGATTCCAGGAGTTAAGGTTGCTCCAACCGACAGGATTTCAAAAAGTACCCCATTCTTAGCAAACAGACCGCTGATGAAAAAGCTGGGGGTAATGGTCAATCCACACAAAGCATTTGTAGTCTCTGATCGTATTGATGACTATTCACCTATGCAAGCTAAAGGTGATCCTTATGGAGGAATTGAATTTATGGAAATTTCTGACCAGGAGGATTAAATATATAAAGTAGAAATAAATTCCAATTATGGCAAAAGGAGAAGATAAAACAGAAAAAATCCAGGTCCTGTTATCAACAGAAGACCTGGAAGAACTAAGTAAAAAGATTTCTAAGAAGGCTTTGACCTCTGGGGAACCCCCAGTTTCAATTTCTCATTATGTGAGGGGTCTGATCAGAAGAGATCTTGGAAGATCTGAAAGGGGTTAATCCCTATTATTAAGAAAATCCTCAAACCTCATTACTCTACCGGGTGATGAGGTTTCTTGTGATTGCTGAACTGGCTCTACTGGAGCAGGTTCTGATGGGATCTCCGCTGTAGTAGGTTCTTGTAGAGAATCTGTTTGGCCGACTGGGTCAGTTTGATCCATTTGCTGTGGTTCCGTGGTTTCAGTAGGATCAACAGACATTTCTGGGGTTTCATCCTCAGTGTCAGTTTGTTCAAAGTCAGTCACCTCTGGTGTAAGTTCTTCTTGTTCTGTAGGCTGTTCGTTAGTAAAATCAACCTGATCTTCGATTTGTGTATCTCTTTCTTCTGTAGACATTTCGATTATCAATTAGTGTTATTGAATATATATCGGGTAAAACAATAAGTGTTTCGGCTATGAGATTAATTAGAGAATTTGACGACTTTATGTCCGACCTATCCTTAACCCAACCAGAGCAGGCTATGATTAGGGATTTTGTCAAGAAATATGAGAAGTATTTTAAGTTCCACGATCCTGCAGAATTTCAAAATTCTCTGGATAAGATCGTTGATGATGTAATGTCAACATACAAACTTCCTCCTGAGAAGAGGGATGATGTAATGAATTACATTTCGAGTTTGCATGACCTCTCTGACGGCATCTCTGTTATTATGTCACCAAATCCACAGATTACATACCGGACACAACCAGACATGGTTCAGACTATTTTAATTTAGTGGAATAATCCAACATAGAACAACTATAACTAATAAATAAAAATTATGACGATAGAAGAATTTAATCAGGAGCTTGAAGCAGGAGGAAACATCCTAGTTGATTTTTGGGCACCTTGGTGCGGACCCTGTAAAATGTTAGGTCCAGTATTGGAAAGGATTGACGAGGCAAACCCAAACCTTAAAGTTGTCAAAGTAAATGTTGATGAATCTAGAGAGATTGCTGTTGAAAGAGGAATTAGAAGTATTCCAACTATGACTATTTTCAAAGACGGAAAAGAGGTTTCTATGAAAACTGGGGCAATGCCACAGGCTAAGGTCCAAGAATGGGTCAACGAATATATGGTTTAATCCTAATGAAGTTCTTAGAAGAATTACAATCATATCTTAAGGAGAAGGAGGGTTTTGATACCCACTTCTCCGATTTTTTTCAAAAGCCATCTGGGGATGGTGTTGTTTACATACATTGTGTTTGTCCAGTACACGGCAAATGCACACTGAGGTGTAAGTTCTCTGATGTAATGGGTGAAAATCATCTTGTATCTGTAAAGCCCATGCTCAGACTCTCTGAATCCCAATTTCCGTGGGATAGCACAATAAAGAATGTGTATTCTTTGTATAGCGGAATTGCTGGTGTGGGCGGTGTAGCTAACCGATCTGTTAATAATTCCCTCATTTAAATTTTTTTTCTTCGTTGCTTCCTGGTAGTTTTGAGGTATAATCCAAAACTGTATAGAATGGAAAATGTAAAATATATGCTCCAAGAAGCAGGAGCGAAAGTAAATTCGGCTATTGGTGATATTGAGGATTTAACAATATCTAAAAACCATAAAGTCAACATCCTGGATGTTTTAGAAGAATTAAAGGCAGCAAGGGAAATAATTTATCATTTACAGGGTAATATTAATACCGGTAATGATCGCTATTTTATCAACAGGGAAACCGGAATAAGAGAGCCTTTCAAACTAGAATATTAAGTGATAGTAGTTATTGACGATTTTATTGTGGACGAGGAGCTGTTGGCAGAAATTGCAGCAGATCAGGATTTCTTCAAAGATGCAGGGGCAAATTATTTCTTCTGGGAAGGATGGTGGAGTTCCCCGCCAGATACTCTTAAAAAAAGATTGATCAAATACATCTGGGGAGACAACTGTCCTATCGATAAAGTATTCAATGTAGCTGGCTTTGAGTATTGGACTGGAATACTTTCAGCAGATCCGGATAATCATTATCAAGATAGATTGGACGTTCACTTTGATAAGGACGAGGAATTATTTTCCACAACAAGTGAAATACAATCCTCCCAAATTGGAACAGTATATTATCCACCACAGGAAGAATTTGACGGTGGAATGTTGGAAATCTTTTCAGAGGGTCTTGATAAAGAACCGGAAAGGATTTATGCGAAATCAAATAGACTTGTAATATTTGATGCTGGTACAGTTCCACATGGGGTGTCTCAGGTAACAAGAGGTACAAGAAGAGCAATAGCAATAAATCTTTGGGAATTTGTCCCATACAGCCAAACTATAGGAAAGCTTAAAAAAGAAATATGAGAAAAGAATTTGAAAAATACGCGATGAGCGAGCATAACATTGGTTCGCTGGACGTACACAATTATTCAAGGTTTATCGAGGGTTCTTTAACCCCATATATTTTGGAAGAGAGAGAACTGAGAGCTACCCAAATGGACATCTTCTCTAGGTTGATGATGGATAGGCTTCTTTGGGTTGCTGGACCTGTTAACGACAAGATGTCAACGATAGTTCAAGCTCAGCTGATGTTTTTGGATTCTGTGGATGGCAAAGACATTACTATGCACATTGATTCTCCGGGCGGATCTGTTAAATCTGGCCTTTCTATGGTAGATGTTATGGATTATATCAAATCGGATATAGTTACAGTAAATACTGGTATGGCTGCTTCGATGGGATCTATTCTTCTTGGTGCTGGTACAAAAGGCAAAAGATATTCTCTGAGATTCTCTAAAGTAATGCTTCACCAGTCATCTGGCGGCTTTAGTGGAAATATTCAGGATGCAAAGATCGATTTTGTGGAATGGGAAAAATACAATAAGATTCTTTTTGAATTACTGGGTGAATATTGTGATAAAGACTCAAAGCAAGTTGCGGAAGATGCAAGTAGGGATTTTTGGATGGATGCTAAAGAAGCTGTGAAATATGGCATCATAGACGATGTAATCAAGAACAAGCCAAAAAAATAGATGATAAATCCCCAATTAGCCAAAAACATTAGATTTGGGTATTCAATAGCTTATCCATTTCCCCACGCAGTCATTGACAATTTTATTGTTGACGAGAGTAAATTGAGGCAAACTGCTTCGGAGATGGAAAGGTATGAATATTGGGGAAGCGATACATCTAGTTATTCTGAGGGAAATCAGGTTAATAAGTTCTTTACCCCCTGGTGTAATGATAACATCCAGGATATAAAATTACATTCACCGTCAACTTTTGAAATCTTAAATTTCCTCAATTCCGATGCCACTTTGGGGTTTTTAGAGGATCTAACTGGAATAGAGGGATTAATTCCAGATCCTACCTTCGTTGGTGGTGGTGTTCATAAAATAATGCGTGGGGGAAAGCTTTCTGTTCATGCAGATTATAACATCCATCCTAATACTGGATTACACAGAAGGATAAATTTGCTTTTATATTTAAACGAAAACTGGGAAGAATCGTACGGTGGTAATCTGGAGCTTTGGGATAAAGACTTGAAAAATTGTGTAAAGTCAATTCCTCCAATTTTCAACAGGGCCGTTATTTTCAACATAACGGATGACGCTTTCCACGGACACCCTGAGCCATTAGCATGTCCACCAGGGGAGTCAAGAATATCCCTTGCACTTTACTATTTCACCGAAGATAGGCCGGATGCTGAAAAAAGTAATCAGCATTTTGCCCTCTGGAAACATCCACAAAGCAAAGGAACTGAAAGTCCTGACAAAAATGTATTTGAGGTTTAATGGAAGGAGCGTTAGAAACAATAGTATGGATGGGAACTTGGACAAATACCGGGGAAAAGATAGACCAGTTAAACCGGAATATTTCTTTGTTTAGGAGAAATGGCTTTAAAGTTGGTGTTGTTACCCACTATGATGACTTCTCCGGGATTGATAAGGAAAATATTGATTTTATTACCTATGATTCTGACAATTCTATGTATTTTTCTGAAAGCAGGTATTTCCAAAATGGATTTAAAAGGATTTTGCCCTCATGTTCCGAAATGATGCAAGATTGCAATGGAACTGTCTTTGTAGATAAGAAGGTTAATGCTGCTCACCAATTTCCTGTTATGAGAGCGCATGCAATTGCTCTAGAAACTAGTAAATCTTTAAACATACCTGTCCATGTTTATCTTGAGGGTGATTTCTGGGGAACTCAATTGCTTTGTGATAAAATAAAGGAAGAGTCTGAATCTATGCTGTCAAAAGGTTTAAGGTTCGTTGGCTTTGACTCCTATACTGCAAAAGGTGGTATAAACGCATGCTTCTATATCTGTGATCCACACCATCTAGGATCTATTCTAAGTCTTCAAAGCGTGAAGGACGAGAATGAATTTTATAAAAATTATCCCAACGAGGCTTGCGAGGATTCGTTGGATAGAATTGCTTACGGAGATTCCAAATCATTAGTTTACCCAAAAGAGAAAATATGTGAATTTCTTGGTGAGTATGGGAAAGATTGGGACACAAACCATATTGGGATGGATTGGGTTAAAACGATTGATAAGAAGACTCTAAGTGCCTTTACAATAAACGCTCCTTTCCTAAAGCAAACAGATTCTGGATTTTCGATTTTTTATCTCTTCAAGCAGGAAATGATTCCACATGATGTTTCTTTTGCCACAAAGATTTGCCTTATTGATGGGGAAGAAACCGTTGAGATTTTTTCAGAGCAAAAGCAGCTTCGCTTTAACAATTACTTTTACTGGGAAAATTTGGGACATCTAAAAATCAATTCAGGTAAGTCCCTTTTGGTAGAAACAGAAACTGGGTGCATGGATTCTATTATAAGAAGCAGTTATAAAATTTCAACCGACTTTCGGGAGATTACCGGATACCACCGAATAAGACACATACTTTAATAATATGGGAACAAACTATGTTTAATGATCCCAAATATTACGATAAAGAAATCGATGGGTTAAGGGTTTCTTCGTCCACAGATTTCTCTTAATGGCTACCAATAAAAAAATAGTAGATACTTCGATATTAAATAGCGACCAAAGGTTGGCATTTGGGAAGCTTGTAAATTATGTTAGGAACCCAACTGACAGATCCATCTATGTTCTTAGAGGTTGGGCTGGGACGGGTAAAACATTTTGCGTAAGTCTTTTGGTTAACTACCTTTTAACAGAGCTTTATCGGGATAAGGGGTGGTACAGAATTGCCGTTACTGGTCCAACTAATAAATCAGTCAGGGTCATTCGTAGATCGTCTGATATACACGACACCCGTGTCTCTTTCCAAACCATTCATAAGTTACTTGGATTAAAGGAGAAGATAACACTTGACGGAAAGCAGGAGTTTGTCAAGGATCCTGGATTTCAGCCGAAGATATCGAAAATTAAGCTTCTAATAATCGATGAGGTCTCCATGTTGAATGATGATCTCTTTGAAAAAATAATTAAGCACAGGGAAAATATAAAGGTAATATGCATGGGTGATCCTGCACAAATTCCACCTGTTGGTAAACCCGATTGTATCCCCTTTAGAGAAGAGCTTGCAGAGGAATATGGAATTAAGACCTTGGATCTTAAGACCATCATGAGACAAAAGCTTGATAATCCGATCATTAGTTCTTCTGTGAAAATTCGTGAAAATATTAACGAGGCAGATTCTGGTATTCTACCACAGACCATAACTAATAAATCTGGGGAAGGTATTGAATTTCTAAATCTTGGAGATCCTGGGGTAAGGAAAAACATTTCCTCTTACATGGAAAAGTATTTCAAAACCAAAAGCTTCGAGGAAGACTCTGAATATGCTAAGGTGATAGCTTGGAGGAATAAAACTGTGTCAACCATGAACACTCTGGTCAGAAGAGTAATCTATGGTGAGGAGCAAATCAGCGAGAAAATACTTGTTGGAGAAAAGCTCATTATCAATAGTCCCTATATTGTTAATGGAATGGTAGTGTTCAACACCAATGATGAATTCACTGTTGATTCTTTTGACATTAAAACACAGAAGGCTAAGGTTGAAGACCTGGAGGTGGATCTAAAATACTATGAAACCAGTGTCTGGTTTTTGGACGATAACAACTCAAGACACGAAGACACGATAGAGATTCTGCACGAGGATAGTGAATATGATTTTAAAAGGGTAGCAAACATTCTTAAGAATATAGCAATCCAGAAGAAAGGAAAGGACAAGTCCTGGATTGCTTACTATGATTTTCTCAGAGAATTTGCTGATGTCTCCTATGCTTATTGTATAACAGCACACAAGTCTCAGGGCAGTACCTACGAAACATCCTTTGTAATGGAGGATGATATTGAGATGAATTGGGATGTCATAGAAAGAAACAGAATCAAGTATACAGCTTACACTAGAGCAAGTAAAAAGCTTTATGTACTGAAAAGGTTTTAGAATTTTTCGGAAATATTTTTTTAGCTCGGGATATCCCATTAATCTTGCGCTGTCATTCCAAAAAATAAGAAACAATCAACATTTAGGGGTATATAAAGTCCAAAATCTGTAATATGAAACTTGTAGACGCACTTAGAACCAAGAACACCACCACGGAAAATGGGATGACAACCAACTCATCTTCTTTGAATGCTTGTGTAGATTTATTCTTCATGATTGGTGCTATGAGGGGACAGGATAAGCAAAGACTTATTGCAAACTTCTCACTTGCGTTTCACGAGGATCCACTTACAGCCATGAGAATTCTTTTTTGGGTAAGAGACATCAGAGGCGGAGCAGGAGAAAGACAGATCTTCAAAGATATTATTACATATTTAGCAAGCGACAACCCAGAGATACTAGGGAAAAACCTACATCTCATCCCAGAATATGGAAGATGGGATGATTTGCTTACTTTAATTGGTACCAAGCTCGAATCACCTGCATTAGATCTAATAAAGAGTGGTATCGAAAGCGAAAATGGACTTTGTGCTAAATGGATGCCTAGAAAGGGCCCGGTAGCAAACAGGCTAAGAAATTTTTTAGGATTTACACCTAAGCAATACAGAAAGACACTGGTCGGTCTCACAAATGTTGTCGAGCAGGCTATGTGTGCTAAAGATTGGGAGTCTATTGAATATGGTAAGCTTCCTTCAGTAGCAGCTGCAAGATACACCAAGGCATTTCACAAAAATGATTCAGAGAGATATAATTTGTATCTTGAGAAACTAAGGTCTGGTGAGGAGAAAGTAAATGCTGCTGCAGTCTATCCTTATGATGTGACCAAAACTCTCAAACACGGAGATGCAGACTTTGCCTCTGAGCAATGGAAAGCACTTCCTGATTACATGGAGGGGAGCGAGGAAAGAATTCTTCCAGTAGTTGACACCTCAGGTTCTATGGTGACACCAGCTGGTGGAAATTCTAATGTTAACTGCTTGGATGTTGCAATCTCTTTAGGGATGTACATTTCTGAAAGAAACGATGGAGCGTTTAAGGACTCTTTTGTAACTTTCTCTGCTAACCCAGAGATTCAAATACTGAAGGGGGATTTAAAGTCGAGGTTTTCGCAATTATCTAGAGCTGCTTGGGGTATGAACACGGATCTCCAAAAGACCTTTTCGCACATATTGGATCAGGCAGTGAAAAATTCTGTACCTGCATCTGAAATGCCAACGAAGATCTTGATCCTCTCCGACATGGAATTCGACAATGCGACAAGGGCTAACTCTTATTGGAATAACACTGATACTGTAGAGTGGAATCCTACTGCACAGGAAATGATCAGAGAGATGTATGCTGAAGCAGGATACACAATGCCTTCCATTATCTACTGGAATATACAATCCAGAGGTGGTAATGTGCCGGTTTCTTTCACCGAATCTGGTACAGCTTTGGTAAGCGGTTTCTCTCCAGCAATTCTTAAAAGCATTTGCAAGGGCGAAATAATTTCACCACTTCAAGTGATGAACGAAACTATTCTTTCTGAAAGGTATAAAGACATTATAATTTAATTCAAGATGGCAGATATAAATATTGACCCAGAAGATTATTGGTATTCATGCTCTGAATATGAAAGGGAGGAGCTGGCAAAAACTGTAGTTCAGGAAGGATATATTTCAGATCTACTTCTTGAGATGGTTAAAAAAGGTAGAACCTCATCATTTGAACCTGAAACCTATACCGAACAAGAAATTGTAAGGTTGTTTAATGCCATTTGGGATAGTAAAAGATTTATTGAGCAAAAGCATATTGACGAAATATTCAAAAGCTTAAGAGAGCAAAGAGTTCTTTGAAAATATTAGGTTTCTTACAGCAAGTTTTATACTATTTGATAAGAGTTACAAAAAAGAAACCTGTGAAAGGATCGGTACAGCAAACCTATTCTATACTAGATGCAGAGTTAGTTGTAGTAGAGCGCAAGCTTACTCTCTAACGAGACCCGGAGATCAGTGACCTGGTTCAAAACTAAAATCACGACGTCAACTTCTCATTGACGTAAAAAGAGATATAGCTGCAGAGCCGAATAATACTAATAGCGATCCTGTTATTTTAAATCCCTGGGTTAATAGCCTGGGGATTTTTTTTGGAAACAATCCATGCGATTTGTCTAAAATAGAAGATTATATCATTAAGAAAAAATCTGTTAGCAATATGAATGTAAGCTGGGAAGTTTAGAATAGCTATGATACAATCAAGGTGCAATTTTATAATATCATCATTCCCAAACTCTGAGGAAAAACAAAACCACCTACTATCCCATATAGAGAGAATTAAGGAAGTTGGTGGGTATGTTACACTCATTACCCACTTTGACTGTGATGTCATGATTAAGGATGCTGTAGATTTCTACCTCTATAATAGCAATAACGAGGTGTCTTACAAGGATTCAGATCTTCTCCAACCAATTTTATTGGGTAAAGCAACAAATTTTCCGAGCGTTAATTGGGTGAGCTTTTGCGATGATAATGGTGATGTTGTTTACGGAGATTACAAAGCATGGGTAGGGTATTCACCTTCCATAATCTCCCTTTTTATACCAGCACTGGCAATGTCATTTTCCGGTCAATTTGATTATGTTGTTTACATGGAGTCGGACTTTATTTTTCCGGACAACTTCGACGACAAGGTGAACTCTATTTGCTCCCAATTGGAAAATGAAGGAAATGACTCTCTTTTCTTCAAGGTTCCTGAATTTCCTTGGTTTCATGGACACCTTTTCTTTATAAAGCTAACAACCGATGTCCAAAGTAAAATTCCATGGGGAGACTATTCAACAAATCCTAAGTTCTTCTCGGAGTTCCCAAATTTTATATTTGAGGATTTCCTTTACCTGATAGGGGATAGAATAAATCCAATGATAAGATCAAGAAAAGGACTGAATGATTTCTTTGATGGAGATTTGGGGGAAAAGTGGGATACGCACAAGTACCAATGGTCAATGACGGACTATATGCTGTATACAACTTCACTCTGTTCTATCTTCGTAGATAAGTCCGGAAAATTACCAAATAGACTTTTTGTTCACCTTAAAATATCCTCACCTTTCGATAGCGCTAAATTCTTTGTTAGGATTACTGGTGACAATGTTTTATTAGAAGAGAATTATACTTTAAACCGGGGAGAATTGGCTTGGAATGAGCTGAATTTTTTAGAACCTGGCGGGAAATACCTTTTTGAATTCTCCATTTCTCACAAGGATATTAAGGTAGATGATTCTTATGAAATCGAGGGAGATCAGCTAGAAAATCTATCAAAGTTCAGGAATTTCCATTATTTGTGATGTAGCATTTTTTTAATTGTGATATGTAATATAAATTTGCATCATACATAAGGAAAGAAGGAAACTTTTTCCGGTTTTGATATATAATTGCCACAATCTTCATCTAGAATGAAACTATTTAAACAAATATCGTGTCTTTGGACGTTGGGTTCGTTCCCAACAGGGTATAATTTACCCTGCGGGTTTAGATAGTTAATTTTAGAAGAAGTCTAGATATATCTAAACCCAAATCCCTCAAAAGATTTGGGTTTTTTGTATCTATGAAATTGGGGCTGAATGGAATCGACAGGAGGCGAACGTTCTTTGAATTGCAGGCAGAGTTAGCATTGGAAACTCTTTAATAACCTATGTAACTTTTTAAATGGCGAAAATCCATTTTTCGTTTTGGCAGGACTAGGTTCTGTTGAAACAGCTGAAGTTGCTCTTGCAGCCTAAGCATTGGGCGGTAACTGCCTAGGAACAGAAAGTTACATTGGGGAATAAGGGTTAGAAGTACCCACAATAGGAAGTCGATCAGTAACCCTGAGGACTACGGTCCAATACCCTTAAGATCGCTGTTAGCGTCTTCCGCTGAGTATCGTCACTCATCTCAGTCCAAAAAAATAAGTGACAAAGATTTGCTAGTTTATAAAAACTAGATAAGCCTGTGAATGAGATTCTCTGAGTGTGCCTAGCTGGACGCGGGTTCGAATCCCGCCAGCTCCACAAACTCCGAGTGAGGAAAAATGTAATTATTTGTGTTTTTGTATGGAAACATAATATCCTGCTGGGTGTAAAAAAGACAAATAATCAAACAGTTCTTTGACATGTTGGAAAATGCCTAAAAGCCGTTGTAACTCAGCTGGTAGAGTAGCTGATTTGTAATCAGCCTGTCGGGGGTTCAAGTCCCTCCAGCGGCTCTGATCAGGTTTTCGGTGTAAAGCTCTTCGGAGCACCTTAGTCAAAATCCTACCCATGTCCACTGTGTGGTGGGGCTAATGTGGAACAAAACCGAATACGGAGAGGTGGCAGAGTGGTCGAATGCTCCAGTCTTGAAAACTGGCGTACGGCAACGTACCGGGGGTTCGAATCCCTCCCTCTCCGCCAAAAAAATCGTAGTACCGAAAGGGAACAAGGTGAAAGGAACACTCACCGCAGGTTAAGCGATATCCTGCAAATGCCGGGGTGGCGAAATTGGTAGACGCACTAGACTTAGGATCTAGCGCCTTACGGTGTGTCGGTTCGAGTCCGACCCTCGGTACTAAAAGGATGCATACAGCAATTTTTGAAGATACATGCAAATATCCAAAAAGCATCCTGTTTTTTTTAAATAATGAAATAGATGGTAATTAAAGATTTACAGAAAATTCTAAACGAAAGGCATTTGGTTACCTTTAATGAGCCATTTACTCATTATGTAATTAAGGATCTTTTTGATCCTGTGGTCTTATCAGAGGTTGGAAAAGCATCTGATTTGATAGAGGATGTAAATGATATTGGTTTCTTAGGAAGCTATGATTCTCCAATGGAGAAAAAACTAGCAATAGACCATGTGAGAGATGGGGGCAGGGGAAAGACAGCACATAAAGTTCTTACCTACCTTAATTCCCCTGAATTCGTTGGTTTCTTACAGGAACTAACAGAAATTGAAAATCTTCAAGTAGATCCTAATTTTATCGGCGGTGGAATACATATGATTCCAAGTAATGGTAAATTAGCAGTTCATATTGATTTTAGTAGAGCACCTTTTGATAAATCAATGTATCGAAGATTAAACGTTCTCCTTTATCTTAACAAGGATTGGCAAGAAGAATGGAACGGAGCTTTAGAACTTTGGGACGACAAACCTAGCGAGGGTGGAAAAGCTATAAAAAGCATTTACCCACACTTCAACACACTTGTCATCTTTGGCACCTCAAAAAACTCTTGGCACGGACATCCGGAACCAACCAGATCTCCCGAAGGAGTATTTAGAACATCCCTTGCTACGTATTATTATTCAAAAGAGGCGGGAGAAGATTTAGAAGATCACTCAACAATATTTTAAATGGAAATGGGCTCATAGCTCAGTTGGTTAGAGCAACTGACTCATAATCAGTAGGTCGCAGGTTCGAGCCCTGCTGGGCCCACCACATTGCCCTTTCGTCTAATTGGCAGGACAGCGGATTTTGGTTCCGTCAGTGTTGGTTCGAGTCCAGCAGGGGCAACAAAGGAAGGGTGCTTATTCACAGAGGCAAGGATCTGGAAAAAGATGGGAGGCTTGGTACCGGTGTGAAACGGGCAAATACAAGTACTCGCCAGATTCCCCTTCCTTTAATTATATCGCGGGATGGTAGCAGAGGTAGCTCGCCAGGCTCATAACCTGGAGGTCGGAGGTTCGAATCCTTCTCCCGCAACTAAGGTCTTCAAAAGGGCCCTTTTGGGCCCGGACCTTTCTATTCCTCCATAGCTCAGTTGGTTAGAGCGGTTGACTGTTAATCAATAGGTCCCTGGTTCGAGCCCAGGTGGAGGAGCAAAAAAAACACTTCTATGGAAAGATACGATATTATTAATGAAATCATTAAAAAGGAGGGACTAAGGACATATCTTGAAATTGGACTTCGTGATCCAAAAGAATGCTTTGACAAGATAAATGCTGAAAGTAAGTGGAGCGTAGATCCTGGTTATGAAACTGATTATAACCACATGTCTCAAAACCAAGCAACTTACCCATATGAATCTGATGATTTTTTTTACAAGTTACGATTAAATTCCTTAGATCTTACACCTAACATGAAGTGGGATTTGATATTTGTAGATGGACTACACATATCAGACCAAGTGTATAGAGATTTTTTGAACGCTAAGGAACATCTTACCCCAAATGGATACATTGTATTTCATGATTGCAGTCCACCTACTTGCCATCACGCTAGGGAAGATTATAATGATTTCAATACCCCAGCAACTGTTTATTGGAATGGTACTGTTTGGAAAGCTATTCAAAAAATAAGAACTGATCATTTTGTAAGCATGGTAACAGTAAATTCCGATTGGGGTGTAAGTGTTGTTAGATTCCATAAAGGAATGATTCCAAAACTAGGTGAATATATAAATCCCTTCTATGATTTTAATAAGTTTGATCAGCATAGGGAAGAAATTTTAAACTTGATAGATCCATCAGATTTTTATAATTGGATCTAAATATTGCGGAAGTAGCTCAGTTGGTAGAGCATCAGCCTTCCAAGCTGAGGGCCGCGGGTTCGAATCCCGTCTTCCGCTCCAAAGTCGGAGTAGCTCAGTGGTAGAGCAAGTTAGATAAAACTAACCGTGACGCAGGGTTCGATTCCCACCTCCGGCTCAAAAATAAATTAATCCAATTGTCTAATATTAGAGAAAAAATAGAAAATTCGGGCTATTACAAGTTCCAGGGAATTGCCCCGGAGGGATTTATACTATTGCCTGAGAGTGTCATAGAGGATCTCAAAGACTTCGACAATTGGAAAGAATTTAAGCTTCAAGGAGCTGTTTGGTTAGAAGAGAGATCTAAAAAAGCTTTAAAGTAAATTCGGGAAGTGGCGCAGGTGGTAGCGCATCTGGTTTGGGACCAGAGGGTCGCAGGTTCGAGTCCTGTCTTCCCGACAGATAATTTTATTATGCGAAGTTGGAAACCGTCTTTGGATTTTTATAAGGGCCTTGAACAAGTCAGCAATCAAAGAAAAGATCAAGCTCAAAGGATCTCGGATATTATAGAACTAAACCATTTAAAATCAATTGAGGTTATAGAAACCGGAGCAAGCCAATCTTTTGATGATGGATGCTTTGGACTTTTGTTTGCTCATTTGGCTAAAGAGAGTGGTGGTAAATTTTCTTCCGTTGATGTGGATGAAAGTATTTCATCCAGAAGCATTCAGCTTTATAAAGATCACCTCCCGGATTTTGATGAACTGGTAAATTTAACCATGGACTCTGTGGATTTTCTTATGAGCTATGAAGGATCACCAACAATTGTACATTTGGATTCCTGGGATTTTGATATTTACAACCCAGATCCATCTATGCTCCACACTTTTTTAGAGTTCAAAGCTATTGAAGAGAAGATGGAGGAAGGTTCCTATATCATAATCGATGACAATTTCTCAAGGGGAACTTTTATTTACTGGAATATTTTCTATGAAGGTGAAATAGTAGATACAAGAGAATTTGAGGTTAAACACGAGATCTTTGGAAAGGGTTCTTTAATCTATCATTATTGCAAAAGAAGCGGTTCAAACTGGGAAATTGTAAATGATCTCTTTGAAGATGGACCACACAGATATGCTAATCAAAAATTGGTAATAAGGAAAAATTGGTAGGTGGCCGAGTGGTTAAAGGCGGCAGACTGTAAATCTGCTCTCTCCGGAGTACGGCGGTTCGAATCCGTCCCTGCCAACAATTTGCGTCAGTAGCTCAGCTGGTAGAGTACCGGTCTCCAAAACCGAGGGTCGTGGGTTCGAATCCTACCTGGCGTGCGAATAAATATCTACAGATGAATGAACTTAACAAGTACTTTGATAAGATCTATTGTGTAAACCTTGATAGAAGGCCTGACAAATGGCAAGAATCCCAGGAGGAGTTTGAAAAGTGGGGAATCAAGAATGTTGAAAGATTCTCTGCACATGACGGCAAAAACCTCGACTCTAAGCCGTTTAAGATTAAGCCAAGTGAGCTAGGTCTTATTCTTTCAAATGTTGATATTATTAGAAATTGTATCGAAAATGGAATAGAAAGGTTGCTGATCCTTGAGGATGATTGTTATTTTACTGAAGATGTGACTACCCTTGGGAATTTACTTCCACAGATTCCATCCGATTGGGATTTCTTTTACTTTGGTGGTAATCATAATGCTCATAAAGGTGTGAAAGCACCGGAGAGAATTTCTGATTCTGTTGTTAGGGTTCACCACACATTTTCTACACACGCTGTTGCTATTAATGGAAGGTTCCTAGAAACCATGCTTTCAAAGATTGAGCAGAAAACAGCTCCGCTTGATGTTATGTTTACCGAGCTTCAGAAAATACATAATGTATATTGCTTTTCCCCATCGATAGCTTTTCAAAGGGCTGGATATAGTGATATCCAATTAAGAGAAATGGACTACCACCGGTGGATAAAATAAATTTTAATTATGGTACTTAAACACTATCTCCAAAGAACCCCTTGGAACAACCTATACAATTTCTGGCTGCAATTTAAAGCATGGAGGCTTTCTAAAAAAGAAGTTTCAGGAGAACGAAAGGCAAACCCACCGAAGGGTTATGAAATTGTTTTCGAGGATTCTTTCACAGAAGGATCTCTTAATTCTGAAGAATGGAGGTATGGCCAACCCTGGGGATTTTTTCACACAGACCAGCTTTGGTGGTATTGGAGCGAAGATGCTACTTTCTTGAGTGGAGAAAGCTTAATTCTAGAGAATAAGTATCTACCGAAAACAATTTACAAGAAAGATCTGCCTAAATGGCAACAAAAGCCCGAACTACCGGACGAGTTTACTTTACCATGGGCTTCTGGCCTTATCTCCTCTAAGAGATCTTTTACCTATGGCTGGATTGAAGCAGAAATTAAGCTACCTATCGAAAAAATGCAATGGTCCGCTTTTTGGTTAAGTGGTACAAACTCATGGCCACCAGAAATTGACATCTTCGAGGCATACACCGATCAAGATGTAAATGAGATACAAATGAAGCCAAACATACACTGGGGAACTGGAAACACTTGGCAAGATGGTAAAAAAGATTATGGGGCACCAAGAATATTTGTCAAAAGTCCAGAAGAAAGATTTGTTCAATACGCAATACACTGGACTGACAAGTTTATTAAGTTCTATTTCGACGGTCAATTGGTTCAAGTTGCTAAGAACAGAAAAATGCTCAAGACCAATGGGCAAGATCAGTACTTGGTTCTAAACAACGGTCTAAAACAACCTGAAGGGGAGAACCAACCGACTGAGGGTAGAATGGAGATAAGAAATCTAAAGGTTTACCAAAAAAAATCGTAGGCATTTTCCAACCATATCTTAGATTTGTGGAGTTGGTCCGGTGATGGAATCGGTAGACATGAAAGACTTAAAATCTTTTGAGCAGTAATGCTCGTGCGGGTTCGAGTCCCGCCCGGACTACTAATTAATTAAGAAATGAATTACAGGGTTGACTACATTTTACCTACTGGTTTGGGGGGAACACTCAGACTTTACATCGAAGCACCAAATTCGACAATTGCAAAAGAATTGGCAAGCGCTCAACTTCCAGCCGGGTCAAAAATACAAACTCCCGTACCTGCATAAGGCACAGTACCCAAGTGGCTAAGGGAGCGGATTGCAAATCCGTTATTCACTGGTTCGAATCCAGTCTGTGCCTCAGTTTAAAAAAAATAAATTCTAAGATAAATACAAGAAAATCCAATCCACAAAATGAACCAGCCACCTTCCCCTAACAACCCAGAAAAATCTGCAGGCGACCAGCCATTTTTCCTTCCACACTACGATTCCTACGGGGATTATTATTCTGAAATAACCGAGAATGCACACGAGGATTCAGATAAAAAATCTGAAAAGGACAATGGCGATTGGGATTCGTTTGGAGATTTGATTCTATTCATTTAAGCTCTACAACCTCACAGAAAGTTAAGGGTCTCAAATATTGAGGCCTTTTTTGTGCTCGTTTTTTTATTACGGGAAACAATGCTATTATTGAGGATAGAAAGATACACCAGTCATTGAAAGTTATGCAATTTAAAATATTGGGCAACCCTGGATGGAATAGGTTCTGGAAATGGGTAAACAAAATCTCTCAGAGGAAAATCAAAAAAACTGAGGACAGTGTAGTAGATGTTAAATCAGTTTCCTTTCCAAGCGCATATTGTATCCTCATTAGGTATGAGGTTATAAACGAATCTGCTAAGTATGAAATAGTTATGCAGGGAAACTATGTAGAACAATATAAAACTTGGAAAGAAAAAGAAGAAACTATTTGGGGCATTTTGGATGATCGCGATGTCGAGATTTTAATCAGAAGCAATCATTCATCCGCCAAAAAAATAGGATCTTAATAAAGAGCATATGAAGTACATAAGTATAGATTTAGAGACCACAGGACTTGACCCGGAAAACTGTCAGATCCTCACAATTGGTGCAGTCCTCGAAGACACCAACAACATTAAACCCATGGAAGATCTTCCAACCTTCCATGCAGCTATTTTGCACAAAAGAATCGAGGGATCTCCCTATGCAATTAACATGAACAAGGAAATCATCGAATCTATTGTCCATTATCAAACCGCTGAAGATGACAGTGAAAGATTTGATCTTGAAAGACTCACAGGCATGAAATTCATGAACGAGGATGATGTTGCAGAGGAATTCTATTATTGGTTAGCAGAGAATGATTTCGTTGATCTAGGTGATCCAGGATCTGGTGGTTATATCACGAGGAGAAATGGCAAAATGCTACCGGCAATTACAAACAACACCAGGCCAATCACAATATCAGCAGCTGGAAAAAACTTTGCTACCTTTGATATGAAGTTCATAGTTAGACTTCCTAGATGGAAGCAACTAGTTAGAATTAGACAAAGGGTTCTTGATCCAAGTGTACTATTCACCGATTGGAAAAGCGACAGCTCACTACCCGACTTAAGCCTTTGTAAGGAAAGAGCTGGCTTGGACAAAACAGTAACCCACGATGCCGTTGATGACGCAAAAGATGTGGTAGCTTTGTTCAGAAAATCTTATATTTAAATTTATGAAAAGAAATTTTGCTATAATAACCTGCGTTAGGAATGAATCCCACTTTCTTCCCATTTGGTTATCATACTATTCTAAATATTTTGAGAGTGAAGATATTTTTATTATAGATAATGATACTACTGATGGAAGCACTTCGAATTTAGATTGCAATGTGATAAATTTCCACACAGACTATTTCAATGACGTATCAGTTCTAGCAAAAAGAGTTAATGAATTACACACAGAGCTTCTTGAAAGTTACAAATTTGTTATCTATACAGACGTGGATGAATTTATAATACCAAAGGATGGAAGATCACTTGGTGAATTTCTATTAGAAGCTTTGGATTCAGAGAGAAGATTTTATACATGTACAGGTTATAATATTTACCATGTTATCGAGGAGGAACCAGATCTTGATTTGGGTAGACCAATACTTCAGCAGAGAAAATATATGTATAAGGATATTGGTTATGACAAAACACTAATATCCAGGGTTCAACCCAATTGGGGCCCGGGATTTCACGATGCAAATAATTTTGATTGGATACCAGTTGAAGATGAAGATGGGAATGTTACTAGGATATTCGAAACTGGAAAGCCAAACCATGACGATGGCATTTATCTCATACATCTTCACTATTTCGATTTCAAGTTACATCACGCAAAGAAAATGTCTTTTGCTGGGTCTAAGTTACACCCACACCAGGGACACATGACCCAACAGAACAAAATATTTAACGAGGAGGAATTAACAATGCATTTTAAAGAAAAGGTAAAGGATAAGTCCATATTGGAAACAATCCCAGACCAAATAAAGGATAAGCTTTAATCTGTTGGCCCCGTAGTTCAACGGATAGAATGGGAGTTTCCTAAACTTTTGATCCAGGTTCGATTCCTGGCGGGGCTACTAATAAAAACTTAAAAACAATGATTGATTTTCCACTACTTTCCCTTATCCTAATGTTCGGCTTGGTCGGATTAGTTATGGTTCTTAAAATCTTCAAATGGGGATACGAGAAAGAAAAGAAAGGGGAAAGAACTGATTTTCTGGGAAGACCAAATAATCATCCTTCAAAGGAAGACATGGATTAAAACGAACCGCATGCCAAAAAAGAAAATAACAAAGCCAATACTGGTAGTTAGATTTCCTATTGGATCTATTGACTCCAGAAAGATAGAAGAAATAGCTTTTGAGGATTTACAAAAGAAGATGGATGACTACCATGTCGTAGGTCTTCGGGACAACTCTGTTGATAGGATTGAGTTTGAATGCTATAACTCGCCGCACACCGATATAGAGTTTGAGGATCTTAGAGAAAGACTTTTGGATGCTGTTAGAATAGCTCGAGATCGAGAAACTGCAGAAAAGAATCTTAGGGAAAAAGCTCTTACTGAGATGATGAGATTAGACCAAGAGATGGGTCTATACGACGACGAGGGTAACAAAAACGGATTTAAGATAAAGGTATATTCAGCTTTTCCTGGAACTGGGAAATCTACATATAGCGAGATCTCTGGTCTTAATGTGATAGACTTGGATAGTTCTGATTTTGATAAGGAAAACTTCCCAGAGAATTACATCCAGCACATTAAGGAAAAAATAGATGATCCGAAGGTAGATTTTATCTTGGTCTCTTCTCACAAAACATTGAGAGATGCTTTAGACTATCACGAAATACCTTTTGTCCTTGTTTATCCTGAAAGATCCCTTAAAGAGGAATATATCCATCGCTTCAAGCTCAGAGGAAATCCAGAGTCTTTTATAAAATTGTTAGATGAATATTGGGACGAGTGGATTGATGAAATGATGACCCAAAAGAATTGTGAAAGGTCTGTCCTTGGTCCAAAGGAATATCTTTCTAGTATAATGCCAGATACACAAACTAAATAATATAAGATGGAAGATCAGATTAAAGTTTCAGAAAGACCCTTTATTTATAGATACCTAGATGCTTATGCTCCAGTAGCTCAAGAAACAGAAGGACAGAAAATTTGGATAGAGGAGATTAAAAAATATTCTGACGAGGTTTATGTAGATCCGTATGGCACTGCGGTG
>Ga0181588_10000315_pt1 | contig 43151 bp, 41 predicted proteins | sample 071ome_26_FD_148607 | JGI IMG/M metagenome (GOLD analysis project Ga0181588, IMG submission 148607) | Coastal salt marsh microbial communities from the Groves Creek Marsh, Skidaway Island, Georgia - 071409BT metaG (spades assembly) | ecosystem: Environmental > Aquatic > Marine > Intertidal zone...
AATGACCGAAGACCAAATGGCAAGGATCTTCGATGACTTTTCTCAAGCTGAGGCTGATACCACCAAAAAATTTGGTGGAACCGGTTTGGGGCTGTCGATCACTAAGCAGCTAGTCGAGTTGATGGGTGGCGATCTTTGGGTCGAGAGCGAGTTTGGGAAAGGCTCTACTTTCGGTTTCACGTTCCCACGCTCATTCTCTGTTCCTAATTCTGAAGGTGCAGTTTCGGTAGGAGAGCAGCAGCCTGTAGATGGATCTCGATGGGCTGTTTTGGTGATCGACGACGATCAGGATGTTCACGAGATCCTGAGGCGCCAGTTGGAGCAAAGAGCTGTTCAGATTTTTTCGGCTGGTACTGGGTCGGAGGGAATCGAGATGGCTTTGGAGCTTCAACCCGACCTTATCATTCTAGATATCATGCTTCCCGACAGGTCTGGATGGGAAGTTCTTTCCCACTTTCGCAGTCTTCCGGCGTTAAAACATATTCCCGTAGTTGTGTCTTCTATGATCGATGACCTTACTTCGGGCGCAGCGCTTGGTGCACGTGCAACCCTACCCAAGCCAGTGGGCAAGGAGCAGCTTGCTACGACACTTAGAACAGTGCTCGGGTCAGGACTAGACGGAAAAAGGGTTTTGATTATCGAAGACGATGAGAGGACCCGGGAAGTTCTTGAAAGAAACGTCAGCGACTTAGGCGCCGAGGTTCTATCTGCGATCAATGGTGAGGAAGGGTTCAACCTTTCCATCGCGGAGCACAGCATAGATCTAGTCATACTTGATTTGATGATGCCCGGAATAGACGGGTTCGATTACCTTCGGCTTCTCCGTGACGCTCGTCCCGAGATGCTTCAAAGAGTGGTAATTCACTCCGCGCTTGATATTGACGAAACGGTTAAGGGAAAGCTTGTAGAGCTCGGTTGCAAATTTGTGCCTAAGAGCGCTGATTCTGAGCTTCTCCATCTACTCGCCGAGGTCAATGAAACTTTAAGGACAACGTAAGTTGAGGCGGATAATTGAAAGCCTGCTTCTCTACACGTCTCAAAAGCCTGGCGCGCCGTTTGCTTTTCTTGCCCTCATAGTAGTGATCGTAAGTTTGACGGGCGGTATTTTTCTTTTCATCGCAAGCGAAAATTCGATCGGATTATGGGAGAGCCTCTACTGGGCGTTTGCGCGAGCAATTGACACCGGCTCTCTTAGTGAGGATTGGAGTAACCCGCCCGCTGTGCGTGGTCTCTCCTTGGCACTGTCGGTGATAGGGCTTGCGCTTGTTGGAGCTCTAATCGGTTTCATTGCCTCGGGGATCCAGACTGTTGTGCTTGATATTCGAGACTCGGCCGACGTAACTCGATTGGATGGCCATTATATTCTCGTAGGATTTGGGCCACGGCTGATTCCTGTGCTTCGGGCTCTACTTTCGCGCGGTGCTGATTCGTTTGTCGTTTTTTCCAAACTCCCTGGCCAGATAATTCGTCAAAGCCTCAGAGAGGCGAACGTCGATGCCTCAAGAGCATCGATTTATCCCGTTCGAGGCGAGGTGATTCAACCCTCTGATCTTGAGCGAGCATCCTTTAAGCGCGCTAGGGGAGTTATCTTTCTGCAGGAAGGCCCTGCCAGGACAATTTCTGATTTTGTAATGATGCGGTCACTGCATGTTCTCTTCCCGAATCGCAAGTTGGGAGAGCACACCGTTGTCTTAGAGCTCTGCGATCACAAGAGCCTGAGGTCTATCGGGGGGTTTAATCATGGGACCGTTCCTTACGTTTCGGAGAGAGAGCTAGTTAGCAAGACCCTACTTCAGTGCGCACGGTTCGATGGCTATGAGGTCGTTTTTGAAAAGCTCTTTCTTTCTGGCCAGTTTGCCGCTCAGCGAAAGAGTAGCGTTGGGTTGGAGGGCGTCTTCTTCTCTGATTTGCTGTCCGCTTCGGTCTCGCATGTACCCCTTGGCGTGCTCCTTCCGCCCCTCGAGGCAGGAAGCGAGGCGAAGCTTGTCCTAAATCCGCCCTGTGATTACGAAATCGAAGAAGGTGACGAGATCTTTTGGTTTGGATTTGCGAACAAACCGGTTGAGTTGGCTGAGCTGTGTGAAACGGTGCCGCCGAGAGCTGTGGCTGCCCGTCCGGCGAAGGGTTTCTCCAAGGTGCTGATTCACGGAAATAGTGATTGCGTTCCTATTCTAATTTCTGAGTTGTCGGCTCATTCACCAGCCGGGGTGGAAATTGTTTGGCTTGCCGCACCTTCTGGAAATGCCGAAATCAGTGGTCAGTCACACACAGACTCCATAAACCCTAGCTCGGATTCTGGTGGAGAACGGGTGAGGCTTAGCGTCATTAGGGCGCACTTTTTCACGGAGGGTCTGCTTGAAATGGTCGAATTGCAGGACATCGATGCGGCATTTTTGTTAGCTGATGATGAGCTCAGCGTAGTTGAGGCCGATAGCAAAACCCTTGGCTTCTTTCATGATTTTCAGGCCGTACTTAGAGCAGGGAACAAGGAGAGGCGGCCATCGGTTTTTGCGGAAGTCGAGACTGAGTCAACGGGCCGCCTTCTCGATAGCTATGGCGTGGATACGGTGCTGGTACGAGAAAAATGGATTGGTCGGCAAATGGCTGAGCTTGCTATTTCCCCAGATTTTCATCCCGTTTTCAAGGAACTGCTAAGCGCGGGAGGGGTAGAGATCGCAATCAACGATGTATCTGACTATCTTTCTGGAGAGGACCCACTGTCCGTAGCGTCTCTATTGCTTCAGGCGCAACGCTCGAGCGAGATCCCTATCGCGTTTCTCAATCTCAGTGGTGACGTTTCGATGATCACCGAGCACCAGATTGTTCCGTCAGACCCCGGAACGAAACTTGTTGTAATGGGCCATCAAATTTATTCATAGGGAGCTAACTTGTGGCGACGTTAATCCTCATTGTTGAAGACAATGAAATGAACAGAGACATGTTGTCCCGGCGCCTCATTAGGAAGGGTTTCGAGGTGGCTATGGCTTTTGATGGCCAAGAGGGCTTAGAGAAGATGAGGGAGCTGAAGCCAGACCTCGTCCTCATGGACATGGGATTGCCCGTCAAGGATGGATGGACAGCTACGAGCGAAGCTAAAGCAGATCCATCTCTTCAGAAAATTCCGATAATCGCCCTCACTGCCCATGCCCTTGAGGCTGATAAGCAGAAAGCGCTTGCGGCGGGCGCAGACGATTTCGATACTAAGCCGGTAAACCTGCCGGGTCTTTTAGAAAAAATAGCGAAATTCTGTACCTAAAAGTCAGACAAGGAGCTTCTCCGCAAGGCTCTTTGCCATCGCTAGTGTTGACTTTGGATCCAAGGAAGGGTCCCCGTAGTAAGCAACGATTGTCTCGAGTATCGCCTTTTCTTCAATTTCATCTGCCTTTTGAGAGAAACTGGAGTCGGTCGAATCGCCGTGTGAAACCCACCAGGCGACCGCGATCCAAAAAAGGAATTCCTCTTCATCTAAAAGCCTACCTAGCTCTTTTGCTATTAAGGTTATCTTTAGGCGAGGAGATTCTGCTGAGGAAGATATCGAGAGCTCGTGTTTGATGAGATCCGCAAGTTTCTGAACCAGGTCGTAGGTGCCCAGCCCTGGGAAGATTGTTCGCAGGCTTTCTAATTCTTTAGAGACATAGCTGGACGGATGCTCTGCGAGTTGGTCAAGCAGCCGTTCAAGAAGCTCTTTTTCGCCCATTGAGAAGACGGAATCGGATGCAGCCAGAATTCCTGCAAGCGCAATTCCCGGAGCCTTTCTTGTGTACTGTGATAGTGAAGGCATGTTTCTTTCTGCGTTCAATAGTCCCAGACGATCATACACGGACGAGGATCGGAAGGTTGTTGATTAGAGTGGCGTTCGTCACCTTGGTTCGCAACCGTCGGCGAAGCATCACGCAATTTATTGTGTAGTAAGACGGTAACAGATAGCCCAACGGCTCTATTAGATAGAGGCCCTGAGAATTGTTTTGACGAGCTTCCGCCCGAACAGTCTCGATTGGGCGATAGCTGAATTTTTCCCCTCGAGAATTTGTTAGGGACCTAGTCCAAATTTGGCCCGTGCGGTGGTGATGCCTGCGGTGCGGCTAGGGTCAAGGCCAGAGTTTTCGTAGAAGCTCGCTTCGGGAAAGCCCAGGCGAAAAAAGTAGAACAGGCCAATGAGCAAAGCCAGGTGCATGCGCCCGAGGAACAGCTCGTCGATGGTGCGTCTTCCCCAGGCTGCCTGGAGAAAGGCGCTGAGTCGCCCGCGCTGCGCCGGGCGCAGGGTGCTGTTGAATAGGGTTTCGTAGCGGCGCGTGAAGGCCGTTAAGGTAACGATTAGGGAAAGCTTTCCCATGGCGGCGAAGAGGGCGACCTGGGGGATCAGGGAGAGGCTGCTTGCGCCCACGGCGAATAAATCAAGGGCTAGGGTTGCGGTGAGATAGCCCGTTAAGAGAAAGGCTGCCCCCCGCGTGCCTCGGTTTAAGGTGTGCGTAAAGGCGAAGCTAAGGGCTAATACGACGACAAGCAGGCTTCGTCAGAGCAGCTCCTGGGCGCCACCGAAGAGGTAGATGCCGGCCCTTAGCGTGTCGATGCTTTCAAGGGTTGCGATGAGATCCTCAAGCCCCAGCACTCGCGCGGCGCCTAGGGCCAGCGCTGGGAGGGCGCTCACGACAATAAAAAGGCTTGTGGCCCATGCGCCGAGAATAAAGCGGAGGCCTATGGACGCTCTGGGCGCCCCTTGCTGAGCAATGGCGCCCAGGGCCTCCAGTTCCTCCCTCGACAACGGGGGACGGTCGCGATGGGTGGTCATGTTGGCTTCCCCTCCGCGGGCGTTGCCCCCCGGCAATGCGAAGTCAAAGAGAAGGCCCAACACGCTTAGGCGAAGGAGCAGCATCAGCGCAAAGAGCGCTGGGGCGCTGCTCGCGGTGGCCATGAGATAGAGGGGAATGTCGAAGCCGAGGTTAGCGAGGGACACGAATGCAAGGCCTGCCATCAAGGTGCGGAAATGCCAGTCTCGAGCCCAGCTGACGAGCCCAAGGATCGTCAGGCCCAGGACGAAGAGGGCCCGCCAACTGAGAGCGCTGTCGATGAACGCAAGATCATGGCTGGGAACCTGCGGCGTAAGGGCGGGAATGAGAAAATGACCCTTCGCTACCAGGGCGATCATATAAAGCGCCGAGCATCCCAGGAGGACCAGCACCCGTGCATCGAACGGTGGCAGGCCTCGGGTGCCGTTTTGCCAAGTTAGAAACCGATTGGGTTCTCCCTCGTAGGTGAGAAGGGCCAGCAGGCTTCAGAGGCCTGCCAAGCCTCGGGTGAGCATGTCCCAGGAAAAACCTAGGGCGGGTTCGGGCTTCAACGTGGATGCGCCAAGAGCGATATCAAGAATCACGCTGCCGAACAGGAGAAGCGTTGCCGCTGCCAGGGCGGGTCGGACAAAGCGACGAAAAAGCACCGCAGGGCCAACCAAAAACGCGAGGGCGAGCCACATCAGATTTCGCTGGATGACCAAGCTAGGGGGGTAGGGAAGGGGCTCTAGCTTCCCCAGGGCAAGGTAGGCAAAGGCGCCCTGCGTTTCCGAGGCCCCTGCGAGCCAAGCATTGAGCGCGAAGAGCAGTTCGACGCCGCAAAAAACCAAGGTCGCGACCATCGCGGCCCCCGCCGCTAGGGCCCGAGGCACAGCATTGTTCTTGGCCATACTCGCCCTTGCTGGGGACTAGTTGCACTAGTGTAGTGCGCTTTTGTGTGTGCGCATAGAGTCATTAATTTGAGAAAATTTAGGCCCTTAGGTTTGCTTTGGGCCCATTTGTCGCGGGCGTGTCGAGTCGATTCGTTGTAAATTGAAGGGCAGCTAAGGTCCGCAGAGATTGAGCGATGTTAGAAGCGTGGGGGGTTAAATCGGGGCACTTTATCAACGGTGCCTGGGTGCCCGGGCAGCCGGGTTTGGACGTGTTCTCGCCGATCGAGGAAGCGTCGCTGGGGCGTATCGCGGAGGCCACGGAGGAGGAGGTCGGCGCTGCGGCGCTAGCCGCCGCGGCGGCCTTTCCCGCTTGGGCTGCGCTGGGGGCGGAGGGCAGGCTTCCCTATCTCCTTCGCTTTGCGGAGGAGATCGGTGCCCGCACCGATGCATTTGCCACCGTCGAGGCTCTTGATGCGGGCATTCTCGAATCGCGCATGCGCCACGGCATTGTGCCCCGGGCGCAGCTGAATATTCGCCACTTTGCCGAGGCAGCCCTAACGCTCCAGGATCGGGTCCTGGAAACGGCGCAGGCGCGCCATCTCGTGCGCCATGATCCTGCGGGGGTCTGTGCCATCATCACCCCTTGGAATTCGCCCCTCATGCTCAGCACCTGGAAGCTTGGGCCGGCGTTGGCGGCGGGGAATACCTGCATCCTCAAGGCGCCGGAGTGGGCGCCCTTTTCCAGCGCGCTGGTGGCCCAGGCTGCTGAGGCTGCGGGACTCCCCCCGGGGGTCCTTAACCTTCTTCAGGGCACGGGGGCGGGGACCGGCGCCGCCCTCATCGATCGCCCCGAACTCGCTCGCATTTCCTTCACCGGCTCCACCGCCACGGGGCGGGCCATCGGTGCCGCCGCCATGGGGCGGCTCGTACCCTGTAGCTTAGAGCTTGGGGGCAAGTCGCCCTTTATCGTGCTCCCGGGCGCCGATCTCGACCTGGCGGCGCGCACCGGGGCCCTGATGTATCGCAATGCGACGCAGGTTTGCCTGGCGGGGACGCGCCTGCTCATTCACGAAGGGATTTTCGAGGCTTTTCTTGAGCGCATGGGCCACTACGTCGCGCAGCTGACCGTGGGGGATCCCCGGGAAGCGGCTACGGAGGTGGGACCCCTGATTCATCCGCGGCAGGCTGCCCGGGTGAAGGCTTATGTGGATGGGGCGGTGGCGCGGGGCGCGGAGGTTCGCTGGGGGGGCACGCCCTCGAGCGTGGGGGCTCTGTATTTCGAGCCCACCCTGCTGACTGGGCTCCCCGCCTCCGATCCCATCGTGCAGGAAGAGGTGTTCGGCCCCGTGCTGGTGGCCCAGGCCTTCGCCGATGAGGCAGAGGCCATCGCCCTAGCCAACGACACGGTTTACGGCCTGGGGGGTGTGTGCTTCGGCCCCGAGGCCGATGCGGTTCGCGTCTCTGAGCGTGTTCGCACGGGCTTTATCTGGGTCAATTCCTTCGGGATCCGTGATCTGGACGCCCCCTTTGGGGGCTGCCGGCAATCCGGAGTGGGGCGTGAGGGCGGTGATTGGAGCTTTGAGTTCTTCTCGGATGTTAAGGACATCATCGTTCCCCAAGCCCCCTTTGAACCCAGCTTTGCCCACCGCTAAGGAGATCGGCTGATGACTGAGGTGTCCTCGACCCCTGGGCAAATCGTTGGCGCGGCCCTGGTCTCGCATCACCCGGGTCTAGCCCAGGAGGAAGGCTTTCGCCTGAAGGCAGGGGCCGGGCGGGACTCGGATTTGATCGCGGGCTATGAGCGGTTGCGGCGCCATCTTGATCGAGTGGCTGCGGATACGCTCGTGATCATTGATACGCACTGGTTTACCACGGGCTATCACCTGATCGATGCGGGGGCGCGTTACGAGGGAAGCTACGTGTCCGACGAGATGCCTTGGTACTTAGCCGATCGGCCCTATGCCTACGACGGCGATCCGGCCCTTGCGCGCCTCTGTGAGGCCGTCGCCGGGGAGCGGGGCATCATGGCGCGCTGCGCGGACCATCCGGCCCTTCCCCGACACTACGGTACCGTGAACTTGGTGAATGCGCTCGGCAAGGGCGAGAAGGTGCTGACCTTAAGCTGCTGCCAGAATGCGCAGAACGAACACTTCTTGGCCATGGGCGCCGTGCTCGGAGAAGCCATTCGCCGGTCCGGGAAGCGAGTGGTAATCCTCGCCTCCGGGGCCCTTAGCCATAAGTTTGTGCCCATTGATTGGCAGCAGGTGCATCCGCGGATCTACCACCCGGACAACGTGTCCTCGGCGCATCACCGCGCTCGAGATCAGGAGGCCATTGCCCTGCTCTCGGCGGGGCGTCACGGCGATCTGCTACGGGACTTCGCCGAGGATTTTCGCCGCCTGCCCTGGGAAGCCCTCGGGGCGCACTATCTACAAATGGTGGGGGCGCTGGGCGGCGCGGCATGCACAGCGCCCGGGGAATGCCTCTCGGAGTACGAAAACGCTCGGGGCACGGGGAACATCCATATTTGGTTTGAGGGGGAAGCATGAGCGTACTCACGGGACCGCGACGGGAGCGGCGGCGCGTACTTCATAACGGCGTTCCCCGGTGGGGCGAGGTGGAAGGCGACCGGCTTCGCTTGGACGGGGGTCCCGCGGTGGCCCTCGATGCCCTACCCCCGTTGCCGCCCTGCACCCCGCAAAGCATCTTCTGCCCCCATCTGACCTATCGTTCCAGGGGCTTTGAATCCCGGGGCGTGCCCCAGCCCACGGCCCATCCCACCTATTTCATGAAGCCGGTGACGGCGCTGGCCGCCCATGGGGCCGTGGTTGAACGTCCCGAGGGGTGCCAGTACCTGAACTACGAAGGGGAGTTCGCAGCGGTCATCGGTCGCCCCACCCGGGATGTGACGCCGGAGGAAGCCTGGTCCAGCATTGCGGGCTTTACCCCCGTGCTTGATCTGGGGCTTCACGATTTCCGTGACACGGATTCGGGCTCCATGCTTCGGGTTAAGGGTATGGATGGCTTCTGTCCCGTGGGCCCGGGACTCGTCTCTGGCGTCGATCCCCGGGCGTCGCGCCTGCAAACCTTCGTGAACGGTGAATGCGTACAGGATGCGCAGATTGGTGAAGAGCTGATCTGGGGTCCCGAATACCTCATTGCCGATCTGGCGCGGCACATCACCCTCATGCCCGGGGATCTTGTGTTGACGGGGACCCCCTGCCATTCCCGCTCCGTCGCCCCCGGCGACGAGGTTAGCTTGAGCATTTCCCAGCTGGGGACCCTGACCGTGACGGTGACGGCACGACCCGCACCTCGAGCCGAGGCGGGCCATCTGCCGCAGGATTCGGAGGAGGCGCGGCGCGTCGCCCTGGGTAACGATGCGCGGGTTCCCGACGCCCTTCGTGAGGCGCTTCAGCGCGCGCGGGCAAAGCGTCGCTCCCCGGGAGGGCAAGCATGAAGATCGCGGTCGCAGGGCTGGGTGCTATGGGTCTGTGGCTAGCGGGGCGGTTGCTTGCTGCCGGCCATGAGGTCCGCTGCTTTGCTCGGGGGGTAACCCTGGAGGCGCTTCAGCGGGAGGGACTGCGTCTAACCTTTGAGGGTCGGGAAAGCGCTACACCGGTCTTTGCGACGGATGATCCGAAGGCCCTGGGCCCGGTCGATCTTTTGCTGCTGACGCCGAAAAGCCAGGCCTTGCCAGTCCTAGCGGCGCAGCTTGCGCCGGCCATTAGCCGAGCGACGACCATCGTGCCCCTGTGTAACGGGGTGCCCTGGTGGTTCCTGGCGGAAGCGCCGGCGCCGCTCCGGGGCGCCCGCCTCCCGGGGGTTGATCCCGGCGGGGTCTGCGAGCAGGCGTGGCCCCTCGATCAGGTACTCGGTTCCGTGGTCCATGCCTCAGCCACCCTGGCGGCCCCGGGGCATGGGGTTCATGTGATGGGGAATGGGCTTCTGCTTGGCCCCGTGGTGGACGCCGGAGCACCGCGCTTGGCGTCGGTGGTCGACGTATTTGAGGCCGCGGGTTTCAAAGTGGGACCGCAAAGCGTGGCCAGCCTCCGCCAGGAGGTTTGGTACAAGCTGTGGGGGAACATGACCATGAATCCGCTGTCGGCACTGACCGGAGTGACCTGCGACGTGCTGCTGTCCGATCCCGATCTTCGCGCCTATGCCTCCGCCATCATGGATGAAGCCGCCGAGCTCGGGCGGGCCCTGGGCTGTCCCATCGAGGACAGTCCGGAGGATCGCCACGACGTCACCTTGGCCCTCGGCGCTTTCAAAACCTCCATGCTGCAGGATGCGGAGGCGGGGCGCCCTCTCGAGCTCGAAGCCCTGCTGTGGACGCCCCAGGCCCTCGCCAAGCAGCTAGGCTTCGCCGTGCCCAGGATGGACGCGCTGGCGGGAACGATGCGGGTCTTCGAGAAAGGCCGGGGCTTTTAGGGGCGCGCTACTTCAGCGTCCCCTTGAGGCCTTTCGCATGGCGGCGCAGGGTGGCCGCCAGCAAGGCGGTGTCGGCGCCCACCCCTAGGAGCGTAGCTCCGGCCTTCCGCGCCTCCCCCAGAAAGCGTTCGCTTCCTGTCATGAGCCCCGAAGGCACCCCCAGGGCCTGCGCTTTGCCAATGGCGTCCAGCACCCGCTGTTCCATCTCCGGATCATCCGCAGCGCCCAGGCGACCCAGAGAGGCAGTGATATCCGCGGGGCCAAAAAACACCCCCGCGAGCCCCGGAGTTTGGGCGATGGCGTCAAAGGCATCCAGGGCCTGCACGGACTCGATCTGAATCCACAGCTGCACGCGCCCGTTGGCCTTGGCGAGATACTCGCGATCGGCGCCCCAGCGCGAAGCCCGGGCGAGGCCTGCGCCGACGCCGCGGATGCCGTCCGGGGGATAGCGCGTGGCCGCCACCAGGGCCTCAGCCTGAGCCCGGGAGTCGACCATGGGAATCAAGAGATGGTCCGCGCCAATGTCCAGGTAGCGCTTAATGAGCGCCGCGTCCCCGTGGGGAAGGCGCACAAAGGGCTGGCTGTGGTAAGCCGCGAGGGCCTGAAGCTGGCTCAGCACGGAACGCAAATCGTTCGGGCCATGTTCCGCGTCAATCAGAAGCCAGTCGTAGCCGGCGCTCGCGACAATCTCAGCGCCGAAGGGGTCGGCGAGGGCCAGCCAAAGGCCCACCATGCCTTCCCCGGCGGCGAGGCGTTCTTGGAAAGCGCTCATGGGCCTGCTCCTAGCTGAAGTGGACGGCGATGGTGCCGAGTTCGCCGTAGTCGGCGAAGAAGCTATCCCCGGGCCGCGCGGCCACGGGGGCGGTGAAGGAACCGCAGAGCACGATTTCTCCCGCGGCTAGGCCCTCGCCGTGCTCCGCGAGGCGATTGGCCAGCCACACAATGCCCAGGGCGGGATGGCCCAGCACCGCCGCGGCAACCCCCGAGGCCTCGACCACCTCGTTGCGATGAAGCGTTGCGGCGACCCGGGGCAGGTCGATAGCCTCCGGTGCCCTCACCTGGCCTCCGACGATCAGCGCGGCGTTCGCCGCGTTGTCAGCGATGGTGTCGATGACCGTGCGTCGGCGCCCGCTTTCCGGGTCCGCGAGCTCGATGCGCGCATCGATGAGCTCGAGGGCCGGGGCGACCCAGGCCGTGGCCGAGAGCACATCAAACAGGGTAACGCCCGGGCCCTGAAGCGGGGCCTTGAGATAGAAAGCCAGCTCCACCTCGAGGCGCGGCGTGAGGAAGGCGTCGGCGGCGAGCCTTGCGCCGCCGTAGTGCAGCATGTCGTCGAGGAGGATGCCGAAATCGGGCTCATCGATGCCGGAAGCCAGCTGCATGGCCCGGGAGGTAAGGCCAATTTTGTGGCCGATGACGCGTCGGCCCCGGGCCACCTTACGGTCTACCCAGGCGCGCTGCACCGCATAGCTGTCGGCTACCGTTAGGCCCTCGGCGCTGGCAGAGAGCTGAGAAATGGTTCGCCGAGTTTGTTCCGCTTCGTCGAGCTTTTGTGCCCAGCTTTCGATCGCGTCGGGGGTGAGGATCATGGCATCGCTCCTAGGCGATTCAGAAGGTAGAGCCCAGCAAGAACGGTCAATGCCAGGCAGTTGGCAAGGCTCCAGGCGCGGAGCGCGGCACTCGGTCGAAGGGCCGGGGGCATTTCCTCGGCGCTGAGCACACGATGGTTCAAAACGGCAATCAGCGGCCCCACGAGGAAGGCGGCCGTGGTCATGAAATCGATGAAGGTCAGGAAGTGCTGGAGCAGCGTGAGGAGGAGGCCCGTGGCGAGGGCCACGAGCACCGCGCCCACGGCGCCCAGGGGGCCGGACCCTTCTTCTCCGCGCTGAAAGAGCACGAGCGCCGCGCTGTGCACCCGAGGAAAACCGTCGATGATGGTGAGCAAGGTTGTGAACATCACCCCGAGCGCCGCCACCGCCACCAGCGCTGCGGCGCCGTCGCCGAGGGACGCGGCGTAGAGCCCGATCACCTGCTCGGCGAAGCCCACGGCGGAGGGTTCGGGTGCGATGGCTTCGCTGTGCATCACCCCTGCGCCCATGATCACAAAGCACCCTGCGAGAACGGCAGAGCCGATGTAGCCCACTTTAAAGTCGGCGAGCGCCTCCGCCATGCGTCCCGCTCCCGGGGCGTCCTCGTTCGAGGCCTGGCGGTCGGCGACGGCCCAGAGGGAGTGAAGGATGGAAAGATCCAGGGCCGAGGGCATGAGGCCTAAAAGCGCCACCAAAAACAGCAGCAAACCGGTAGAGAGGGGCGGAAAGGCGAGCGCCTCAGCGCTCCAGGACACCTCGGGGAGCACCAGAGCCGTGGCCAGGAGCGTGGTGACCGTCAGGGTGGCCACGAAGAGCCGGCTTAGCGCAATGAGGCCTCGAAGGCCGCCGGCATGCACCAGAAGCCAGGCGAGCACCAGGAGCACGGCGCCAAGGGCGGGAGGCGCGAGGGGCGTTTTAAGGCCCAGGGCACCCAGAAGTCCCGCGCAGGTGAGCGCTGAGGCTGCCAAAATGATGACTTGCACCGGGAACTGCGTGAGGACAATAAGCGCGAGGGCCCAGGGGCCCTGCTTTTGGTAGCCGGTGAGGAGCGAATGCCCGGTGGCCGCGGCGTAGGCGGGGCCTGCGCGAAAGCTTGGATACTTTAGGGCATTCGCAAGGAGGATAAACAGGAGGAGTCCCAGCCCGTAAAGCGCCCCGGCGCGCGTGGCCTGCACTAGGTGGGAGGTGCCGATGGCCGCGCCCGCAAACAGTAAGCCCGGCCCGAGCCGAGTCCAGCCCCCATGCCCCATGTGGTCCCCGTAACGTCTGCGCAGCGTCTTCGCGCTGTCCTTGCTGAAGCATGGCCGAAGCCCCCATGATCGTCCAGGGTTCCGGGGAAAGGGAGAACGCGGTGCCAAAACGCCTTGCCTGTCTGTTGCTGCTGCTGGCCAATGCCGCAGGGGCGAGCACGCCGCCCAATGTGGTGCTCATCGTCGCCGACGATCTGGGCTTCACCGATCTGGGGCTTTACGGGAGTGAGATTCCCACGCCCCACCTTGATCGCCTCGGGACCGAGGGGGTGCAGCTCATGAATTTCCATGCCAATGCCTCCTGCACGCCCTCTCGGGCCATGCTCCTTTCCGGGCGGGACAACCACGCCGTGGGCTATGGGGCCAATCCTGCCGCGGTGCGGCGCATGCCCGAGCTCGCGGCGCGGCCCGGCTACCGGGGTGCCTTCCCGGAGGGGCTTGCCTTGCTTCCGAAGCGCCTTCGGGACCTTGGCTATCAAACCTACTTCGTTGGGAAGTGGCATCTGGGTAGCGATCCCTCCGCCCATCCCCCGGCCCAGGGCTTTGACCACAGCTTTTATTTGGAGCAGGGGGGCGGTAGCCATTTTGCCGATGCCGTGGGTACGCTTTCCGCCGATGAAGCCCTTCGCTATTGGGAAGATGGGGAGCCGGTCGGGGCCTTGCCCGAAGACTTCTTCTCGTCGTCTTTTTACGTTGATAAGGCCCTGGCCTATTTGGATCGGGCTCAGAGGCAGGATGCCCCCTTCCTGCTGCAGCTGTCCCTGACCGCGCCCCATTGGCCCCTGCAGGCGCCGGAGGCCTGGCGCGATCGCTTCGCCGGAGCCTACGACACAGGCTGGGCCGCGACCCGGGCGGCGCGACTCGCGCGGCTGGCGCAGCGCTTTCCCGCCTTGGCATCGGCCCCGAGTTTCCCGGCAGCGCTCGGGGCCTGGGAGGACCTCCCGGAAGCATCACGGCGGGAGGAAGCGCGGCGCATGGAGATTTATGCCGCCCTCATCGCGCACATGGATGCGGAGCTGGGTCAGCTCTTTGCGGCCCTGGAGGCCTCAGGGGTGGACGACAACACCGTGGTGCTTTTCCTCTCGGATAACGGGCCCGAGGGCAATGACGTGATCGCTATCGCCGATAATGCCACCTGGGTCCCCAGGACCTTTGATCTCTCCTTCGAGGCCATGGGCGGGCCGGGGTCCTATGTCAGTCTGGGGCGGGGTTGGGGCCACGTTAGTGCCGGGCCCCTGAATCGCTACAAGAGTTTTCTTTCCGAAGGGGGGACGCGGACCCCAGCGTTGCTTCGCTATCCGGGGGTGCTTCCGGAAGGCGTCGCCAGCAACGCCCTAGTGGCGGTGACGGACGTACTACCGTCCCTATTGGCTTGGGCGGGGGCGCCTGCGGAGGATTTAGACGGCGTTCCGCTGACTGCGGAACGCCTGACTTCGGAAGATCGGGGCGCGCCCTTTGCCTTGGAAATCTACGGGAATCGCGCCGTTTGGGACGGCCCCTGGAAGGCTCTTTGGGATTTCTCCACCGATCATTGGCAGCTCTATCACTTGCCAACGGACCCCGGGGAGCAGACCGATCTGTCGCGCCGGGAGCCGGAGCGCTTAGCCGCCCTCGTCGCCTTTTGGGACCGCTACGCGGAGGACAACCAGGTGTTTCGCTTTCCCCGGGAGACGGGCTACGGGCGCTACCCTGATCAGCGCCCCCGGGGGCGCTGACCTGCTACTCTCTTGGAACAAAATCGATCGCGCCCCGCATCGTACGGGGCCGGCAAAGTGGGGGAGACTTTCATGACCACCGGCGCACTATCCGATGCGGCCCAGGCCGCCTATAACGAAAAGGCAATCGACCTTGCTGCTCGCATGACCTCTGCTCGGGGGGCCGCAAGAGCGGCGGGCATCTATCCGAAAACGGAGGACGAGCGCTTTCCCCGGCATAACCGAGTGCCCCTGGGCGTGGCCCGGGAGTATGCCCGCATGGGGAATCAGCCCCTCTCCGATGCCACCCAGGCCCTGGGCGCCGAGTTTGGCGCGCGCTTTGAGCACCTTGGGCTGACCATTGGGACCGTCATCCACGGCGTGACGCTGCGTGACCATGATGACGAAGCCTTTTATGCCTTCCTGCGCCAGGTGCTCCTTGAGCGGAAGGTGATCTTCTTCCGTGATCAGCATCTCTCGGAAGATGAGCAAGTCGCCTTTGCGAAGCGCTTTGGCAATCTTGATGCCTTTCCTTTTAGTAATCCTGGGGAAAATCCTTACATCGCTCAGATCATTCATGATCAGGACTTTCCGGGAACGGAAAACAGCTGGCACACGGACGTGACCTGGATGGAGCGTCCTTCCCTGGGCTCCGTGGCTCAGTGCGTGCAGCTCCCCCCCTATGGCGGGGATACGCTGTTCTCCGATAGCCATGCGGCCTACCTGGGCCTGCCCCAGGAAATCGCAGAGAAGCTCGAGGGGGTGGTGGGTACCAATGACTACCGCCTTTTTCTGGCTCGGGGCGAGCAGGCTTTTGGGGAGGCGCTGGTCGCGGAGCTCAAGGAGAAAATTCCCTATGGAGTTCTACATCCGCTGCTGCGCACCCACCCGGAAACGGGGAAGACGGCGCTCTTCTTTAATAGCGCGTTCCTTCGGCACGACTCCCTGGCCGATGCGGTGACCGGGGAGCCCCTCGGCGACGAGGTTTCCCGAGCGCTCGTGGCGCAGCTGCTTCAGCAGCACCATCGCCCCGAGTACATCTGCCGCTTCCCCTGGACCGAAGGGGCATTAGCGTTTTGGGACAACCGCGCCGTGCAGCACTACGCGGCCAGCGACTACTACCCCCATCGCCGCGTGCTGCGCCGGGTGACGATCAGCGGAAGCCGGCCTTACTACGCGCCGGAGGAAGCCCCGGCCGTTCCGCCCCTGTTCTAGGGGCGGCCCACGGAATCAAGGGCGGTTAAGGAGAAGGCAGTGGATTCAGCCTACGAAGCGGTACCGCTGACGGGCTATGAGCCGGTGGACGATGAGACGCTCCTGGTTCGCGCTGCGGCGGCCTATCAATCTCTTGCCACCCGGCGCTCGCTTCGGGCGTTCTCGGATCGGCCTGTGCCCCGGGCCGTTATTGAGCAGTGCCTGCTGGCGGCGGGCACGGCCCCGAGCGGAGCCAATCATCAGCCCTGGCATTTTGCCTGCGTCAGCAGCCCCGAACTTAAGCGTCAGATCCGGGAAGCCGCAGAGGCTGAGGAGCGCGCCTTTTATGAGGGGCGCGGAGGGGAGCGCTGGCTGCGGGATCTAGAAAAGCTGGGGACGGACGCCGATAAGCCCTTCCTCGAAACCGCGCCCTGGCTCATTGCAGTCTTTGCTCAGCCGCAAAGCCCCGATGAAGCCGGGGACCCCCGGAAGAATTACTACGTGAAGGAGTCCGTGGGCCTTGCCACGGGCTTTTTGATTCAGGCGCTCCATAGCGCCGGCCTGGCAACGCTCACCCATACGCCGAATCCCATGAAGTTCCTAAACCAGGTGCTTGAGCGCCCCAGTAGCGAGCGGCCCTTTGTGCTGCTGGTGGTGGGGCACCCCGCGGAAGGGGCAACCGTGCCCCGCTATGCCCTGAATAAAAAGCCCTTGGACGCTATTGCGAGCTTCCAGTGACCCTAGAACCGGCCTCCGAACTTCTCGCGCGCCGTCGGCGGCGTTGGCTGTTGCTGCTGGTGCTAGCGGGCCTCGCTTGGGGTTTGCAGGGGCTGGGGGCGCCGGAAACGGTTGAGGCCGACGCTTGGCGCCGGGGCGCCAAGGAACGCCCCCTCATCGTTGCCCACGGAGGCGGCCTCCGCCATGCCCCGGCCAATACGTTGGCGGCGTTGCTTCGAGCCGCTGCGACCGGGGTCGATGTCCTCGAATTTGATGTGCAACTCAGCGCCGATGATCAGCTGGTCCTTATGCATGATTTAACGGTGGATCGCACCACCGATGGCACGGGTCCCGTTCGTAGCCTGATCTTGGCCGAGCTCCAGGCGCTGAATGCCGCCGCCCATTTCGAGGGTCCGGCCGGGGAAGGCCATGCCCCCGAGCCCATTCCCACCCTTGCGGACGTGCTCAAGCATTTCGCGCCCTCGCCCCTGCGATTCGTGATTGAGCTGAAGAACCCTGGGGCCGATGGGGCGCTCGCCGCCAAGGGCCTTGCTGAGGCGCTTCGACGCTTCAAGCTGGAGGATCGGGTGATTGTGGGTTCATTCCATGGGGAAACGCTGGCGGCCTTTCGTGAGGCCAGTGGCGGGGCCGTGCTCACCTCCGGGGCCCCAGGGGAGGTTGCGCGGGTGATGCTGCTGCCGGCCCTGGGTCTCGCCGGAGGGGCTTTCGATCCTGCTCCCGTGGCCGTGCTCCAGATTCCCCTTCAGGCGGGGCCCTTAGAGCTCAGCGCCCAAGGGTTTATCCGGCGGGCGCAGGCCCTAGGGCAAGCGGTGCAGTATTGGACGGTCAACGATCTTGCCGCCATGGAGAGGCTGGCGCTGGCGGGTGCCGATGGCATCATGACCGACGATGTCCCGGCGCTCCGCGCCGTACTTAAGGCCCAGGGCTTCACCCTCCCCGATCCCTGGATTGCAACGCTCTAGTTAAGGAGCCCGTCGTGGTTGCTGATGCTTTTCGCCGCGTAGCAGTTTTTTCTACCTTGAGTAATGCCTCCCTGGACCAGCTTCAGACCGCCGCCGAGGCCCAGAGCTTAAAGTCTGGCGCCTTGCTGTTTTCCGAAGGGGATCAGGCCGGAGCCGTTTACCTGCTTCAAACGGGAAGTCTGCAGGTCTTTCGCCGAACCCGGGATGGCGATGAGCGGGTTCTGGCGCGCCTGGAGCCCGGGGCCGTTGTGGGGGAGCAGGCCCTTCGGGAAGGGCGCCGGGGACGCCGAAATGCGAGCGTGCGCGCCCTTACGGAGGTCACACTCCTGGCCCTGCCGGCGGAGGCCCTCTTTGCCCTGCCCGAATTTGCGTCCGTGGCCGCGGCCTTTACGGCCCTTGGTTTGGAACAAACCCGTGCCGTGCTCAGCGCCTTCAGCGCCCTGGGGGACGCGCTGGGCGTGGAAGCTTTTGCCCTAGGAACGGTCCAGACCTTCGAGGCGGGGGCGCTGATCTTTTCCGCAGGCGTCGAGGATGACGCGTTCTACCTCGTCGAGCGCGGCGAGGTGGGCCTTTATGAAGCCTCCGGATCAACCCCGCGGCGCCTTTTGACCCTGGGGGAGGGCACAGGCTTTGGCGCCCTCGCGGGGCCGGGCCTGGGGCCGGCGGAGGTTAGCGCTCGAGCGGAAAGCCCCGTGGCTATCCTGCGCATCGAGCGGGAGGCCTTACTGGCCCGCTTCGGGGGGGAGGGGGCTTTAGAGGCCACCCTGGCAGAGTTTCAGGGCGCCTCGGCCACGCCTCAGCGAGGCTTTGTAGTGCGCTACGGAGGCGAGCTCGAGGGGGCGCCTGCCCTCACCCACCTCTATCAGTTGCCCGACGGCCAGGAGGTGGTGGTGACCCGAGCCCTGCGCTCCCCGGCGCTGGTGGCCCGGGGCCAGGGCCTCGTGGCCGATTCGGAGAGCGTTTTTGAGGCCGAGGGGCTCGTTTCCACCCTAAGCTTTGCCGGCGATCGGCTGGTGTCCGCGGCCCTTTTTCATGAGTCCGTGGACAGCATGGCGGTGCTCTCGGCACTGCTCGACGGTACCCCCGTTGCCCCCTGGCAGCGGGCGCTTTTTGAGCGCAAGGGGACGCTCCAGCTTCTAAGGAATGAGGCGCTAGGGGACGACGCGGAGGTGCTCTGCCCCTGTACGGGAACCACGCGAGGTCAGCTTCGAGCCGCTCAGGCTGCCGGGGCGACGTCCCTCGAGGCCCTGGTTCAGCGCACCGGAGCCAGTGCGGTATGCGGGGGCTGTAAGCCACGGCTGGCGGCGCTCGCGGGGTCTGATCAGTGGCGCCCCGTGCGTTGCGAGGCGTTGTCTTACCCTGCCAAGGATGTGGTGGCCCTAACCCTGGTACCGTTCGCCGAGCCCGGGGAAGCGGCCGAGTTCCCCACCTTTCAGCCGGGGCAGCATGTGGTGGTACAGGGCTTGGTGGGGGAGGACTGGATTGAGCGCCCCTACACCCTGGCCTCGAGCGCCGAAGATCGGCAGCGCCTGACCCTGCTGGTGAAGCAGGAGCCTCAGGGACTGTTCTCAAGCTGGGCCCGGCGTCAGCTCGAGGTCGGGGATCTGCTCCGCCTTAGTCCGCCGAGCGGCGAGGCCTGCCTGCCGGACCAAGATGGGCATCGCCCCGTGGCGGCCTTTGTGGCGGGCATTGGGGTGACGCCGGCCCTGGCGCTGGCGGAAACCTTCGCGCAACGCGATCCGCGCCGTCCCTTGCACGTTTTCTACTGCGGACGAAGCGCCGCCGAGCTGGCAGGCCTTGAGCGCCTTAAGGCCCTGCAAGCAGCTGGCCTCAATCTTTCCCTGACCTTGTGGGAAACCGCAGGCCAGGGCCGGCCCCAGGAGGCCGATTTCGCAGCGTTCCTCCAGCCGATCCCCGAGCCTTTTGTGTTTGTTTGCGGCCCCGAGGGCTTTGATCACGCCCTGGCCCCGACCCTGGATGCCCTACAGGTCCCCGAGGCGCGGCGCTTCCTTGAGGTGTTCACGCCCCAGGGCGCGCGGCCCGAGCAGGCCCTAGGGCCCGCTTGCCCCATCCCCGATGGCTTCAAATATCAGTGGCCCGGGAGCGCGGGCGCGCCGGATCAGGGGCCCTGTCCCGATGCGGCTCAGCCGGCGGTAGGCCTGGTCACCGTCAATGACAGCCTGGCGGTGCAGGCCGAGAGCTTTCTGCGCCAGTGCTATCAGGAGCTCGGCGCCGAAGATGCCTTCGCTGCGCGCTGGGCTCGGGTGGCTCAGGCCATCGAGCAGACCGGGTTCTACGAGCACACCTTTGACGAATTACTCTTCGGCGCCCGCCTTGCTTGGCGCAATTCGGCCCGCTGCGTTGGGCGGCTGTTCTGGAATGGCCTTCACCTTGAGGATGCGCGTCACGTTGCGGACACCGATGGAATGTTCGAGGCCCTTAAGCGCCACATCGCCCTCGCTACCCAAGGGGGACAGCTCCGCGCCGTCATGACGGCCTTTCGTCCCCAGCGCCCCGGAGAGGCCCGGGGGCCCCGGGTCTGGAACAGTCAGCTGCTGCGCTATGCGGGCTACCGGCAAAGCGATGGGTCCCTCCTTGGGGATCCGGCCAACGAGCGGATGACCGTGGAGGCATTGAAGCGCGGCTGGGTGCCGCCAACGCCGAAAACGGGGTTTGATCTCTTGCCCCTAATCCTCGAAATGCCAGGAGCGCCCCCGGCCCTCTACGAAATTCCCCGGGAGCTGGTGCTCGAGGTGGCGCTCGAGCATCCCGAGCACGCCTGGTTTGCCGAGCTTGGGCTGAAATGGTACGCGTTGCCTGCGGTTTCCGAGGTCAAGCTGTCCCTGGGCGGGTTGAATTACACCGCGGCGCCCTTCAACGGGTGGTACATGGGTACGGAGATCGGTGCGCGTAATCTCTCCGACCCCTACCGCTACAATCTGCTGCCTCGCCTCGCTCAGCGCCTAGGGTTGCCCACCCACCGACCGAGGACCCTATGGCAGGACCGAGCCCTTCTTGAACTCAATATCGCCGTACTCCATTCCTTCGAGCGCGCCGGCGTAAAGTTGGTGGATCATCACGCGGCCACGGCGGATTTTATGCAGTTTGCTGAGCAGGAACGCGCCGCGGGTCGCCCGGTGGCGGGGCGCTGGAGCTGGCTGGTGCCTCCCATCTCGGGCTCGGCAACGCCGACCTTTCACTACGAGTGGGAAGAGCATACGGTGCTTCCCCAATACTTCTATCAAGCTGAACCCTGGGAAGGCTAGGCCCCTATCAGCCCAAGCGTTAAAGGAGTACGCAATGAAAACCCGTGCAGCGGTGGCCTTTCAGGCCGGCAAGCCCCTGGAAGTGGTGGACGTAGATTTAGAGGGCCCGAAGGCTGGGGAAGTGCTCATCGAGCTGAAGGCGACGGGGGTGTGCCATACGGACGCCTTTACCCTGTCGGGCGACGATCCGGAGGGGGCCTTCCCTGCGATCCTCGGGCATGAGGGCGCGGGCGTTGTGGTCGAGGTCGGTCCGGGGGTGTCCAGCGTGGCCCCAGGGGATCACGTGATTCCCCTCTATACGCCGGAGTGCCGCAGCTGCGAATTCTGCCTGCACCCGAAGACCAATCTGTGCCAGGCCATCCGGGAGACTCAAGGGCAGGGGCTCATGCCCGATCACACAAGCCGCTTTAGCCTCGATGGCAAGCCCATCCTCCACTACATGGGCTGTTCGACCTTCTCCAACTACACCGTGCTGCCGGAAATTGCCGTGGCCAAGGTGCGCCCCGATGCGCCCTTCGACAAGATTTGCTACATCGGCTGCGGCGTCACCACGGGCGTGGGCGCCGTGGCCTTCACCATGAAAGTGGAGGCGGGGGCGACGGTGGCGGTCTTCGGCCTTGGCGGCATCGGGCTCAACGTGATTCAGGGGGCTCGCCTGGTGGGTGCCTCCCGCATCATCGGCATCGACACCAACCCTTCCAAGGTGCCCCTGGCGACGCAATTTGGCATGACCGATTTCCTGAATCCAACGGAGGTCGACGACGTGGTGGCGGAAATCGTGGCCATGACCGGGGGCGGGGTGGACTACAGCTTTGAGTGCATTGGTAATGTGCAGGTGATGCGCCAGGCCCTGGAGTGCTGCCACAAGGGCTGGGGCGAGAGCTGCATCATCGGCGTCGCGGGCGCGGGGCAGGAGATCTCCACCCGGCCCTTCCAGCTGGTGACGGGCCGGAGCTGGCGAGGCACGGCCTTTGGCGGTGCTCGGGGCCGCACCGATGTGCCGAAGATCGTTGATTGGTACATGGAGGGGCGCCTGAATATCGACGACCTCATTACCCATACTATGCCGCTGGAGCAGATCAATACGGCCTTCGATTTGATGCACGCGGGGGAAAGCATTCGCTCCGTGGTGGTTTACGAGTGACCGTGGAAACCCTAAGTGACGTTGCCTGCTTCGGCGGGCGGCAGCTTCGCCTTCAGCACGCCTCGGAAGCGCTGAGCTGTGCCATGACCTTCTCCGTTTATTTACCGCCCCAGGCCCGGGACCACGTCGTACCCGTGGTCTACTGGCTCTCCGGGCTCACATGCACCGATGAGAACTTCGTCACGAAAGCCGGCGCACAGCGCGCGGCGGCGGATCTGGGGCTGGCTCTCGTGGCCCCGGATACGAGCCCCCGGGGGGTCGGAGTGCCTGATGATCTCGAGGGCGCCTACGACTTCGGTTTGGGGGCCGGGTTCTACCTGAACGCCACGGAAGCGCCCTTTGCTGCCCACTACCACATGGCGAGCTACGTGGAGGAGGAGCTCCCGGCGGTGCTGGGGGCCTTTCCCGAGCTCGACCACTCCCGAGAGGCGATTTCGGGTCATTCCATGGGGGGGCATGGGGCCCTCACCATCGCGCTGCGAAACCCTTCTCGGTTTCGCTCTGTCTCTGCTTTCGCGCCGATCTGCGCACCTTCCCAGGTGCCCTGGGGTCAGAAGGCCTTTCGCGGGTACCTCGGAGAGGACCGGAGCACCTGGGCACGCTACGACGCCTGTGCGCTGCTCGCGGAAGGGTCTTCCGCGCCGCCCCTGCGCGTCGACCAAGGCGCTGCCGATGCCTTTCTCGAAACCCAGCTGCGGCCTGAATTGCTGATCGCAGCGGCGGCCCAGGGCGGGCACGCCCTCGATTACCACCTGCACGACGGCTACGACCACAGCTACTTCTTCATCGCGAGCTTTATCGACGCGCACCTGGCCTTCCACGCCCAGCACCTTCTCACGGCTTAGGGGATCTGATCTTCGACGTCGTAGCGATAAAGCCAATCCATCGTGGTGCCCCGGGCTAGGGGTGCCGCCAGGTTGCGGAAGGTCGCGAGGGGCGCGCCCAGGTGATAGACCCATCCGTAGCGGCGAGAGAGCTGTTGAATGCGGGCGGTGCGCGAACGGCGCCAGCCCTCATAGACCGCTAGCGCACCGCTCACGGTCGGGGCCTGGGCAAGGGCGAGGGTCAGGGCTGCGCTGTCTTCGATGGCCATGGCCGCCCCCTGGGCCAAAAACGGAAGAGTGGGGTGGCAGGCATCGCCAAGAAGCGCCACCGGTCCCCGATGCCAGCGGGGCAGGGGTGCGCGATCAAAAAGCCCCCACTGAAAAAGCCCCTCGGGGGTGACGCGCTCGAGAAGCTGCTGAAGCTCTGGATGCCATCCCCGAAAGGCCGTGCGGAGATCCTCCGGCTGGCCGGGAAGGGCCCAGGACTCTTCGGTCCAGGCCCCAGCTTCCACCACCGCAACGCCGTTGATCCGCGCACCCGCGTCCACTGGGTAGTGCACAAAGTGCTTCCCCGGGCCCCACCACACCTGGCTATCCCGAGCCTGAAGGGCTGGTGGGAGGCCTTCGCTGGGCACGAGAAAGCGCCAGGCCACCTGCCCCGTAAAGCGCGCCGGGGCCTCGCCGAAGCACCAGCGGCGCACTTCGGAGTGAATGCCATCGGCCCCGAGGAGCAGATCCACGGGCCCGTCGACCCCTAGCAGGGTGACCGCCGCCGCCTCCTCCGTGATGGCACTCGCGCTGACCGCGCGGCCCAGCCGCAGCTCAACGTTCGGATGGTTGGCGAGGGCAGTTTGAAGGGCCTCGTGAAGATCGGCACGATGAATTTGCCAGTAGGGGGCGCCGTAGCGGCCCTCCGCTTCCCCGCCGAGGCGCGCTTCCGTGATCGTTCGGCCCGTACGAAAGTGGCGAAAGCGCGAGCGTTCCGTCGCCGTGACCTTGCCTTCCAAGGTGGGGCCCAGGCCTAAGCGCAGGAGCACGCGGCTGGCGTTGGGGGAAAGCTGGATGCCGGCGCCCGCGGTGCGATGGGCGGTCGCTTGCTCCAGCACGATGACCTCGTGGCCCCCCTGGCCGAGGGCGAGGGCCGCCGTGAGGCCGCCCAGGCCGCCACCGGCAATGGCAATGCGGTAGCCCATGGCCTCCGACCGTTTTCCACTTGCGAAGGAAAGGATCATAGCGACGCAGGCGTCCCGTCGCGAGGCATGCCTTGCCCCTCGCCGGCCCCTCTGAGCTATGCTCCCAGCTGATCAGAAAGGAGACCGGGGAGGGTCACCGTGACCGCATCACAAAGCCGTGCCGCCGACGCCTGGAGCGTTCGGCCCTTAGCCCCCGCCCTAGGCGCAGAGATTACGGGCTTAGACCTTGCGTCGCTGGACGATGAAGCCCTCGAGGCGCTGCGCCAGCTGTTGGTGCGCTACGGCGTCATCTTTTGCCCCGGCCAGCATTTGAAGGTGGAAGATCACGTAGCGCTGGGCGCGCGCTTTGGACCCCTGGAGGGCCATCCGAACCTAAAGTTCGATACCCCGCACCCAGAAATCTTCGAATTGCGCGCGTCCGGCGGTGGGGTGGCCGATGAATGGCACTCGGACCTCACCTTCCAGGAGCAGCCCGCGCTCATGTCCATTCTGCACATGAAGCGCTGCCCCCCGGTGGGCGGTGACACCATGTGGAGTAGCCTGACGGCGGCCTACAACGCGCTGTCTGAACCGATGAAGGCTTTCCTCCAGGGCTTAACGGCACTGCACGATGCGCTGCCGCACAATCGCCCGGACAAGATGACGATCCACCCCGTCATCCGTCGCCACCCGGAAAGCGGCCTGCCCGCGCTTTACGTGAATGAGCATTTCACCCGACGCATCGTCGAGCTGGGCGCCGAGGAATCGGAGGTGCTCCTCCGCCACCTGACCCGGTGGGTGCAGCAGCCTCGCTTTACGGTTCGCTATGCCTGGACCGAGGGCACCGTCGCCTTCTGGGATAATCGAGCTACGCAGCACTTTGTGCTGAATGATTTTGAAGGGGAGCGGGTGATTCAGCGGGTGACCGTGCAGGGGGATCGGGTGGAGCCTTTTGGGCAGCCTAGCTGGCCGCCCTATCTGCGGGAAGGCCGCCTATCGGCAACCTCCCGCCATGATCGCCAGCTGGCCCTATACCTTCGGGCTCAGCAGGGTCCGCCTGCCGACGAAGCCTAGGGCGCCTGGGGCTTCTCGAAGACGAGGATAAAGCGATCCGTGTTTCCGCGGATTTCGGGGGCAAAAACGTTGCTCCGGCGGTCGTCGTCAGCATTTCGCAGCGCGCTGCTTCGCGCGACCAGGGAAAGCCCCGAGGCTTCTGCGAGGGCTTCAATCGCGCCTTCACTGATGCGATGGAGCGTACCCCCAACGGAGAGGGGGGCCTCCGCTGCGGCCGCATGATCGACGAAGAGGATGCGCCCTCCCGGTTTCAATACCCGAGCAAGCTCTTGGAATACTTCGAGGGGTTGGCCGAAGCTGATCTCCGGCTCGGGGTGGAACCACAATTCATGGGGGCCCATGATCCATGCCGCGCGATCCACGCTCCCGGTCGCTAGCCCCAAGTCGCCAAAGTCACGGATTAAGGGTTTTACATTGGGAAGCCGCTGCTGAGCCAGCCGGGCGTCTACGCGCTCACCCACGCGATTGGCAAGCCAGGGCGGATTTTGCATCAGTACCTCCCCGGAGGCCCCCACCGCAGCGGCTAGCAGTTCGGTGTTGTAGCCGCCGCCAGCCTCTAGATCGAGGACGCGTTGGCCCGGCGCCACGCCCAGGAGTTCGAGGAGCACCTCCGGCTTGCGTTGGGAATCGAGCACAAGATCGGCGTCGGGCCGTTCCGCGAACGCTGCTGGGATGAACAATAGGGTAAGGCAAAGAGCGGTAAAGCGCTTAAGCTGCTTCATGATGTTCTCCGCTAAAAGCTGCAATGGTGGTGCGGTGGAGAAGGCGGTCGTGACCTTCGTAGCCGCCGGTCGCGCAGTGGAGCACGCTTCGGTTGTCCCACATCACGAGCGTGCCCGCTTCCCAGCGATGGCGATACTGGAACGCTTCCTGGCCCTGCCACTGGGCCAGCTCTCGGAGTACGGGGATGGCCTCTTCCTGAGCCATGCCCTCGATACCCACGATGTAGCCCAGGGTGCTGAAGAAGCCGAGGCGCCCCGTTTCTGGATGGGCGCGAACCAAGGGGTGGGTTTGGGTGGCCCGGGCCTCTGCGGAGGGGCGAATGGTCATGCTTCGATCCGTGGCCTGGTCCGTCTCACCGTAGGTGCCCTCCGGCGCATAGGCCCCCGCGGCAGAGTGAATGGCCGTCAGGCTTTGGTAGAAGGCCTGCTTGTCCGCGGGGAGGGCCTCGAAGGCGGCGTGTTGATTCGCAAAGAGCGTATCACCGCCTACGGGGGGGATAACCTTTCCGTAGAGGCAGGTGCCCGCGGGCGGCCGGGCCTGAAAGCTCCAGTCCGAGTGCCAGTTTTCCGCAAACAGCGGAGCCTTTTCGTCGGCGCGGCGGGAAATGGCGATGACGTGCTGGCGACCCGCGATGGGGGCGATGAAAGGGTCATGGCCGAAGCCCCCAAAGTACTGGGTGAAGCGTTCGAGATCGTCGTCCGAGAGGTTCTGCTCGGGAAAGGCGAGCACGTGATGCGCAAGCCAGGCCTCGCGCAGGGCGGCGACGGTTTCCGCAGACAGTTCGTCGCAAAGATCGATGCCCCGGATAGACGCCCCGAAGCCCTGGCCACTCTTTTCTACGATAAACATGTGATCTCTCCCCAGATCCATCGTGTCAACGCGTTTTACTGGTCCACGGCCTCGGCCACCAGCGCTTTTTCTTCTTCCGTGAGGGGTGGTGCAGCCTCCGCGGCCAAGGCCGCCTTCAATTCTTGGCGGTTCTTGATCCCCAGCACCACCGTAGCCACGCCCGGCAGGCTCAGGGCGTAGCGATGGGCAAGATCGGCGGGGTCCACGCCCCAGCGCTGGGCGAGGGCCCGAAAGCCTTCGGCGCGCCGGTAATCCGCCATGTCCTCCCCCGCTTCGTCCATGGGCCGATCAAAGGCTGCGGTCAGGGCGCCCCCCTGCACGGCGCGAATGCCCATCACGCTTACGCCGGCGGCGTTCGCGGCCTCTCGAATCCCCTCGGCCCGGCAGGGTTCGCGGAAGCGGTTGAGGTCTCCTGCCGAGTTCAGCGCATTGGTGATCACCTGGACCACGGCTGGCCGCTGCGTCGCTTCTAGGGCGCGGAGCACCGCGGGGGGATAGCCGATGCCCGTGATGCCCCAGGCCTTGATCAGCCCCTCGGCCTTAAGCGCCTCAAAGGCCGGGATGACCGCGTTGTAGTAGCTGCGCTCCCGGGTGGCAAAGCGATCCTGCACCGCGGCGATGGCTGGGTCCGGGAAGGTATAGTCGTCGGGGATGATGTTGCTGTGAAGAAAATAGAGGTCGACGTGATCCCGTCCCAGCGCTTCGAGGCTCCGCTGAAGATTCTCCCGGAGCCGGGGCAGCACGGCTTCATCCTCGCGTTGCCCCAGCTGACACTTCGTGGTTACGCGCACAGTGGGATCCCATCCCCCGTGAAAGGCTTCTCCAAGAACGCGCTCCGATTCGCCCTTGCCGTAGAGGGGGGCAAGGTCAAAGAGCGTGATGCCCGCGTCCACCGCCTCGTGAACCGTGGCCACGCATTCCGCGCGGGTGGTTTCCCCCCATAGCTGGCCCAGGCCGCCGCCTCCGAGGGTGAGAGCGCTGACCGATTCAAGGCTGTTCATGGGGCGGGTGTGCATGGCAGGGCCTCAACGTTTTGCGGTGGCGGTCGATTACACTCCAATGAGCATAGCCTGAATTTAAGGGGGGCCTCCATGCGCCTTGCACTTGCCGGCCTCGCGGTTGGCTTCATGATGACCCTCGCCGCCTCTGCGAGCGCCGAGCTTTTAATCTATGGGCCCAAGGATCACTTCCTCGGCTGCATTGACTGTAATTGGAAGGATGAGCGTTCCGTGTGCGCCCCCTACGGCACCTATGGGGATCCTCGCAGTGAAAGCAGCATCTGGAATCGCTTTGGTCCGGAGGGGAACCCGAGCCGCTTCCAGAGCCCCTGGCACGACGCGTCCCTGGCGGGACCGGAATTGGTCACCGCGGAAGGGCGCTATCTGGGGCGCTTTTCCATTCACTCCGGCGCCTTTCGAGATTGGGCCTTGCTGCGCGGCATCTTTGAAACCGCCGATCGAAAAGCCGAGGACGCTCGGGAAGTATTCTGTGAGTACGTGAAGCCGGAATTTTGGACCAATCGGCTGACGAAGTAGGGCTTGCCGCTGGGCCTAGTGATTGAGGCAGTAGAGCAGCAGGATCCCCTCGATTTCTGCGAACAGCGTAGGGGCCTCGCCGCGCCGATCTTCCGGGAGCTTGGTGGCCAGCCAGCTTTCCCAGCGAAGCGCCAACTGCTGAGCCTGGACCTTTAGGGGTGCGTCGGGGCGCAGCGCCCGGCCTAGAAGCTCGAACCAGAGCTTCAGGGTGCCCAGGGCGGCGGGATCTTCGGCCAAGGCGAGGCTGATCTTTTTTAATTTTTTAGGGCTGTAGGCCGCCTTGGGGAACTGGCTCTCCAGCTTAGCTAGGAGTGCATCGGAGAGCGCAGCAAAGGCCTCCCGAAGCAAAGCCTCCTTGCTGCCGAAGTAGTAAATCAGCATGCGGTCGCTCGTGTCCGCAGCCTGCGCTAGGCGACGAAGGCCCGTTTCCTCAAGCCCTTCTGAGAGAAGATAGGCGATCACCTGTTCGAGAGCGTGGGCCCGTTGCCGGCGGCCCTTTTCCGTAGCTGACACCCGTGCTGTCCCCACAACCGACGCGAGCGCCCACTGTACGGGATCTTTCCGGGATTTACCCCTCGTAGCGGTCTCGGTGATTGAGGATATAGCGCTCGAGCTTAGGCAGGCCCGCCTTCCCGGCCCGGCGAAGCGCAAAATGCACGGCGGTGCGGGCGAAGGGGTTGGCGTCGGCGCGGAAGCGCCAGGCGAGCATGCTCCCGCCCGGTGCGGGCTCGACGTCGTAGCACTCTCCAAAGGCCCGCACAGGCAGGGCACTTTCGGCGAAGTAAAACGCCATGCGCCGCCCCTCAACCCATTCGTGAAAAACCTCGGAGATCACGCCGGAGGGGCCTTCTACGGTGCGGGTGGTCCCCACCCCAAAGGGCGCGGGGCTGGTCCAAGTCACCTTAGTAATCGGCAGCCAAGCAGGCCAGCTGTCCGCGTCCAAAAGAGCGGCCCAAAGGGCCTTAGGCGAACAGGCAAACAGGTGGCGTACGCAGGGCACGCGGTGCGAGGGCCTGAGAAAGTCTTTATCCACGGCGGCGTGCTGGCGCATGGTTGTCCTCAAACGCAGGTAGCCAAGTTGGCTTAAGCCTCTTTTCGGGCTTTCCTTAGCTAGGAAGTCCTTTTCCCAACACTTGAGTCTCACTGCGCCCTCGCGGGGGCGCAAGGGTCGACTCTGGAGGAATGCTTGAGATTCGCGAGCATTTCCCCCTTATCCCACGAAAATACCCCCATTCGGATAGAGGGTATGACCGGTGGTATAGGAGGACTCCTCCGAGAGCAAATAAAGCGCCGCATTGGCGATTTCGATGGGCTTGCCGAGCCGCCCCATGGGAGTCATGCCTTCCATGCGGGCGCGTCCCTCCGGATCTTCTCGCATGGCCGCCGTCATGGGGGTTTCAATAAAGCCCGGGCCAATCGCATTGACGCGAATGCCGTGGCTAAGGAGTTCCATGGCCATCACCTGGGTGAGCATCACGACGCCGGCCTTTGAGACGCAGTACTCGGCAGCGCCGGGGAGGGCGATACGTGCGGCGGAGGAGGCTAGGTTAACCAGCACGCCCCCTTCGCCGCGCTCCACCATATGGCGCCCCACGGCGCGGCAGGTGAGCATGACGCCTGTAAGGTTCACGTCGATGACCTTCTGCCATCCCGCGAGGGGGGTATTTAGGACCGTTTTCTCGCTCCCCGTCTCGTTCAGCCCTGCGCTGGAGATGCCCGCAGACGCCACGCAGCCATCAAGGCGCCCCAGGGCGTCGAGGGCCGCGGAGACCGCCGCCTCTACGCTGCTTTCCTGGGTCACATCAAGGAAGGTGAAGCCCACCTGGCTGTTGAAGCGGCTGGCGATGCGCTGGGCAGCGGCTTCTCCCGCTTCCCGATTCAAATCGGCAAGGTAAAGGTCCGCCCCTTCCTCAGCGAAGCGCTCGGCGCAGGCGAGGCCAAGGCCGCTGGCGCCGCCGGTGATTAAAATCTTCTTTCCGCTCAGGCGCCCCGGGCGCAGATCTTGATGAGCTGAAGTCATAACGTTTCCCCCTTAGTTCCATTCGCGCCGGTCAATAAAAACGAGCTCCTTTCCGAACCACATGGCAGAGCGCTTAAAGTCGATGAACTTGCGTTCATCCTCGATGGCGCGGTGGCTGGATTCGCGAGCTTCCGGGCTGCTGGGGAGATGGCCACGGTCAAGCCACACTTCGGCGTGCCCATCGTAGGACGGGGTCTGGGTGCCGCGACTTTCCCGAAGCGCGGCTTCAAGGGCGTGGCGTACGCGATGCACCTGCTGGTAGCGGGCAATGCCCGCGGCAGAGGCGTGGCTGCGAATAATCGGGCCATGTTGCGTGCGCCAGTAGCGTTGACCGTCCTCAAAACCCAGGCTGTCGAGCAGCCGCAGGGGAAACATGAGCTTGATCCAGCTGGAGCGCGGCGTTGCGATCGGCTCGGGCCCCGGGGGATTCACCTGGGGCAGGTCGATCGCCAGCCATAGGGGGCTGGTGGCGAAATCAATGAACTGGCTTTCATCCTCCAAGAGTGCGGCGCTCGCGGCCTGGCCTGCGGGGTCCGTGAGGGCGTGCTCGAGGGCCTCCTCCGAGTCCCACCAGAGTTCTGCGACCCCATCATAGGGCGCTTCCATGCCGCCCCGGGCGGCGGCCATGGCCTCGTTGGCGGGGTCCTCGATGCTATGCACCTGCACGTAGCGTTGAATACCGAGGGTCGTCGCGAAGCTGGCGACGAGGGGGCCGTGATGATCCCGCCAATAGTGCTGAAAGGCTTCCCGGCTGAGCTCGGGTTTACGGCGAAGCAGATAGATGAGTCGAAGCATAGCGAGTCCCTCCCAAGACCCCCCTAGTGTCGCAAGGGGCGCGGAGCGGCGCTAGCTCGACGAGGTCGGCGTCTCCCGGAGGATCTTGGGATGGGTAAGGCGGCGAAAGTGGGGGCGCCAAATGCCCAGGGCCGTATTGCCCACGGCCACGGCAAGGATGAAGAGGAGGCCGGGAATGCGGTTGCCTTCTCCCAAGCCTGCGAGGGCAGCGGCGTCGCCGGCGAGGGCCGCGGTGGCGCGAGCGGCGTCGGCGGTAAGGGGGCCATGGACGACGGCCAGGGTGCTCTCGAACACGAGCACGCTAAACATCAGCTTAATGAAGACCCAGGGCGCGCTGTGAAAGGCTCGATTGATACCCACCGATAGAAAGCCCGAGAGCACCACCACCCCTAGGGATGGGAATAGGACGGTGCCGCTGATTTCCGCTAAGGCATGGCTATAAAGCGCAAAGCCCTCGAGGTCCGCCGCCGGCGGGCGAAGCTGGAGCAGCACCAGCTGGCATAAAACCGCGCCCGTGACGCCCATGGCACCCAAGGTATGCAGGGCCTTCAGTAGTCGTTTCACCGTCTGTGTTTCCATTTCAAAAGCCGCAGGGCCCAAGGCTGGCACCTTGGCGCGCCAAGCTCAACGGCGGGCGGCTTGTGCCCCAGGCTGCAATTGGGGTAAACCCAAGGACGGGAGGAGTGTGTATGAAACCGTTTCCAGCCTTAGCGCTTGCGGAACAGCAGGCCGTTGCCTTGTCACCACAACGTAAGCCCCAGCGTCAGGAGCGCCCCTGGCCCGCGGGGACGCGCATCGTCTCTGCCGACAGCCATCTCATCGAAGGTGATTATTGGTTTGAGGGGTTCCCCGAGGACTTGAAGGACCAAGCGCCGCGCATGGGCTTTCGCGATGGGCATTTTGATTTTCGCCTCGGCGACAAGCCCATGACCAAACCGCACATTGCCCAGGGGCTGTGCGAGGCCATGGAGTGTACGCCGGGGCTCTCGGACATTGCCGCGCGGCTAAAGGATCTCGATGCGGAAGGGGTGGAGAAGGAGCTCATTTATCCCCAGCGCCTTTTCGGCTTATTTATGTTTGGGGAAATGGCGAACCGAGAGCATGTCTTTGGGCTCTACAACGAAGCACTCGCCGAACGCTGTGCTGAGGCACCGGATCGGCTATACCCCGTCATGGTGCCCAATTACTGGGACATGAGCGCTGCGGAGGCGTCGGTGGCGCGCTGCGCTGACCTTGGCGCCCGCGCGCTCATGCTTCCGCTATCGCCGGGACGAAATGCCGCCGGGGATAAGATCCACTACAACGCTTCGGAAATGGACGCCCTTTACGGGGCGGCGGAGGCGGCGGGCCTGCCCCTGGCGTTCCACATCGGCGAGGCCATTCCTTCGGCGGCCCCGGGGGCGGCGGGGATATCCCTGATTACGCAGATGCAAGGCTTTCGAGCTCAGTGGGGGGCCCTAACCTTTGGGGGCGCGTTTGATCGGTTCCCGCGTCTTAAGGCGGTATTCGTGGAGGCAGGCTTATCCTGGATCCCCAGCATGCTCCATGACGCCGATCTGGCCGCGACGCATTTTGCCAACGCCATGCGCCCGGCGCTGCAGCATCCGCCGAGCTGGTACTGGCGCGCCCACTGCTACGCCACGTTTATGACGGATCCTACGGGGCTTCGACTGCTCGAGGACATCGGCCCTGAAACGGCGATGTGGTCCTCCGACTATCCCCATCAGGAGTCGACCTGGGGCTACACGCAAAGCGCCCTACAGGCCGTATTTGATGCGACGGATGTGGAAACGGCGCAGAAGATTGTGGGAAAGACAGCCCTTAGGCTTTTTCGAATGGATGAACCCCTTTAGGAGAGCGTGCCATGAGCGAGTTTGAGAATAAGGTGGTGGTGATTACAGGTGCGGGGGGTGGCCTCGGAAAGGCTCACGCCCTCGAGTTCGCCCGCCGCGGCGCCAAGGTGGTGGTGAACGACCTCGGCGGATCGGGGGATGGAGTGGGGTCGAGCGATATGGCCGACCAGGTGGTGGCCGAGATCACCGCTGCCGGCGGCATCGCCATTGCGAATAAGGCCTCCGTGTCCTCAGAAGCCGGCGCCCAGTCGATTATTGATGACGCCGTAAGCGCCTTCGGCACGGTGGATATCATCGTGAACAACGCGGGCATTCTGCGCGACAAAACCTTCCGCAAAATGCCCCTGGAAGATTGGCGTCTATTGCTCGATGTGCACCTTACGGGAAGCGCGTACGTGACCCATGCGGCCTGGCCCATTCTGATGGATAAGCGCTGGGGGCGGGTGGTACTGACCAGCTCCACCTCGGGCATTTACGGCAACTTTGGCCAGGCGAACTACGGTGCCGCGAAGATGGGCATGGTGGGGCTGATGAACGTGCTGGCGCTCGAAGGGGCTTCGAAAAACGTCCGCGTGAATACCCTGGCCCCCGCTGCGGCCACGCGCTTGATCAATACCATTCCCGGGCGCGACGAGGATTTGGATAACCCTGATCCCATGCGCCATCCGAAGCTCGTAACCCCAGCGGTGCTGCTCATGTGCAGCGAGGATGCGCCGAACGGGAAGATCATTCAGGCGGGGAACGGCCGCTTCTCCACGGCGGCGGTCTTCAACAACGAGGATCTCGAGTTCGGACCAGACGTCACCTACGAGGACCTCGTCGCGCAGAAGGATCGGCTGCTGGATATGAGCATGGCTCAAGAAGGTTGGACCCTCATGCGCAAGCGGCGGGAGGCTGGAGAGGGCTAGGGGTCTCCCGGGCCCAAGCAAAAAAAGCCCGCGCTAGCGGGCTTTTTTGTGGCTGACGCTTTGGCGCTTAGTAGCCGAGGAGGCTGGCGTAGCGCTCCCGGTGGAAGGCCTGATTGCCGTAGGTGGCTTCCAGAGCACGAGCCCGCTTCAGGTAGAAACCGGCGTCGTACTCGTCGGTCATACCGATGCCGCCGTGCATCTGGATGAGCTCCCGAGAGACGAGGTGAAGGTGATCTCCGACCCGCGCCTTCGCGAGGGAGGCCATCTCCGCCACGGTGCTCGCCGGCGCATCATTGTCGATGCTCGCCAGCGCGGCTTCCGCGCAGGAACGGGCCAGCTGCTGGTCCGTGAACATCTGCGCCGCCCGGTGCCCAAGGGCCTGGAAGGAGCCGATGACCCGACCGAACTGCTCCCGGGTTTTCAGATAGTCCACGAGCATGGTGAAGGCTTGCCCTGCCGTCCCGAGCATTTCGGCGGATAGCCCAGCCCGGGCGCGATCCAGAATCGCATCGAGTACGGGGAAGGCGCCATCGACCTTGCCCAGCACCGCATCGGCGCCCACGGCGACGTTGTCGAGGGTAAGGTCCGCATAGCCCCGGGAATCCACCAGGGAGAGGCCCGTACGGCTGAGCCCATCGGCGTCCGCGGCGACAAGGAACAGGGTGAGCCCGGCTTCTTCTCCCGGTGCCCCAGCGGTGCGCGCGGGGATGATAAAGTGGGAGGCGCTCATGCCTTCCAGTACGAAGCGCTTTTCGCCGGTCAGGACGAAGCCGTCGCCTTCGGCCTTGGCCGCGCAGGCGATTTGTGCCGGGTTGTGGCGTGCACCCTCGTCTACCGCCAGGGTTAGGATGATCGAGCCATCCACCACCCCGGGGAGCACGGCGGCCTGCTGCGCCTCGCTGCCGGCGAGGCGTAGGGCGCTGGCGCCCACGAGGGCGGAGGCCAGGAGCGGCGAGGCCGTCAAGTTCTTCCCGAGCGCCTCAAGGACGAGGCCAAAGGTGAGATAGCCAAGATCAGAGCCGCCGTGGGCTTCGGGCACGAGGATGCCGGTCCAGCCCATCTCCACCATGCCCTGCCAAGCATCGCCCATGATGGCGCCGGCCGCTTTGCTGTCGCGCATGGCGCGGAACTTGGTGACCGGGAATTCATCTCGGACCCAAGCTTCCGCCTGATCCCGAATGAGGGTTTGTTCTTCCGTTAATGCAGCCATGCCCGTGTTAACCCTTTTGCGTCGTCTCGGGCAGGCCGAGAATGTTTTTAGAAATAATGTTGTTCTGCACTTCGGCGGACCCGCCGTAAATGGAGATCGCCTTGCCCCAGAGCCACTCGCGGACCGTGTCGAGCTCCTGAGGACGGAAGGCTTCCCCTTCCCAGCCCAGGCCCCGGTAGCCCATGAGTTCGATCATGAGCTCGGAGCGGGTTTGGGACACGCTGGTGGCGGAATTCTTCATGATCGACGCCGCCGCGCTGACTTCCGCGTTGCCCTTGGCTTCGGCGGTGATGCGCTCCGCCGTTAAGCGATGGGCTTCCGCATCCATGAGGTGACGCGTCAGGCGGGCGCGAAGATCAGCGTCCTCGAGCTTTCCGTCCGCGGTTTCGCCGGCGTAGCGCTTGGCGATGGCCTGGAGCGATTCGCTCTTGCCGCCGGCCCCCGGTCCCCGGGCGCTGGTTTGGCTCGCCCGCTCGTGCTGGAGCAGGCGCTTCACCACGCTCCAGCCCTTGTTCAGGGGACCAAGGAGATCGCTCTTTTCTGCTCGGGCGTCGTTGAAGTAGGTCTCGCAGAAGGGCGAGGCGCCGGAGATCAGCTTGATCGGGCGCGTTTCCACCCCGGGCTGATCCATGGGCAGAAGCACGAAAGACAGGCCGTCGCGCTTCGGCGCTTGGGGCTCGGTGCGCACCAGAGCGCCGCACCACTGGGAAATGTCCGCCCCGGAGGTCCAGATCTTCTGGCCGTTCAGCGCGAAGTGATCGTCCTTGTCCTCGGCCTTGGTGGCGAGGCCGGCGAGATCCGACCCGGCGTTTGGCTCGGAAAGGCCCAGGCACCAGCGGATTTTGCCGCTGGCGATGCCGGGCAGATGCTTTTCCTTCTGCTCATCGGTGCCGTATTCAAGGAGCGTCGGGCCGACCATGGTCACGCCCATGCCCGCCATGAGGGGGATGGGGTTATAGCCCCCGGCGCGGCCAATTTCCTGGGAGATCACTCGAGCTTCGGCGGGAGTGAGGCCTGCACCGCCATAGGCCTTGGGCCAGGTGGGGGCGCCCCAGCCTTGCCCCGCCAGCGCGTCGCGCCAGCGCTCAAGGGCCTGGGCCAGGTCGCCGTCGCCGGCGCCTTCCATGGAAGCGGGTTGATCTTTGAGTTCCTGGGGGAAGTTGGCTTCCACCCAGCTGCGAACGGATTCGCGGAAAGCGTCGCCAGCGGCGCTGGTAGCGGTACTCATGGACAAGGTCTCCCTCGTTTAGCCCGTAGACAAAAAAAGGCCCGTTAAGCCCTCCCAATTAATAGACAGAGCTTAACGGGTCCGGATCGGAACGAAAACTCCGGCTAGCGGCCGTAGGCGGCGCGTTCGAAGGCGCCGAGGCCAGCGATAGCCGCAGGGTGGCAGAAGGGCAGGCGCTGGGTGGCCCACACCCCTGCGAGGCCTGAGGCTCCATCGAGCCAGAAGTAGCTATTAAACAGCCCGGCCCAGCTGAGGCTTCCGGCCTGCCGGCCGTGATCTCCGGGGCCCTCGTGGCGCAGGAAGCCATAGCCCCAGCTGGCTTCGGACCCAAAGCCCATGTCCGAATCCTGGCTCATGGCTGGGAGCACGCTGGTCATGGGGGTCACCGCCAAGGGGGCGATTTGATTCGCGCCGAGCCGCGCCGCCATGGCCTCGCTGAGGATGCGCTGGCCGTCAAGCTCCCCGCCCCGGAGCAGCGCCCGGAGGAAGCGCCCGTAGTCTTCCAGGGTGCTGAAGAGCCCCGCTCCCCCGCTGGGGTGCTGGGGCGCCGGGGGGAGGCCCTGGAGGGCTGGGCCCTCGCCGACGTGGACCTTGGCCATGCCCGTTTCATCGGGGTTGAAGCTGGTTTGGGTCATGCCCAGGGGCTCGAAGAGCTGCTTGGCTAGAATGGCGTCCAGGCCCTCCCCAAGGACCGTTTCCAGAATTTGCCCGGCGATATCAATGCCAATGCCGTAGCCCCAGGCGCTGCCGGGTTCGAACACCAGAGGCGCCTCGAGGCCCCCAACGGGGTCGGCGAAGAGGCTCGGCACCGCCCCCGCCTGCACCGCGGAGAGCAAAGTGCCGCTCAAGAATTCGTAGCTGAAGCCGGAGGTGTGGGTGAGCAGCTCGTGGAGCGTCGGGGCTCGGGCCGGGGCCCGGCGCTGGAGACTGCCATCGTCGCCAATCTCCATAAGCTCCAGAGAACGGCCTGGAAGGTAGGCCGTCATGGGCGCGTCGAGCTCGAGCGTGCCCGCTTCCACCTGCTGAAGCACGGCAACCGTAGCCAGGGGCTTGGTCATGGAGGCCAGGGCGAAGCGCGCGGCGGGGGTGGCGGCTTCGCCGCTGCTCCGGTCCAAGGTGCCCCGGGCGCCGAGGTAGCGGGTGCCGTCCCGGTCCCAGAGGCCGGCGAGGATCATGGGTAGGTCCGGGTCCTGGCCGTGGGCGTCTAAAGCGTGATCTAGGGCGTCGGTGGTGCTCATGCTTAGCGAATCCCGATGGGGTTAATGATGGCCTGCACGGCGCCTTCGAAGCGCGGCTGGCCGAGGACGAAGAGGAATTCATAGGCCGCGTCTGCAGCCAGATCCTTTGTCACCATGCTCTCGAGGATGTAGATCCCGTTCTTCGCCAGAAGCTCAACGTGGACAGGAAAAACGAGCGTGGGGTCCTCAAAAGGAAGGGCCTCCACGGCCCAGCTGTCCGAGCCCACGGCAATGACACCGAGCTCCGCGAGGTAGCGCGCGCCCTCTAGCCCGAGGCCCGGCTCCCCGCTCATAAAGGCCGTGGGATCGGCGTCGGCCATGGCGGCCCAGCCCGTGTGAAAGAGCACCACATCCCCCTCTTGGAGCGTGATGCCCTGGGCCTTGGCCACGGCGTCGATTTCCGCGCGGTTGAATGGCGTGCCCGCGGCGATGGGGTCCTGCTCAAAGTGTTGGGTCATATCCAGGAGCACGCCCCGGGTCACCATGGGCGGCAGGGCGTGGGTTCCGAACTTCGTGAGGCCCTTGGGCGTCACGAAGGCTTCGGCATGGTTGTTGTTGTAGTAGAAGTGCTCGCTGCCCATATGGCCAAGGCCATCGATCTGGCTGCCGATGCCCATCCAGGTTCGGAGCAAATCGTCGTTCCCCGTGGCCTTGTTCGCGCCCATGGTACTACCCGTCCCGTTACCGGGCTGGAGAACGGTGATGTCGAAGGTGCGCGGGGCGTAGGCCGGCGTATTGCGTCCGGTGACGCCGCCGAGGGCATAGGTTTTCCCGGTGGTAATGAGCTTGGCGGCTTCGAGCACCTTTTGCGGGCTCAGGCGATTGAGGGACCCCAGCGTATCGTCCGGGCCCCAGGGTGAGGGCGGCAGGGGCCCGTCGGCGGCCAGAGCGTGCCCGGCCAGGGTAAGCAGTAGGGCGGCGGCGCCGCCACGAAGCGTATGGTTCATCGTTCTATCCTCCCCAGGATGGTTGGCCCTGAGCATACCCCCGGGGAGGGAAGGGGCGAACCCCTAGGGGGTCAGGAACTCGCTGGCGTAAACGGGGAGGGCCGCCGCGCCGCCGGTGTGGATGAACACCACATCGTCGGAGAGCCGATTCGCTTCCAGCAGGGCCAGAAGGCCCGCGAGGGCCTTCCCGCTGTAGACCGGATCGAAAAGGAGCCCTTCCTCTGAGGCCAGGCGCCGCAGGGCCTGGACCATGGCGGCGGTGGGCTTCCCGTAGCCGTCCCCAAGAAAGCCGTCCACCACTTCGACGTCCTCGTCGGTTAAGCGAAGGGTTGGATCGAGGCGATCAAGCACCGCTTGGCCCAGGGTTTTTACCTCCGCCGCGATGGCCGCGCTGTCGGTCTTATAAACATTAATCCCCAGTACCCGGGTCGCCAGCCCGGCATAGCGGAAGCCGGCCACAAGGCCCCCCTGGGTGCCGCCGGTGGAGGTGGCATGGACGACCGTCCCGGGGTAAAGGCCTCGAGCTTTGAATTCGGCGGCGATTTCCAGCGCGCAGCGCGCATAACCGAGAGCGCCGACCTCACTGCTGCCCCCCGTGGGCACCACGTAGGGGCGGTGGCCGGCCTGGGCCAGCTCCGCGAGGACCGTTTTCAGCACGGCCTCGGGCGTGCTGTCGGCGGGCACGCGGTGGACGGCTGCGCCGAAGAGATCGTCGTAAAGCAGGTTGGCATTGCGTTCGTAATCGTCGACCCGACGCCCTACGGCATCCCGCAAAATCAGCGCGCAAGCAAGGCCACGGCGGGCGCAGGCGGCGGCGGTTTGCCGGGCATGATTGGATTGGAGCGCGCCGAAGGTGACGATGGCCGTCGCCCCTTGCTGCTCCGCGTCAGCGAGGAGGTACTCAAGCTTTCGCGTTTTGTTGCCGCCAAAGGCCAGCCCCGTGCAGTCGTCCCGCTTCACCCAAACCCGCGGCCCCGTGGGCGTGGATTGGAGGCTGGCGAGGGGTTCGAGGGGCGTAGGGAGGTGGCCCAGGGTCACCCGAGGTAGGTCATTAAAGTGCATCGGCGGTGTCCTTGACAGGTTCGGCAAGCAAGCGAAGTTCCAGGGGCTCTTCGAGAAGCGCGTTGCGAACGAGAAAGCGCGCCTCGAGCCACGGCCCGGGGGGTGGCTCCGCGCCCTCCCGGGGCGGCGGCGGGGTGATCAGGCGCCATTGCTCTTCGATGCGGGTGCCCGAGTTATTGGTGCGTTCGACGTAAAGCGTGTCCCTCTCCCAAGCCGCAAAGCGCAGCACGGGATTTTCGCTATCGATCACCGAAGGGCGTCCGTCGGTGTAGAGCGGTGGCCGGGGCCGATCGTCGAAGCGAAAGTGCACAGCGCCGTCTTCCAGGGTGATGGCCAAGCTAGCCTCAGGCACCCGCAGATCTCGAAGCACCGCCTGGCCCTGGCCCCGGCGGAGTTCGCGCCGGGCGCCGCGAAGTGCTTTCTCGACGGCTTTTTGGCTTTCTTCAAGCACGCGCCAGCGGCCTTCAAATCCGTCCCGAGCCTCGGCCCCGACGGCGCCGGCGAGGGCGGTGAGCGCGAGGAAAAGTATCCAGCGAGGGCAGCGCAGGATCACGAGGCCATGGCCTCCTCCGGTAACGCGCCAAGGAGCACCTTGGCAAAGAGCAAGGGCGCATAAAAAGGCGCCAGCGTTCCCAGGGGTCCTTGGGCGGCGACGGCCAGGAGGAACCACAGCAAGAGGACGCCGGGTCGCTGAAGCGGGAGGGGTAAGCGGGCCAGGGTTAGGGCGCCGAGGGCACAAGCCACCGTGAGTCCCGCCCCGGCGCTGGGGGCCCCGACAAGCATGGCGAAGGCGAAGAGGGGAGCGCTGTGGAGGAAGGCGCCGGATGCGGTGGCGCAGGGCCCCTGGCCTTCGGCGCCGGTCAGCCAGCGGCAAGCGCCTAGCCGTCCCCGGCCCCAGGTGCTCAGGAGCACGAGGCCGCCGAAGGCTTCGGCCATTAGCAAGGCTAGAAGGAGTCGGGGCAGCACGGTCAGGCTGCTTCCCGCGCCAAACCCTGCGATCGCTCCGGCCAGCGCTGCCAAGAGCACCAGCGGGGCGCCCAGGCCTCCAGTCATGGTCCTAACCTTCAGCCTTTAGGGCGCGCATCAGGGGAGCGGGGTCGAGGTATTCCTCAATGCGCGTGATGCGATCGTCCACCACGGTGAAGCGGATGGCCGCGGGCATGGTGATCTCCGTGCCGCCCTTGGTTTTCCCGCGCATGGTATGGGCCTGCCAGAAGCCATCTTCGGCGGCTTCCCGGCGGTGAACATCATAGCGAAGTTCCGGGAGCACGCTGGTCATCCAGGCCAGGGAGGCCAGGTTCGTATCCGCGTCCTGCTCAAGGCCATCGAAGTTGTGCCAAATTTTGATCTCCGGCGCGTAGAGCGTGCGCACCGTATCCGCGTCTCCCTTTTCGAGGGCGGCGCAGAGGGCGTCGGCGAGGGCGTGATGCGCTGGGTTCATGGATGGGCCTCCGGGCGAGTGATGACGAAAGGGCCATGCCATACTAGCGTTTCTCGCATCGTTAGGCAGGGGAGCGGATGCCATGGCCGAAACGGCCTTTGGAGCACTGGGGGCGGAGCGCACCCTAAGCGTAGCCCTGGCCGCGGCGCAGGCCGCGGGAGAGGCTGCCTTGCCCTATTTTCGCCAAGCGCCGGCGGTGGAGAATAAGGCCGGCCCCGGGCGCTTCGACCCCGTCACCCGGGGCGATCAGGACGCGGAGCGCGCCATCCGGGCCGTGCTCCGCGAGGCCTTTCCCGATCATGGCCTTCGCGGGGAGGAAGGGGACGACGAGCGCCCGGAAAGCCCCTACCAATGGATCATGGATCCCATCGACGGCACCCGCGCCTTCATCACAGGGCTGGTGCACTGGGGCGTACTGCTCGGCCTTGCCTACGAGGGGCAGACGGTCCTTGGGGTGATGCACCAGCCCTTTACGGGAGAGTTCTGGTGGGGCTACGGGGCCCAGGCCGGCTATCGTCGCGGGGCGCATAGTCAACCGCTGCGCACGCGCACGGGCCTTCCCCTGGCAGAAGCGCACCTCGCAACCACCGATCCCTACCTCTTTCCCCCGGAGGAAGCGCCGGTTTTTCAGGCGCTGCGGAGCGCTACGCGCCATTGCCGCTTCGGCACGGACTGCTATGGCTACGGCATGCTTGCTCAGGGGCAGCTCGACCTGGTGTTGGAGTCGGGGCTTTCATCCTGGGATATCGAACCCCTCCTGCCCATCATTCGCGGGGCTGGGGGCGTGGTGACCAGCTGGGACGGAGCCCCCACCCTGGGCCCTCGCGGCGCCGTGCTCGCCGCCGCGAACCCGTCCCTCCACGAAGCGGCCCTGGCGCTGATCGCAACGCCCTAAGGATTTATGCATGAAGCTTGATGGTATTCGGGTTCTCGACCTATCCCTTTTTCTCCCGGGCCCTACGGCCACCGTGATGCTCGCGGACCACGGCGCCGAGGTCATCAAGGTGGAAAGCCTGGGCGAGGGGGAGCCGAACCGCCATATCGGCCAGCGCCGGGGCGATCGATCCGTCTACTTCGACAACACACACCGGGGCAAGAAGAGCCTCGCGCTGAATCTCAAAGATCCCCGGGGGCGCGCCCTGTTCCTGGAGCTGGCCCGGACCGCCGACGTCATCGTGGAGGCCTTCCGCCCCGGCGTGGTAAAGCGCCTGGGGGTCGACTACGACGCCGTCGCAGCGGTGAATCCTCGGATCGTCTACGCCTCGATTTCCGCCTTCGGTCAGACCGGTCCCCTCGTGGGGCGGCCGGCCCACGACCTCGCTGTGGAGGCCTTGGTGGGCCTCCTCTCCAACAACGTGGACCGGGAGGGTCGTCCCGTACTGCCGGCCATGCCCGCAGGGGATATGTTGGCGGCGGCCTACGCCGTCGCGGGCATTGCCATGGCCCTCTATCGCCGGGAGCAGACGGGGCGTGGAGACTACCTCGACCTGGCCATGATGGATTCCATCCTCTTCAGCATGCCCAACTCCCTGGGCGCGGCCTTCGCCGAGCAGCGCCCGCCCGTGCCCGCGGAGGAGCGGATTTGGGGCGGCAACGCCTTCTATCGCATCTACCGCTGCCAGGACGGCCTTGACCTGGTCCTTGGAGGCGTGGAGATGAAGTTTGTGGAGGCCTTGCTCGGCGCCCTCCAGCGCCCAGACCTTGTGCCCCTTTGCCGCACCCCGGGACCGGGGCAGGCGCCCGTGGTCGCCTTCCTGGAGGAAACCTTTGCCTCCGCGCCCCGGGCCCACTGGGAAGGCTTTCTGGCGCCCCTCGACGTGTGCTGGGCCCCGGTGAAGGACCTACGCACGGCCCTCAACGAGCCGCAGTTGGCGGCCCGGGAGATGGTGCTAAAAGATGAAGCCGGTAAGGAGTTCCTGGGCGCGCCCCTGAAGTTCCAGGACGAGCCCCCGGCGCCGGGGCTGAAGAGTCCCGCGCACGGGGGCCATAGCGCCGAGCTGGTGCGGGCCCTGGGACGGAGCGAGGCGGAGGTCGCGGCGCTCCTAGCGGACGGGGTGATCGGCGCCTAGCTGCCGTAGGCCTGGCTTGGGAGCCAGGTGGCTAGGGCGGGCCAGCGGTAGATGAGGGCCAGGCCTAGCAGCTGCAGCAGCACAAAAGGCACCACGCCCCGGTAGATCGTTCCCACGGTGACCTCCGGGGGGGCCACCCCCCGTAGGTAAAAGATGGCGAAGCCCACCGGGGGCGTCAGGAAGGACGTCTGCAGGCACACCGCAAAAAGCACGGTAAACCAGACTAGATCGAAGCCCAGGGTCTGCACCACGGGGGCCACCAGGGGTAGCACG
>Ga0181588_10000318_pt1 | contig 42828 bp, 43 predicted proteins | sample 071ome_26_FD_148607 | JGI IMG/M metagenome (GOLD analysis project Ga0181588, IMG submission 148607) | Coastal salt marsh microbial communities from the Groves Creek Marsh, Skidaway Island, Georgia - 071409BT metaG (spades assembly) | ecosystem: Environmental > Aquatic > Marine > Intertidal zone...
CCGTTGAGCATGTCGCCCGTTTCCGCTTCGTAGGAATCTGCGGCTTGAGGGTGGCGGCCCTCGGTGTAAACAACCAAACCGCCATCGAGGAAGGCGCCTGCCATATCTACGCTGGCGCCCAGTACGCCGCCGGGGTTATTTCGCAGGTCAAGAACCACACCTTTCAATTCGCCCTCGGACAGCGCTTTATCGAGAATGGCAATCGCTTCGGCGCCGGTATCTCTCTGGAACTGTGATGCACGTAACCACAGATATCCCGACATGAGCTCTCGGCTCCTGACGCTGGGGACTTTGATGATGTCCCGGGTGACGGTCACATCAAACGGGTCCGCCACGCCGCGTCGCCCGATTGTGAGCACAACCTCTGATCCGGTGGGTCCTCGCATCAGATCAACAGATCGGTCTACCGGCAGGTCACGAATAGATTCACCATCAATCTTGAGAATCACATCCCCCGCCTCGATGCCGGCGGCTTCGGCCGGGGAGCCATCGATCGGCGCGATAATGGTGATGTAGCCGCGGTCTTGACCGATCTCGACACCCAGGCCGCTGAACTCGCCCTGTGTCGTTTCCTGCAGGGAGTCATAGGCTTTTTCCTTCAAAAAAACTGAATGCGGATCAAGCCCTGACAGCATTCCCTGGACGGCCAGTTCAAAGAGTTCGCTGTCTGGAACCGATTCCACGTAGCCCTGCCGAATTTGATTGAAGACATCGGCGAACATCTGCAGATCTTCCAGTGGCAGTGCCTCTGGCGCATCTTCGCCGTGGAGGTGCGGGTCATCGATGTCGGTCGCCGGATCCTGCGCGGTTGCCGAGATGCTCAGCACTAAGGCGAGCGGCAAACCCAGAAGGTGATAGCGGTTAAACCAATCCATGGGGGTGTCCTGAGGTGCTGGGGCCATCAATGTTACCCGATTCTGCCGCTGTCGCTCAGCGCTGCACCCATTCGGCGGGGTCTACCGGATTGCCCTGATGGCGGATTTCAAAGTAGAGCCCTGTATCGGTATTACCGCCACTTGCCCCCGCCCGACTGATCACGTCTCCCACTTCGATCTGCTCACCCAATTTGCGCAGTAAGCTGTGGTTATGTGCATAGAGCGACAGCCACCCCTCACCGTGGTCTAACACGATCAGCAGTCCCTGACCCCGAAGCCAGTCTGCGTAGATGACTCGGCCCCCGTGAATCGCGCTAACCGGCTCACCTTGCGCGGTGGGTATTTGCCACCCGCGCCATCGGATCTCCGCATTGCGCACAGCACCGAATCTGTTTGCTGGCGCGCCCGTCACCGGCATCGGCATTTTCCCGCGCGCGGCGACAAACGGCTGTGGGTCGGGCCGAGAGGGTAGGGCTAAGGCCTGTAAGTCGTCGAGCAGGCGGTTCAAGCGCTGCTCGTTAGCCGTCAGTGTGGCAAGTTGCTCTGTATCACTTCTGAGGCGGTCGTTAATCGCCGCCAGCGTTGTTCTGCGGGCATCCTGATGTGTCATGGAAGCCTCGCGTGTGCTGGCAATGAGCGCATTGCGTTCCGCCAGTTGTGTCTCCGCTCTGCGCACCGCTTGGGTATTCTCCTCAAGCGCTAACAAAGCGGTTTCGTATTCGTTGAGCCGGGTCTGTTGATCAGCCAGCATCAGTTGATAGTAGGCGAGCTGAGTCGCGGTCTGTTGCGGGTCTTGATCTCCCAACCAAACCCGGAGCCCGCCGTCCTGCTGTAGCAGCCACAGTTGCCGGATACCGAGCTCTACTTCTGATGTGAGCGCTATCTTTCGCTCAGTTAGCACTTCTCCCGCTTTTTGTAATGCCTGTAATTCTTCCGTGAGGGTCTGCTGTTGACTGCGCAAGCTATCGAGTTGTTGATCCAGCGCTCCGATTTCCTTGTCGGCGACTTCCAGCTCATCTTGCAGGCGATCGCGCGTCTGCTTGCGTTCAGCCAGTTGCGCTTTTATCCGGGCGATATCCGCCCGCAACCCGGCGAGTTCCGTTGCCGTGTCCGGCTGATCTTGAGGGGGTTGCGCGCGGGCCTGGGGCGGCGCGAGCAGCAAAAGCAGGGTCAGTAATGCAACGCTAGCAGCACAATGATGTGCGCGAAGTTCAGCCACTGTCGCGGCGCTCAGCTCACCAGCAGGCTGCGCCCGGACATGGCTTCTGGGATTTCCAGTCCCATCATTGTCAAAAGGGTCGGCGCGATATCAGCGAGGATGCCTCCCGCAGGATCCAGCGCGCGTGACTGGCTGCCGAGGTAGATCAGCGGTACGTGCTCCGTGGTGTGCTGGGTGTGAGGTTGGTCATTGTCATAGTCGCGCATTTGTTCACAGTTGCCGTGGTCTGCGGTAATGAGACCCTCGCCACCGGCGGCGAGCAGAGCGCTTTGAATGCGGCCGATGCAATGATCCAGTGTCTCCACCGCCTTGACCGCTGCTGCAAACTGGCCAGTGTGGCCTACCATATCGCCATTGGCGTAGTTCACCACAACAAAGTCGTAAGCCCCGGAAGCAATTGCCTCGACGAGTGCGTCGGTCACCTCAGCGGCGCTCATTTCAGGTTTAAGGTCGTAGGTTGCGACGTCGGGAGAGGGGATTAGCACCCGCGTTTCTCCCTCGAATACGTCCTCACGGCCGCCGCTAAAGAAAAACGTCACGTGGGCGTATTTTTCGGTTTCGGCTATCCGCAGCTGGGTCATACCGCGGCTGGCCAGCACTTCGCCAAGGCTGTGACTCAAGGTGTCGGGTGGAAAGGCGACGGCAGTATCCAAAGCGCCACTGTACTCGGTGGTCGTCACCAGATGGGTTCGGGGCAGGGTCTCGCGGACAAAGCCCGTGAATGCGGCGTCTGACAACGCCTGTGTCAGTTGTCGCGCACGGTCGGCACGAAAATTCATAAAAAGCACAGCGTCTCCGTCGGAGATCACGCCAGACTCACCAACGCGCGTTGGCGCCACAAACTCGTCGTCTTCACCGCGCGCGTAGGCCGCCTCAAGAGCGGCGTGGGCGGTCGATGCCTGGTGATCGGCGCGTCCGTCGGTGAGCAGTGTGTAGCTTTTGGCAATGCGGTCCCATCGATTATCGCGATCCATCGCCCAGTAGCGGCCATGGACGGAAGCGATTCTGCCAACGCCCAGCGATGTCAGCAGCGCTTCGGCGCGCGCCAGCGAGGGCGCTGCGCTGCGCGGAGGCGTGTCTCGTCCGTCGAGAAAGGCGTGTAGGTAGAGGCGCTTGGCGCCGCGATCAGCGGCGAGCTTGAGCGCGGTAAAAAGGTGTTGCTCGTGGCTATGCACGCCGCCTTCGGAAAGCAGCCCCATAACATGAACGGCTTTTTCGTCCGCGACTGCGGCGTCGATCGCTTGCAAATAAGCGGGGTTTTGCGCAAAAGCGCCACTCGCAATCGCCTGATCAATCCGCGTAATGGACTGATACACGATGCGGCCCGCGCCCAGGCTCATATGTCCCACCTCTGAATTACCCATTTGGCCTTCGGGCAATCCCACATCCAGACCGGAACCCGAGACCAGCGTGTTAGGCGCTTCTCTCAAAAGCATGTCCAGGTGAGGCGTCCGTGCCGCAGCAATCGCATTGTCTTCGGCGGCAGTACGGTGGCCGAAGCCATCGAGAATCACGAGCAGGGTTGTGCGTCGGGTGTTAGACACGAAGTGGTCGACTCACGTTGGCGATGGCGCATTGTACCGCGACCTCGCGCGGCGAGCATCTCGGGTGCCTCCGGGGTAGCTGGCAGCGATGTGGCTATGCCCAGACCGCCTTTACTGTGCGGCGCGCCGGAGCGATGTTAAGGTACAGGAGCGTCGCGAAGATGCCCGGTAGCGAACACCCACGTTACTTGAACCGCTCATTACCCCAGCTCGGTGACGGTGCCGGGTCTTTTTACGGAAACAGTGTGGCCCTTGATCGACCAGCCTGACAACGAAGCAATCAGTAGCGAAGAAGGGGCTCGACTTCTCAGGCTGGCGACAAATCTTTCTGTGTCAGTTGCGCTGGTACTGATTGCTGCCAAAAGCTATGCGTGGTGGTTCACCGGATCTGTTGCCATCCTCGCGTCGTTGGTGGACTCGCTGATGGATGCCGGTGCGTCGTTGCTCAATTTGTTCGCGGTACGCTATGCGTTGGCCCCGGCGGACGCCAGTCATCGATGGGGTCACGGGAAGGCGGAGGCCATTGCTGGTCTTGGCCAGGGTGTGTTTATTGTTGCATCAGGGCTTTTTCTGATCAGCGAGGCGGTGCAGCGGCTACTGCAACCCGAGCCGCTTGCGGCTTTTTCTGTCGGAATCGGGGTCATGGTGCTGACCATCGTCATGACGGCGGCGCTGGTAGGCGTGCAAAGCTATGTGATTCGGCGCACGCGATCGCCAGCTATCCGTGCCGACTCGCTACACTATCGCACCGATTTGCTGACGAATGCCGCGGTGCTGGGTGCATTGGCCCTCGCGGAGTTGGGTTGGCAGGCGGTTGATCCGCTGTTTGCCCTTGCCGTGGCGGCTTATACATTGAAGGCTGCCTGGGACATTCTGGGTGATTCAGTGAGTGAATTGCTGGACCAGGAGCTTCCCGAACCACAGCGAGATCGTATCATCGAGGTCGCCAGCGCCCACCCAAGAGTGCTCGGTGTCCATGATTTGCGCACTCGCAGTGCGGGGCGAGTCGACTTTATTGAGCTTCATCTCGAGCTCGATGACCACATGCCATTGATGGTGGCGCATGAGGTGAGCGACGCCGTTGAGGAGGCGATTATCACGGCGATGCCGCAGGCGGATGTCATGATTCACCTCGACCCCGTGAGCCTCGCTGAAGAGCAGTTGGACGAAAAAATCGAAGCGGTAGAAAACCCCGATCTTTCGCCGTGACTGGAGGCGGTTCCCGCTAACCGATATACTCGCGCGCCCCGCCGGTTGCATGGCATAGGTTCGGCGCAGCGTTGCAGCCGTTGGGCGGGATAGGTCGGTATTAAGATTGCGACAGATAGGTGAATAACAGGTGTCGAGCACGTTGATATTTCAGTTCATGGCGGAACAGTGGCTGCTGATTGGAGCCCTAGCCACGACGCTGATCATGCTCTTGGTTCATGAGTCCCGCAAAGCCGGGCCTGCGCTCTCCATTACCGAGGCGGTGCAGTTGGTAAATAGTGATGGCGGTGTCTTCCTCGATATTCGAGACGCGGCCGATTACGCCCGAGGACATATCACGGATGCGCTGAATATTCCGCTCGCCGCCCTGCCCGGCAGAACGGGAGAACTGGAAAAATTCCGCGATCAACCTATCGTCGTGGTGTGTAAAATGGGTCAGTCAGCTGGGTCTGCGACTAAAACCTTAAGGACTCAAGGGTTTGAGCGCGCGCAAAAGCTGGCGGGTGGCATGATGGAGTGGGATGCACAGAAGCTGCCCGTCATCACGAAATGAACGACGTAGTGATCTACACCACCCGATGGTGCCCGTACTGTATTCGTGCCAAGGCGCTGCTCGACCGAAAAGGGGTCCCATATCAGGAGATCGCGGTCGACGGTGATCCGGCGGGGCGCCAACAGATGGCCGAACGTGCGGGACAAACGTCGGTGCCGCAAATATGGATAGGTGAGCAGCACATTGGCGGCTGCGACGAGTTGTACGGCCTGGACCGCTCGGGGAGTCTCGACCCGCTGCTCACGGGATTAACGACGACTGACTAGAGATGTATTAGAGAAGGAGAGCCATCATGGCCGAAGAACAGGCTGCCGCGCAGGAGCAGGCACCCCAGCAACAATTCGTGACGCAGCGGATTTACACCAAGGATATTTCCTTTGAATCGCCGGCTACGCCGAATGTGTTTCGTCAGGAGTGGAAGCCCGCTGTCAACGTCGACTTGAATACCAAAAGCAGTCGTGTTGATGAGGAAGGTAATCACGAAGTCGTTTTGACCCTGACCATTACTGCGAAGCTCGAAGAGCAAACAGCTTTCTTGGTTGAAGTTCAGCAGGCGGGCATCTTCTATGTCTCCGGTATTGAGGGCGATGCGCTGAGGCAGCTGCTGTCTACAGTGGGTCCTACGATTCTCTTCCCTTATGCTAGAGAAGCGATTGACAGTCTGGTGGTCAAGGGTGGCTTCCCCGCGCTCATGATTGCGCCGGTTAACTTTGAAGCGCTGTATCGACAGGCGTTAGCGCAGCAGGCTTCGGAAGGGGGTCAGGCTCCCGCTGAGGGCGCCACGCACTAATTTACTTCGCCGGCACTACGGCGCCGGCGTCTCCAGTTCTTTTAGCTTTCGCGTCAGTGTATTCCTGCCCCAGCCGAGTAGCTCGGCTGCCTCGGCTTTCCGGCCTCCGGTATGGTGCAATGCCGCCTCAATCATGATCGATTCGAACAGCGGTAGCGCCTGGCGCAGCACGTTCGATTGTCCCGCAGCTAACTGCTGGTGAGCCCAGCCGGCCAGTTGGTCGTGCCACGTTGCTGCTTCGCCCTCGTCGCCATCGACAGATCCCTGAACGAGCTCCGGCGGCAGATCGGACAAAAGTACCTCGCGCCCCGCGGCCATCACGGTGAGCCAGCGACAGGTATTTTCCAGCTGACGAACATTGCCCGGCCAGGGTAGATCGGTCAGGACTGACTCGGCCTGCTGCGTTAATACTTTGGTCTCAACACCGAGCTCCGCACTCGCAGCGACCAAAAAATGCCTCAGTAGCTGCGGAATATCTTCACGTCGCTCTGAGAGCTTGGGCACGTGAATTCGAATCACGTTTAAACGATGAAAGAGATCCTCTCTAAAAGCGCCGGTTTCTACGAGGGATTCGAGCTTCTGATGGGTCGCGGCAATGATGCGGACGTCAGCTTTAATCGAGTCAACGCCGCCGACTCGAAAAAATTCGCCGTCTTGCAATACCCGCAATAGCCTCGTTTGTGTAGCGGCGGGCATGTCGCCGATCTCGTCGAGAAACAGCGTTCCGCCACGCGCTTGCTCAAAGCGGCCTTCACGGCGACTGTTGGCGCCGGTGAAAGCGCCTTTCTCGTGACCAAATAATTCTGACTCCATCAGCTCCTGCGGAATAGCGGCCATATTCAGTGCGACAAAGGCGTTGTTGGAGCGTGGGCTGTGGCGATGCAGTGCACGTGCCACCAACTCTTTGCCCGTGCCGGATTCGCCATTGATCAGCACCGTTATGTGGCTCTGGGCGAGCCTCCCGATCGCGCGAAAGACCTCCTGCATAGCCGGTGCATTACCGATGATTTCAGTATTGCTGCCTCTGACTTCACCCTCGGCTCTGGATGCACCCTGGGTGCGCTGCGACTGCGCACGGTTCACCGTTGAGACCATTTCCTCGATATCAAAGGGCTTGGGCAAATACTCGAACGCGCCTTCCTCATAGGAGCTCACGGCGCTGTCGAGATCTGAGTGGGCGGTGGTAATAATCACCGGCAGGTCGGGCTGCTGCGTGCGAATCTCTGACAGCAACCGAATGCCGTCCATGCCGGGCATTCTGATATCGCTGACGACCACCATCGGCTCCTCGGTGCCCAGAGCGGCCAGCATGTCGTCGCCAGATTTAAAGGCGCGGCAATTCAAGCCAGCGCGGGTCAGCGCTTTTTCCATTACCCAGCGGATCGAACTGTCATCGTCGACGATCCAAATCTGGTCAGTAAGCGGCATTTTAGATCTCCATCGGTAGCAAGAGCGTGAAGCAGGTGTCACCCGGCGCGCTCTGAACTTGAATAAGCCCGCCATGTTGGTTGGCGATACGTTGTGCGATTGATAAGCCCAGCCCGGTGCCTTGTGCGTTGCCCGTCACCATGGGTAGGAAGAGGCGGGGCAGCAAATCCTCGGGGACGCCGGGGCCGTTGTCGGCCACCTGAAGTGCGCACACCAGCTTGTGCCGATTCCCCCCCACCGTGAACTGCCTCAGCACCCGCGTTCGCAGGGTGATGACCCCACCATCGCCACAGGCTTGCCAGGCGTTACGCACCAGGTTGAGCACCGCCTGAGTCAACTGGCCGGCATCGGCAAGGAAGTCAGGTAGGCTCGGATCATAATCGCGGCCCACGGTCAGTCTTCCTTTAGCCTCGGCTTCGATGAGTCCCCGCACGTGCTCGGTAACTTCATGAATATTCGTGGGCTCAGAGACCATTTTTTCTTTGGGGCCGAGCATGCGATCTACCAGCGTCCGCAGGCGATCCACCTCTGAAATAATGATGTCAGTGTATTCATGTTGGGCATCGGCAAGCTCTGCTGCCAGCAACTGCGCGGCACCCCGAATCCCGCCGAGAGGATTTTTAACCTCGTGTGCGACGCCCTTCATGATTTCTTTGAGGGTGGCTTGCGCTTGCCATTCATTTTCGTCGCGGCTAATGGCGTGGAGCCGGTCGACCATGTTGAGCTCCAGAAGCAAGCTGCGGCTCTTGATGGCGCCGGCGATAGGACTGAGGGTCATATCCACGGTGCACTCCCGACCTGTGCGGGTGGTCAGAGAGATCTCTCTGCGCACCATCGGATAGTTTTCAGACAATGCCTGTTCGAGCAATGGATACCAGTCGTTGGATTCATCGAGCAGCATTTCCAGCGTGCTACCGACAGCGCGACTCGCAGAAACCTCGAGCAAATTTTCTGCGGAAAGATTCAATGCCCGGATATACAGATTGGCGTCCAGCAGTATGACGCCGGTCGCCAGCAACTCGAGATTGTAGTCGGCTTCCAAGTCGCTCATGGAGTTAGCGCGGGACCGTGGGCCGCATCACATAGACCGTCGTGGCCGCCGAGGTGTCAAGGACGACATCAAGGACGACACCGGCCTCATCGAGCCGTTGCACCTGCAATTGATGTTCCCCGCGAAACACATTGGTGAGTGCCCAGGAGGCATATTTTTGCGGTGGGCCCACTGGCGCGCCGTCGAGCAGTAGCAAGAGGTGTTCAGAAGTGTTGAGACGCGGATCGACCGAGGCCTCCACGATGAAATTGCCGGGCCCCATCGGAATGGTAGCGCCCTCGGCGGGCGCCTGAATGCGTGTTTGATAGTCGACCTCGGCCGCTTCGTCGTGAGCTACTGCCCCCGTGTCTGAGGACTCGATGGGTATGGCCGTATTGGCAACAGGGATCGTTTGCGTTTCGACGCCTTGGCGCTGATCGCTCGGCGGCGTGTCGGTAAAGGTGACATTGCCGTTTTCGTCCGTCACCTTGTACACCGTCTGCGCCATTGGCAAGGCGACATGAGCCAAGCATAGGGCTGCGGCCCAAGCTCGGGATTTGGCGGATCGAGTGTGGCAGAGTCTATGTGTCATCGTGTGGTGGTCCCGAGTCACAGCCTGTCCCGCAAACGGGACACAGCCCTGCTGGCGGCTTGCCCGAGGGGCCTCCTCGCCGAGCTTGCACCAAAATGGTGCATCAGGGCAAGAGAGTGGTTGAAAGGGACAAAAGCCCGCGAAGAGCGGGCTTTTGTGATGTCGGCCAAGGCCTGTGTGATCAACCAGGCTCAGACCGAGTAGTACATGTCGAACTCGACCGGATGCGTCGTCATATTGAGTCGCTCGACGTCCGCACGCTTGAGTTCGATGTAGGCATCGATCATGTCGTCCGAGAAAACGCCGCCCGCGGTGAGGAATGCGCGGTCTGCATCCAATGCATCCAGCGCCATTTCCAGACTTGAGCTCACGGTCGGGATGTTAGCGGCTTCCTCGGCAGGCAGGTCGTAGAGATCCTTGTCCGCGGAGTCGCCGGGATGGATCTTGTTTTGAATGCCATCCAGACCAGCCATCAACATCGCGGCAAAGGCGAGGTAGGGGTTCGCGGTCGGGTCGGGGAATCGCACTTCGATACGCTTGCCCTTCGGTGACGGCTCGTAGGGGATACGGATCGATGCGGAACGGTTTCGGGCCGAGTAAGCCAGCATGACCGGCGCTTCGAATCCGGGTACCAGACGCTTGTAGCTGTTGGTAGAGGCGTTGGTGAAGGCGTTCAAGGCGCGGGCGTGCTTGATGATACCGCCGATGTAGTAAAGCGCAGTATCAGACAGCCCCGCATAGCCGTCACCGGCAAAGGTGTTGTCGCCACCACTGGCAATCGACTGGTGTACGTGCATGCCGGAGCCGTTGTCGCCAACGAGCGGCTTGGGCATAAAGGTCGCTGTCTTGCCGTAGGCGTGAGCGACGTTCAGCACGCAGTACTTAAGAATCTGGACCTCGTCAGCCTTGGCCACCAGCGTGTTGAACTTGACACCAATCTCACATTGCCCCGCTGTGCCCACCTCGTGGTGATGAACCTCAACATCGAGACCCATTTGCTCCATCGCAGAGCACATGGCGGCGCGGATATCGTGCAGCGAGTCGACGGGTGGCACAGGAAAGTAACCCCCTTTCACACCCGGGCGGTGGCCGGTGTTGCCGTCTTCGTAATCAAGGTTTGACGACCAGGCGGCCTCTTCCGAATTGATGGCGTAGCTGGCGCCGCTCATATCGGCTTTCCACTTCACGTCATCAAAAATAAAGAACTCCGGCTCCGGGCCGAAGAAAGCGGTGTCGCCGAGTCCGGTAGAGCTCAAATACGCTTCGGCGCGCTTGGCGATGCTACGAGGATCGCGGTCGTAGCCCTGCATGGTGGAGGGTTCTACGATGTCGCATCGTACGATCACCGTCGGGTCATCCGTAAAGGGGTCGAGGATCGCGGTGCTGTCGTCGGGCATCAGGATCATGTCTGATTCGTTGATTCCCTTCCAACCAGCGATCGAGGAGCCGTCAAACATCTTGCCGCCCTCGAAAAAGTCCTCATCTACTACACTGGAGGGGATAGAGACGTGCTGCTCTTTTCCCTTGGTATCTGTGAATCGCAGATCCACCCAGCGAACATCATTTTTGCTGATCAAATCGAGCGTACGCTCCGACATAACGTCTTCCTCCGGTAATGACTCTGCCCAGCAACGGCTGGGCGATAACAATCAGTAAGCGCGCGCAAATGATGCTCACGCACTGGCTGAGCGAATACATTAGTGCAAAGCGTGTGCCAACTTTCGGTGCGGCCAGTAAAAACCTAACCCTCTGTTTTTTCATCACTTTAATCTGCTGACCTTGCAGGCGTTTCGCCAATAAGCACCAATATAGTGCAATTAGGCGGCGATTTGCACCAACAAAGTGCAAGCTAGTGGGTAAGGCTTGCCGCCGTGCGCGTGAGAATAGCGCCATTTGCGTCTTTTTCCCTTTGTGACAGCGAAGGCCGAGTGAACCAACCGACGCTCGCTGGTGTACACTCCGCGCGCCCCGAGGGCACCCCCCTTATCGAAGATTCTGGACTCACCATGAAAGCGCTCCGCAATATCGCCATCATCGCTCACGTCGACCATGGCAAGACCACATTGGTGGACTGTTTGCTTCAGCAGTCAGGCACGCTGGATCGCAAGCTCGCCGGCGCAGAGCGTGTCATGGACTCGAATGACCAGGAGCGTGAGCGGGGGATCACCATACTCGCCAAGAACACCGCTCTGCGGTGGCGCGACTATCGCATCAATATTGTAGACACGCCCGGTCACGCGGATTTCGGGGGCGAGGTGGAGCGCGTGCTCTCTATGGTGGACTCGGTTCTATTGTTGGTGGATGCCGTGGACGGACCCATGCCGCAGACGCGATTTGTGACCGCAAAGGCGTTTGAACGCGGTCTGAACCCGATTGTCGTCGTGAATAAAATTGATCGTGACGGTGCGCGCCCTGATTGGGTAGTCGACCAGGTATTTGATTTGTTCGACGCACTGGGCGCCAACGAATCGCAATTGGATTTCCCCGTGGTGTACACATCTGCTGTGCAAGGGATAGCCGGTTTGGATCCGGCAGACATGTCAGAGGATATGACGCCGCTGTTTGAGGCCATTGGGCAGTATGTGCCCGCTCCCGAAGTGGATGTGAGCGGCCCGCTGCAGCTGCAAATTTCAGCGCTCGACTATTCAAGCTATGTCGGTGTGATCGGCGTAGGCCGCATTACGCGAGGCAAACTTTCGAGCAATACTCAGGTCACCATCGTTGATCGGGAGCAAGGCACGCGGCCGGGTCGGGTGTTACAAGTCATGGGTTATCAAGGCCTCGAGCGAATCGAAGTCCCCTCTGCCGAAGCGGGTGACATTGTTTGTATTACCGGGATTGACGGCCTGCTCATCTCCGACACGCTGTGCGACCCTGCCGTGCCCGAGGCCTTGCCGGCACTGACCGTAGACGAACCCACGGTGAGCATGACTTTTCAGGTCAACGATTCACCCTTCGCCGGTCGCGAGGGCAAGTTCGTCACCTCGAGAAACATTAAAGAGCGGCTCGAGCGCGAGCTGATTCACAACGTGGCCTTGCGTGTTGAGCCGGGTGACAGTGCGGATAAATTCAAGGTGTCGGGCCGAGGTGAGTTGCATCTTTCGGTGCTGATCGAAAGCATGCGCCGTGAGGGCTTTGAGCTGGGGGTATCCCGACCCGAAGTGATACAAAAAACGATCGATGGCGTCGTTTGTGAACCCTACGAACAGCTGGTGCTGGATATCGACGAGCAACACCAAGGTGCGGTAATGGAGGAGCTCGGTTTGCGCCGGGCGGAGCTGGCACAGCTCAATCTGGACGGCAAAGGCCGCGTGCGCTTGGAGTTTATGGTTCCAGCTCGAGGGTTGATCGGCTTTCGCTCGCACTTCCTGACGCTCACATCCGGCTCGGGCATCATGACCCACATTTTTGATCACTATGGCCCCGTCACAACGGCAGTGCTGGCGGCGCGCACCAATGGTGTGCTGGTATCCATGGTGACGGGTAAAACGCTGGCTTATGCGCTCCATGCGTTGCAGGACCGTGGCCGCTTATTTATTGACCCCAATGTTCAGGTTTATGAGGGGCAAATAGTTGGCTTGCACAGTCGTGGGAACGATCTGGTGGTGAACCCCACCAAGGGCAAGCAGTTGACGAATGTCAGGGCCTCGGGCACCGACGACGCGTTGACGCTGACGCCTCCCGTGAAGCATTCGCTAGAGCAGGCACTCGAATTTATCGAAGAGGACGAGCTGGTCGAGGTGACGCCCGACAGCATTCGTTTACGTAAGCGCTATTTGTTGGAGCACGAGCGGAAGCGCGCTTCTCGCAACGCGGCTTGAGGACTAGCCGGGTTTCAACATTTCGACATGCGGTATCCCGTCTTCAAGATAGGGTCCGCGCGTCATGCTGAAACCAAGCGACTCATAGAAGTTCTGCAGATAGGCTTGAGCGCTGAGTCGCACGGGCGCAGACCAGCGGAGTCCGCAGAAGTCGAGTCCCCTTTCCATCAGATCCCGGCCCAACCCTAAACCCCGGTATCTCATGTCGATTGCCAAGCGCCCAATCGAGCATTCCTCGTAACTCAATCCCGGCGGCGCTACCCGCAGCGTACCCACTAACGCCCCTTCATGCGATAACTCCAGATGCCAGCAGAACGGGTCCTTGTCGTCGGGATCTTGATAGGGGCAGGTTTGTTCCACGACAAAAATCATTGCGCGAAGTTTTAGCACGCGATGCCACTCGGGGCCGCTGAAGAGGTCAAAATGCCGCCAGCGCCAGTCGAGCGCGCCGCGAAGGCTGTCCGGGTTAAGAGACATTGTGTTGGCTCCTGAGACAACGGGCTGTTGGGTTCACGTAGGCCAGCGCTCCGTGGTATTCCGGTATGCGGGTGCGTTAGGATAACGCGCTTGAGCGAGCTTGCGGCGATGTCGGCTTCGCACCATAAAGAGCGTAAACACCATGACAGATTTGATGCAGCCTCCGGTCGATGTCGAGCAGCTATCGCTGCGTGATTACGCTGAAAAAGCCTACCTCGATTATTCGATGTACGTCATTTTGGATCGGGCATTGCCGCATATTGGCGATGGCCTGAAGCCCGTACAGCGTCGCATCGTTTATGCCATGAGCGAGCTCGGGTTGAAGGCTAGCGCTAAGTATAAAAAGTCCGCGCGAACGGTTGGTGACGTCATTGGCAAGTTTCATCCGCACGGGGACAGTGCGGCATACGAAGCCATGGTGCTCATGGCACAGGACTTCTCATATCGGTATCCATTGATTGATGGGCAGGGTAACTGGGGCTCGGCCGATGATCCCAAGTCCTTTGCGGCCATGCGCTACACCGAATCGCGGCTGACGGCTTACGCCGATGTGCTGCTTGCGGAGCTGGGTCAGGGTACGGTTGACTGGCAACCGAATTTTGATGGCACCTTGGAAGAACCGACGGTGCTACCGGCGCAAGTGCCCAATCTGTTGCTCAATGGGACCACGGGTATTGCCGTCGGAATGGCGACCGATATCCCACCGCATAATTTGTCCGAGGTCGTGGCCGCGACGATCCACTTGCTCGACTCACCTAAGGCTACGGTGGCGGATCTCTGCAAGCATATAAAGGGACCCGATTTCCCGACAGAGGCTGAGATCATTACACCTCCTGCCGAGATGCGTGCTTTATATGAAACGGGCCGCGGGGCCCTTCGCGTCCGCGCCGCTTATGCTGTTGAGGATGGCGCGGTCGTGATACACGCGCTTCCTTACCAGGTGTCTGGTGCCAAGGTGCTGGAGCAGATCGCGCAGCAAATGCAGGCGCGAAAACTACCGATGGTAGCGGACCTCCGTGACGAATCCGATCACGAGCATCCTACTCGCCTGGTGCTGGTGCCCAGATCCAATCGTATCGATCTCGACGCGGTCATGAGCCATCTATTCGCGACCACCGACCTCGAGCGTAGCTATCGCGTCAACCTCAATGTCATTGGTATCGACGGTCGGCCGAGCGTCAAATCCCTGCTGACCATTCTTAAGGAATGGTTGTCGTTCAGAAAAGACACGGTTAAACGGCGATTGGCCTATCGACTGGAGCGAGTAGAGCGCCGCCTTCATATCCTCGAAGGCTATCTGGTGGCGTTCCTGAATATCGATGAGGTGATTCGCATTATCCGTGAGGAGGAATCGCCCAAACCCGTGCTGATGAAAACCTTCAAAATCTCGGATACGCAGGCAGAAGCGATCCTCGATTTGAAGTTGCGCAACCTCGCCAAGCTCGAGGAGATGAAAATCCGTGGCGAGCAGGACGAACTTGCCGAAGAGCGGGATTCGCTGAAGAAAACCTTAGGCAGTGATTCGCGCTTGAAAACTCTAATGAAACGAGAGCTTAAGGCAGTGGTGGATGCGCATGGCGACAGTCGCCGCGCGCCCCTCACCGAGCGCGAGGAGGCGAAAGCATTCAGCGAGTTGGAGCTCACGACAGCTGACCCCCTGACGATTGTGTTGTCAGAAAAAGGCTGGATCAGGGCGGCGAAGGGGCATGACATCGATCCGGCCTCACTGAGCTACAAATCAGGAGACAGCTTCCGGTTTGCTGCGCGCGGCAAGTCTAATTTACCGACAGTGGTTTTGGATTCCACCGGACGTGCTTACACACTTCCGACCCACCAGCTTCCCTCTGCTCGGGGTCAGGGTGAGCCACTTACGGGTCGCATTAATCCGCCGTCCGGCGCGACATTCGAGGGGCTTTTGACCGGTTCCGAGGACGATCGTTTCTTACTCGCCAGCGACGCTGGGTACGGTTTTGTCGTCCAGTTTTCGCAGTTACAGGCAAAGAACAAAGCTGGAAAAGCCGTGCTCAGCCTGCCCAAAAACGCGCGGGTACTTCCACCGGCTACCATTGCCGGCAACGCGGAGCCGTTGGTCGTTGTCGCTACCAACGAGGGGCGAATGTTGGTATTTCCATTGTCGGAGCTACCAGAGTTGGCACGGGGCAAGGGCAATAAGTTGATCGGCATTCCTTCTGCGCGCGCCGCTGCGCGCGAGGAGTTTGTCGCTGGTCTCTGTGTTGTGACCGAAGGCGATACCTTGCAGGTCACGTCCGGCGGTCATTATCGCAACTTTAAATGGTCTGAGCTGGAGCACTTTCGGGGTGAGCGAGGTCGTCGCGGTAGCAAGTTGCCCAAAGGGTACCAGCGCGTCACGCGTTTGCAGGTCGTCACGGACTAGGTGCGCTAGAAGGGCAAAAAGCCCTGCGGCGTGTCTTCATCCGCCGGCCGAATGACACGTTGCAAGATCAACAGCTGCCGCTCCAGAAGATCAAGGTGGCTGGTGCTGATGTCTCCCACTGCCATCCATTTCTCGTCGATGACGTCGACGCCGATCCTTGCTGTCAGTCCGCTGTCTTCAGCGGCGCGCGAGGAGAGCAGTACGGCATCGACATCTTGGTTAGCCAGTTCAAGCAGATCATCCAGCGTGGCTTGGGTATACAGCCCAGGGTAGATATCTTCGTCATCACCGCGACCCAGTTCGCTGATGCCAATGGCCATGCCCGGCGTAAAAGACAGGCGTTCATGTTTCTCCGCTAACGAGCAACAACGCGCCAGTAACCAGGCACAGCTGGCGGCCCGGAGCACTGGCGAGCCAACGGAGTGTTTGCCCGAGAAGTAGATCGCGAGACCAAACTGCCGAACCACTGACAGCTCACCGCCGTAAAAGCCGGCGCTGCCATACGTGATTCGGTGTAACAGCGCCACATACCGCTGTATCCGCGCCTCGTCTAAGGTATCGAGATACCCCGGCAGATGCTTGAGCGCAATCGAGAGCACCGCGGTGTCCTGATAATGCTCGTCCCCCGCGGGCTCAATCTCCCGCGAGCGCAGCAGTTCGAGCGGCAAGGCATTGATCCGGTCCTTGAGCTTGTGGACCTCGTTGATCGACGTTGAGGCGTCGTCGGAAATCGCGTCCAGCTGCGCAACCACCTCGTTGATATTAGTGGCCAGCCGCTGTCCCATCGGTCGGGTCAAGGCGTAGACTGCAGCGCTCAAGAGCACCGACAAGGCGACTAAACCCCATATCAAAGTCTCCCTCGCTGCGCGTTGCCCCTCGAGATCCAAATACAGTGCTACCGAGCCTGCGATGTTGCCGTCAATGGTCATGGTCTCGGCGTAGGCGTCGTTTGCCGAGAGCGTCGTGCCCGCAACGGCAAGCTCGATGCCATCGACATCCAGCGCAATGGCGCCGGAGAACAAGGTCTGGTCTGTGTAAAACTGCAGTTCCGCGGCAAGCCCCAAGCGGTCATTGGCGGCCAGTTCAGTGCTCGCGCGTGCGGCCAGTTGGCGGGCGGCCGCACGAGCGTGCTCGCTGAGCGTCGCGTTCTGGATAGACTGTGTAGACTGCGCGGCGACGGCCACCAGAATCCACGTGGCTAGCAGGCAGCAGCCGGCCGCGGTCAACGCGAGTTGCTGCGACAAAGGCTGGTGACGTAGCCGTTGGACAAACTGCTTCAAAGTGCGCCTCCACTAACACCGTGTTCAGTATAAACTCCCGTTGCCGAGGCTGTCGGAGGATTGCCCCGCGCGCGAGTTAAAATTTACAAATAGTTTTGGACTTCTCACCGTGACAAACGCGACACACATGGTCGTTATGATGGCGCCCGCGAACTCGACGTTGGACTCCGATACGCTCGATGCCGCCGTGGCCGCGGCGCAAGGTCAGGTTCTTGACCGGCAGGCGGTGCCCGTACCCGTGACGCTGGGGGCACACCGCGATGTTCGCAAGATCTGGGTCAATTGTTCTGACACCGAGGCACTCTCAACGCGTTTGCGGCAGTTATCTGACGAGCATCGGGTTGACCTAGCGGTGTTACCGCGAGCCGTGCGCAGCCGCCGATACCGATTGGCTGTTTTCGACATGGACTCCACCTTGATTGAATGTGAGGTCATCGATGAGCTCGCCGAAGCTGCGGGCGTCGGTGCCGAGGTCGCGGATATCACGGCTCAGGCAATGCGTGGGGAAGTCGATTTTGATGAGAGCTTTCGCACCCGGCTGGCCCTGCTGCGTGGTCTGGATGTCGGCGCAGTCGAGGATTTGGCGGATCGGTTGCCGATTCAGAACGGACTTCGTGAGATGACCACCACGCTGCGGGCGCAGGGAATCACGCTGGCGATTTTTTCGGGGGGATTCCTGCCCATCGCCGAGCGCCTGCAGTCGGACTTCGGGTTCGATGAGGTCGTCGCTAATGTGTTGGAGGTCGAGGAGGGTAAGTTGACCGGTCGGGCGATTGCGCCGATTGTTAACCGCGAGTACAAGGCAACGGCGCTGCAAGCGCTGGCTGACAAGTTGGGCATTGACGTCGACGACTGCATCGCGGTTGGTGATGGGGCCAACGACTTGGCCATGATGGCACTGGCCGGGCTCGGCGTCGCTTTTCATGCCAAGCCGGCTGTGCGCGCTGCAAGCCCCATAGAGCTGACCCATATCGGTCTCGATGGTGTTTGTTACTTGTTGGGCAGTGCGGGCGAATTTAGCAACGATTAACCCCTTTTCACCGAAGGTCGGCGATATGCCAGCTCGATCGCCTGCGGTATCATCGCGTTTTCACTTCGAGTCACTGCCATGCCCAACTTCTCGACCAACGAATTTAAGCCCGGACTCAAAGTCATGCTCGATGGCGAGCCTTGTTCTATTCTTGAAAACGAGTTTGTGAAGCCCGGCAAGGGTCAGGCATTTAACCGCGTTAAGTTGCGCAACCTGAAGTCGGGGCGGGTCTGGGAGCGCACGTTCAAGTCCGGCGATACCCTCGAGGGTGCCGATGTTATGGATGTGGATCTCGAGTATTCCTACACCGACGGTGAGTTCTGGTTTTTTATGGATCCTTCCTCGTACGAGCAGTACAGCGCGGATCGCGATGCGGTAGGAGACAGCGGAAAGTGGCTCAAAGAACAGGAGCGTTACGAAATCACCCTTTATAACGGTACGCCGTTGGCGGTGACGCCCCCGAACTTCATTGAGCTGGAGATCACCGAGACCGACCCCGGTCTCAAGGGTGACACCGCACAGGGCGGTAGCAAGCCCGCGACATTGAGTACGGGTGCGGTGGTGAGAGTACCACTCTTTATCACCGTTGGTGAGGTTATTCGGGTCGATACCCGCACCGGCGAGTATGTGAGCCGCGCCAGCAAAAGCTGATCCATGACTGACTGGCGACCTTCTGCGTCGCTTGAGATCCTTGCCGCGCGCGCGGCGCTGTTGGCCGATTTGCGAGCGTTTTTTGCCAAGCGTGGCGTGATGGAGGTGGAAACGCCGCTCTTGGCACAGTCCACAGTGACAGATCCCGGCATAGAGCCATTTAAGGTGTGCGATGGTGCTGAACCCGCCCCCCGATTTCTTCAGACTTCACCCGAGTACGCGATGAAACGCCTGCTGGCCGCGGGCGCGCCTGACATCTATCAGATGGGCAAGGCGTTCCGCAGCGGTGAGTCTGGACGTCATCACAATCCCGAATTCACGATGTTGGAGTGGTACCGTTTGGGCTGGGACCACAGTGCGCTTATCCGCGAAGTGGCAGAACTGGTTTGTGGCACCTTGGGGGTGGAGGGCTGGCAGGTCTGGCCACATGGCAGGTCTGGCCATATCGCCGTCTCTTTGAGTCGCAGTTGAACTTTGACCCGCTGGATTCGGGGATCTCTCTGAGCCAGCTGACCGATATCGCCGCGGCTCATGTCGGCCCCGTACCTGATCAGCTGGGTCGAGATGGATTGCTCGACTTGCTGATGAGTCATTGCATCGAGCCCGCAATTCGCGACTGGGGAGTGGTGTTTGTTACTGACTTTCCAGTGTCGCAGGCGGCCCTGGCCCGGCATATCACCGTTGCGGGTGAAGCAGTGGCGGCGCGGTTCGAGTGTTACGCCGGGGGCCACGAGCTCGCCAACGGGTATTGGGAGCAGGTTGATGTCGCTTTGCTGATGGCACAATTTGCGGCTGACCGTGAGTCCCGCGCTGCGCGAGGTTTACCCGCGCGCGATGAAGACCCGCGCCTGCTGGCTGCGCAAGATGCAGGTTTGCCTTCGTGCGCGGGCGTGGCTTTGGGTGTGGATCGACTACTGGCGCTCCAGCAGGGCGTTGAGTCTCTCGCCGAAGTTATCAGCTTTGATTGGTCCCGGGCCTAGCTGGCTAATCTCTAGGACTTCGTCTCTGCCTTTGGCGAGGGTTGATTAATCACCGCGGGCCCGTAACGCTCTACAAATATTTTTGGCGGCCTCTTGGGAAGCCCGGTAGAAATTTCGATGCATACGAATTCCAGCGCCCCCCGAAATACAGTTTCACGGGTTTTTTCGCAGATGATCTGCAGTCGGCGGGTCATCTTGAGCCTGCCGGGCCAATCGGTGATCCAGGTTCCCACGCACAGCGTGTCGCCGGCACGGGTGGCTTTTAGGTAGTCGTATTCTGCGTGGGTGAGTGCCATCGCGCGATCGAGTTGCTGATAGTCCTCTGCACCAAGGCCCAGCGCAGTTGTGTGCGCCCACGCGGCCTCCATACACCACTCGACGTAGTGGGTATTGCTCGTGTGCGCCAGCGCGTCGATGTGGTGCGCCTCGACACGAACCCTATGTCGATACGGATTCTCGAAATCCCAGTTCATGTCACCGCGCGAACTTGAGCCTGTGGCTGCGCGATGAGCAAATAGCCAAATACCACCGCCAACACCGGGCAGATCAGATTAAACAGCGCGTACGGCGCATACTCAAAGGTGGCAACGCCCAGCGTCGCGGTCATGAAAGCACCACAGGTATTCCAAGGCACCAATACGGAGGTCAGTGTGGCGGAGTCTTCCAGTGTTCGCGACAGGCTGAGCCGGCTCAGTCCCCGCTCGTCATAGGCGGTGGTAAACAGTCTGCCTGGTAGCGTGATCGCCAGAAATTGATCGGCCGCCAGGATATTGGTAATCACGCCGCCTGTGACGGTAGCGAGGATCAGATCGCCAGTTCGCCTCACGCCGCGCAGCACCCAATCGAGCAGTTGGCGCAGGATGCCGGTGCTATCGAGCATGCCGCCAAAAGTCATCGCAGTAATAATAAGAAAGAGGGTATTGAGCATGCTGGCAAGGCCGCCCTTGTCCAGCAGTTTGCTCAGCTCCCCCAATTCCGCCGGGGATTGATAGCCGGAAAACAACGCCATCCAAAGACCCTGCACGAGCGGTGCTGGTGAATCCGGGTGGGCAGCTATCGCCAAAGCACGAACGACCTCGGGTTGAAACGACGCCGCATAGGCCGTCCCCGCCAGCGTGCAGAGCAAGATTGCAGGGTAGGCGGGAACTCTCAGGTAGATCAGCAGCAGCATGAGGAAGAGGGGCGATAATACCCAGAGAGAAACAGCGAACTGCTCGGACAGTGCCGTGCGGATTTGAGCAATGTTCTCGGGCGTAGTGGCTACTTCACTGCTGATCATGGAAAACACGATTAGCGCGATTACAAACGCTGGTAAGGTGGTCCAGAGCATGTTTTTGATATGTTCGAACAAATCTACCCCGACTGCGGCGGCGGCGAGGTTCGTCGTATCTGACAGGGGCGACAGCTTGTCACCAAAGTATGCGCCCGAGATGACGGCGCCTGCCGTCACCGCGGGAGATAAGCCATAGGTGGTGGCGATGCCCATCAAGCCAATGCCCAGCGTGCCGGCCACGGTCCAGGAGCTCCCGAGGCTGAGTGAGGCGAGTGCGCAAATCACTGCGGAAGCAGCGTAAAAGAGATCGGGGTCGAGTAACTGAACCCCGTAATAGATCATCCCTGGCACGGTGCCGCTGATGATCCAGCTACCGATCAAAGCACCGACTGAGAGCAGGATCATCATGGGCATGATCGATACGGTGATGGCATCCACCATACCTTCTTGAAGACGCTGCCAAGTGAGACCTCGGCGCCAGCCCACCAGCATGGTTGCGGCTGATGCAATGATCAGTGCGACCTGGTTCGGGCCGTATGAAGCGTCAGAACCGAAAAGCGCTACCGACGCAGAAAGCAGAACTACCAGTAGGGCGATCGGAGCGAGTGACAGCAGCATGGGTGGAGTGTCAGGTGGGTCGATAGCCGGGTTTGGTCATGGAAATTTGATACGTGCCGATGATGCGCTCTCGAAATCCGCCTTCGCAATAACTCAGGTAGTAGCGCCACATGCGAATAAAGCGATCATCGAAACCCATCTCGTGGACCTGATCGAGCTTGTCAAGAAAACCCTCATGCCATACTTGCAACGTATCAGCATAGTCCCGCGTGATGTCGCGCAAATTGCTCATCTGCATATCGGTCACCCGGGCGAGCGCATCGCTGATGACTGTGAGCGAAGGCAGGCAGCCGCCGGGGAAAATGTAGCGCTTGATAAAGTCCACGGAATCTCTCGCTTGCTCGTAGCGCTGCTCGGTCATGGTGATCGCCTGAATGACTGCTTTGCCATGGGGCTTGAGCAATCGGCTCAGTGTATTGAAGTAGGTGTCATAGAACTGATGCCCAACAGCTTCAATCATTTCGATCGATACCAGCTTGTCGAATTGCCCTTTTAAGTCTCTGTAATCGTCAAACAGCACCGTCACGCGATCCTGGAGCCCGCGCCGTGCGACTGCATTGGTAGCGTAGTCAAACTGTTCGCGTGAGATGGTCGTCGTTGTGACTCGGCAGCCGTAATGCTCTGCGGCATAAATCGCCATCCCACCCCAGCCGGTACCGATCTCAACCAAATGATCGTCTTGTGTCAGCCCAAGGTCCTCGCAGATCAGGTGCAGCTTGTGCTGCGAGGCGGTGGTCAGATCGCTCTCTGGTGTTGGGAATACTGCGGATGAGTACATCATGCTGGGATCGAGAAACAGCGAGAAGAAGTCATTGCCTAGGTCGTAGTGCGCCGCAATATTCTCCCTGGAGCGCGCAGAAGTATTGCGTCGCGCCCAGTGGCCGAGCTTCAGCGCCAACCGCGCAAACAGGTTTTGTCGCTCTGACATCGCTTCGAGCATGGCCATATTGGCGCTAAATGCCCGGGTGACCGCGGTCAAGTCGGGGCTGCTCCAGAGTCCTTCAATATAAGTCTCGCCAGCTGCAATGCTGCCGCCCGTGAGGATGCGGCGATACAGGTCGTCGTCGTGAACATGAACTTCGGCATGCGGGCCGGCGTCGTCATCGGGATTGCCAAATACTAACGTCTCCCCGTGCTCCCTGAACGTGAGTGAGCCCACCTGCAGCTTCGCCAGCACTTTCAGCATGAGTGACCGGGCGAGCCCTCCGTAGCGCTCGGCCGCGGGCATAGGCAATTTCGCAATATTTTTGACGCTGTACTCGCTCATGCGGACCCTCTTTCGGATGGCTCGTGGAGACGACGGTTACGTTAATGCAATCGCTTCGGATGAGCGTGCAGGCTGACGCCTTTTAGAAACAGGCGCAAGGCCTCCCAGTAAATCCCCAGAACCACCTTTAAGGTCATGAAGGGGTAGGACAAGATAGCGCGGGTGGCAGAGCGGCTATTCAGTGGCTCCGCAGATAATGACAGCACGGCGTCGAAGACCCGCTGGTCCTGCTCAAAAAGCGCGATCTGAATCTGTAGTTCGTCTCCGGGCGCATTACTGAACCAACGATAGGTCATTTCCATCGGGTTGAACGGCGAGACATGCAGCGCCTTTTGGAACTCGGTCGCCAACGGCGCCTCGTTGCCGGGCGCCCTTAACACATAGCTGTGGCGCTCTCCCCAGGGCGTATTGGTGACCTCGGCGACGACATACTCGAGCTGATCGCTCGAGTCATAGCAGTAATACACCGCAATGGGGTTGTTCTGGTATCCAAAGTATCGCCAGTTGGCTAACAGATAGATTTCACCCTCGTGCGACTGCCCGGTTTCTTCCCAAATGCGTTGCCGCACGGCATCGATCAGCGGCGTTTCTGCTGCGCCAAGAAAGTCGCTACGAAGGAAGCGCGAGGGCGCCCACCGCGTCGCGGACCACAGCGGTAACGTAGCAGTGAGTGTGTCCAGCTTGCCCAAGGGAACAAAGGGCATGAAAACTTTGTAGGAGAAGAGGTGGCGTTTGGGGCTGTAGCGGGCGTGTCGTAGGGTGCCCGAGTAGAGTCTCGCGTTCACGCGGCCATTTGGCGCGCGGCGCATAGGCTCTCCGCAACCCGCAGTCCGCTGCTCAGGCCGTCCTCGTGAAAACCATTTTGCCAGTAAGCCCCGCAAAACCATGTGCCATTTTGTCCGTTGATATCCCCCCAGCGCGACTGGGCTTTCATTCCCTCCAGTGTGAACTGCGGGTGCGCATAGTTAAAGCGCCCCAAAATCCGATGGGGATTGATGGACTCGGTGTCATTCAGCGTGACGCAAAAAGTTTCGGGGGCGTCGAGGCCCTGAAGAATATTCATGTTGTAGGTAACCGTGGCTCGGTTATTACCGGGCTTGAGCCGATAGTTCCAGCTGGACCAGGCACGCTGTGTCTTGGGCAAAAGTCTGGCGTCAGTATGCAGAATAACTTCGTTGTCCCGGTAGGGTAGCGCACCCAGAACCGAGCGCTCCGCTGCTGTGGGGTCGCCGAGCATGGCCAGCGCTTCGTCCGAGTGCGTGGCGATAACGACTTCGTCGTACTCGCGGGCCAAGCCATTCTTAAAGCGCACTTGAACCGGTTGGCCTGGCGGGCGAAGAATCGTTTCTACGGGCATGCGTGTGCGGATAGTGTCTGAGAAGCGCTGCGTCAGCGGAGTCAGGTATTCGCGGCTGCCGCCTTCGACGACCCGCCACTGCGGGCGGTTTTTTAGCGACAACAACCCATGGTTGCGAAAAAAGCGGATAAAAAACTCTACCGGGAAGTCCTGCGCATCCTCGAAGTCGGCTGACCAAATAGCGGATGTCATCGCCAGCAAATACTGTCGACTGAAGTGCTCGCTGAAACTGTGGCGCGCCAGATATTCCCCGAGTGTCTGTTCCTGAGCCAATTTTCCGCTCTCGAGGTCGCTGATGGCGAGCTTGTTGAAACGGAGTATCTCGCGAATCATGCCCAAGAAGCTGGGTGAGAGCAGATTACCGCGCTGGGCAAAGAGGGTATTCAGATTGTTGCCCGCATACTCTAGCCCGGAGATCTCGTCGCAAACCGAAAACCCCATAGAGGTCTCCTTGCTGGCGACACCTAGCTCGCGAAACAGCTCGATCAAATGGGGGTAGTTACGGTCGTTGTAGACAATAAAGCCAGTATCCACGGCAAAACGGCGGGTGCCAATCTGCACGTCGTATGTCGCCGTGTGGCCACCGATCCGGTCGCGGGCTTCGAAAATGTCGACACGATGGCCACGTTTGACCAGCTGGTAGGCGCATCCCAGCCCGGAGATGCCCGCTCCTATGACTACAATGTTCACCGCTGGTAGACCTCCGGTCACCAGAGAAGGGAAGGGTAATGCTGTTACGGGTGTTGCTGAACCCCGGATCAGCGCCCGCGACCCCCGATTCATGCGGGAAATCTCTGTGATCGCATGGTGTCAACGCGGACCGCCAATGTGTATCCTGTGCGCTCGGATCTAAGGTTTACCGTATGGTGGACAAAACAGACGCAAATCAGTCGCCTGCTGCTACTGGCAACGCCAAGTGGAATATTCCCACCGGGCGCAGGACGGATGAATGGAGCGAAGCGTTGGTACTGATTGGCGACAGTCAGGATCGCGCCGCCTTTACGCGGTTTTTCCGCCATTTTGCGCCGCTGATCAAAGCGTTTGCCCTTTCGGGCTCCAGCCTCTCCGCGACCCATGCTGACGAACTGGTGCAAGAGGTCATGCTCAAGGTGTGGCAGAAAGCGGGCGGCTTTAATCCAGAAAAGGCGGCCGCATCGACCTGGGTATACACCATTGCCCGGAACTGCCGAACCGACATGTTTCGCCGCCTGCAAAAATTTGACACCCCCCTGGCTTCAGATGACTTCGAGTTGGAGAGCGAGGAGGAGGAATCCTTTGTGGTGCTGCATACCCGCCGGGGGTCCGAGCGTGTCAGAGAGTTGATGGGGGAATTACCTTCGGATCAGGCTCAGATTCTCGGCAAGGTGTATATGGAGGGTAAATCTCACTCCGAGGCCGCCGCTGAACTCGATTTACCCCTGGGTACCGTCAAATCCCGGGTGCGGCTCGCAATTCAGAAGCTGCAAGGGTTGATGGAGGTTTGATGAGTCCGATGCGCATGGAAAATGCCACTGGGTTATTACGCCACTCGAGTAAACCGTTTTCTGGTATTGCTCGTAATGAGATCGAACAAGAAAAGAGTCTGGGTTAAAGCGTCATGGTGCAACATCACCCACCAACCGATTTTTTAGCGGAATACGCCGCCGGCGTGTTGCCTGTTGCGCAATCCGCCTGTGTGGCCGCGCACCTGAGTTATTGCCAGCGCTGTCGCCAGGCGACCGACAGACTGGAAGATATCGGTGGCGCTCATTTCGAGCAGCTCGACCCGCAACCCGTGGGAGATTCAGTGCTCGAGCGAGTGTTGGCGCGCCTGGATGACCCGCAGCCGTTGCGATATGCCCGCAACGAAGCCTCGGATACCCGGTTACCCGGACTGCTCGATCGCTTAATTAATGGCTTAATGGCGACTATGCGGATCTCACTTGGAAGCGCGTTACCCAGTCCTTGAGTATCAGTTATCTGAAAACCGGTGACCCTCAGCATGAGTTTGCGTTGTATCGCATTGCTGAAGGTGGCCGTATTCCCGAGCACACCCACGGTGGCAGCGAAATGACGTTGGTACTGCAGGGCGGTTTCGCTGATGAGAGCGGCGAATACCATCCGGGGGACTTCATGATTCGGGAGGGGTGGGATAAACACACCCCGGTCGCATTGGAAGGTGAGGAGTGTATTTGCTTGGCGGTGCTGGATGCCCCGTTGCGCTTCACCCGCATGCGACATCGCTGGCTCAACCCGCTTTTGAAACTCCGCGCGGGCTGATTTTTTCACCGACTCGTCTCCAGTGGTGCTGAAGGGCTCCGCTCCTGCCAAGCGGCCGCACCGTTAACCAGCCAACTGGGTATTTAACAAGAACCGGGATCACGGTGATCCCAAAAATCAGGCGAATTTCACTATGCAACTAGTCATACCCCGTGAAACCCAGCCGGGAGAGAATCGCGTCTCCGCGACTCCCGAAACGGTTAAAAAGTTGGTGCGGCTCGGCGCGGACGTAGTTATCGAAGCGGGTGCAGGCACAGGTGCAGGCATCAGCGACGCAGACTATGAGGCTGCCGGTGCTCGCATTGGTTCCGATCGCAGCGCGCTGTTAGGCAGCGCCGACATGGTGCTCAGGCTGCGCAAGCCGGACATGGCCGATATCGGTCAGCTCAAGTCGGGTTGCATTCACGTCTCTTATCTCGACCCATTTAATGAGAAAGAGCTCATCAAGGCCTTCGCCAGTCATAATGTCACTGCCGTGAGCATGGAAATGATCCCCCGCTCGACGCGAAGTCAAAAGATGGACGCGTTGAGCTCCCAGGCCAACCTTGCGGGCTATGTTGCGGTGATGCTCGCGGCCCAGTATATGCCGCGCATCATGCCGATGATGATGACGCCAGCAGGCACCTTGAAGCCGGCGAAGGTATTTATCATCGGTGCAGGCGTTGCTGGTTTGCAGGCCATCGCCACTGCCAAGCGTCTTGGTGCGCGCGTGACGGCCTTTGATACCCGCCCTGTAGTGGCGGAGCAGGTTCAATCGCTGGGCGCCAAGTTCCTAGAAATTGATCTTGGCGACACCGGTCAAACGCAGGACGGGTATGCAAAAGAACTCACTCCAGAGCAGGTAGAGCTGCAGCGCCAAGCACAGAAGGCCGTGATTGCAGATTCCGATGTGGTGATCACTACCGCACAGGTCTTTGGCCGCAAGCCGCCGGTATTGGTGACTGCCGACATGGTGGCAGGCATGGCGCCTGGGTCGGTGATCGTTGATATGGCCGCTGAGACTGGCGGTAACGTCGAAGGGTCGGTGCCGGATCAGGTGGTTGATGTGAACGGCGTGACCATTGTCGGTACTGCAAACCTCGCCAACCTAGCGCCGCGCGACGCGACGCAGATGTATGCGAGCAACATGTTTAATCTGGTGGAGGACACGTGGGACGAAGAGGCCAAGCAGTTTGTGCTGAACCTCGAGAACGACATCCTACCTGGATGCGTGATAACCCACGGCGGTGCTGTGGTGCACCCCACCATTAAAGACATCATCGAGGGAGGCAACTGATATGTCCGGTGCAGAGTATTTGCTGTTTATCCTGATGCTGTCGATCTTCCTCGGCTTCGAGCTTATTAATAAGGTCCCCGCGACGTTGCACACACCGCTGATGTCGGGTGCTAACGCGATTTCTGGCATTACCGTGGTTGGTGCGGTGGCGCTGGCGGGAACCGGTAACGAGAACGTCGCCATGTGGCTGGGCGTTGGCGCTGTGACGCTAGCCAGCATCAATGTAGTGGGTGGTTATATGGTGACCGACCGCATGCTTGGCTTCTTCAAGAAGAAGGAGGACTGATCATGACAACTGCATTGATGACACAACTGGGTTACGTCATTGCGGCGGGGCTTTTTATCTTTGGCCTGAAAATGCTTGGCTCGCCGGCCACGGCGCGCCGCGGCAACATGATCTCGGCGATCGGTATGCTGGTGGCGATTATTGCCGCACTTCTGGATCAGGGCATCGTTGATTTCACGTGGATTGCCGCCGGCATGCTGGTGGGTGGTGCCATCGGCGCGATTGCTGCACGCGCTGTAGCGATGACCTCGATGCCAGAGATGGTCGCTTTGTTCAATGGTTTGGGTGGCGCTGCGTCACTGCTAGTCGGTTGGGCGGCGCTGTCACCGGATGCCGGTATCTTCACACTGGTGACCATCGTGCTGTCGATTTTGATTGGTGGCGTGACTCTCACCGGCTCGCTGGTGGCCTACGGCAAATTGTCAGAGACGATTGGTAGCGGCGCGATTACCTTCTCAGGACAGCAGATTGTCAACTCGCTGGTTGTGCTGGGCATTGTGGGTGGTGCGGCGATGTTCTGTATGAACCCGACTGACCCCAACTGGCTGTACATGGTGATTGGTTTGTCGCTGCTGTTTGGCATCATGGCGGTCATTCCAATCGGCGGTGCCGACATGCCGGTCGTTATCTCATTGTTGAACTCTTACTCGGGCCTGGCCGCGTGTGCCGCTGGTTTTGCGATCAACAACAATGCGCTGATCGTGGCGGGTTCACTGGTTGGTGCTTCGGGCATCATCCTCACGCAGATCATGTGTAAGGCGATGAACCGCTCGCTGTCGAATGTGTTGTTCTCGGGCTTTGCCAGCGTGTCTAACGAGGAAACCGTGGTCGAGGGCGAGATCAAGCCCATCTCGGTAGAGGACGCCTATTACGTCCTCGAGGCAGCAACTAATGTCGCGATCATTCCTGGTTACGGTATGGCCGTCGCGCAAGCCCAGCACGTGGTCAAAGAGCTCACCGAGCTCCTTGAAAACAATGGTTGTGAGGTGAATTTTGGTATTCACCCGGTGGCGGGACGGATGCCGGGCCACATGAATGTACTGCTGGCCGAGGCCGACGTGCCCTACGATCAACTCCTCGAGATGGACGAGATTAATCCGCGGATGGAAATGGTCGATGTGGCGATAGTGATCGGCGCAAACGATGTGGTGAACCCCGCCGCCCGCGAGGTCGAGTCCTCACCGATCTACGGTATGCCGGTGATCAATGTGGCGGACGCACGCACCGTATTTGTGTTGAAGCGCTCCATGGCGTCGGGCTTTGCCGGCATCGAGAATCCGCTGTTCTACAAAGACAATACGCGGATGCTCTTCGGTGACGCCAAGGAAAGCATCGGCGGTCTGATCCGCGAATTCAGCTGATCTGTCGGTCCCGTTACGAAACCCCGCCCAGTGCGGGGTTTTTTGTGGCTTCTGGACCCTGAGGTGAGATTTGTTCAAGCCAGATTGTGAGGGTCATCGGCGTCTGTCAGGATCGCATCAGCAGACTGGAATTGCAGCCGCGCCAGCCGCTGGTATAGCTCACATCGACCCATCAGCACGTCATGGCGACCGCTATCGATAACCTTGCCCTGGTCCATGACCACGATCCGATCGGCATTGATTACTGTCGAGAGGCGATGGGCGATGATGAGGGTGGTGCGCTCACGCATAATTTCCGCCAGTGCCTGTTGCACGTGCCACTCACTCTCCGTATCGAGCGCGCTGGTGGCTTCATCGAGGAGTAGCAGCTCGGGGTCTGCCAGAATGGCGCGGGCCAGGGCAATCCGCTGGCGCTGACCACCGGAAAGCCGGACGCCTTGTGCTCCAAGGTCGCTTTGGTAACCATCGGGCAGTGTCACAATAAACTCGTGAGCGTGCGCCATCGCCGCGGCACGCTCCACCGCCTCCTGCGTCGGCTCTGCCGCTCCGTAGGCAATGTTGGAAAAGATGGTGCCGGAAAAAAGAGTGGGTTGCTGGGGTACCAAGGCGATTTTGTCGCGCCATGCTTCGAGGGGCATCTCGCGCAGATCGGTCTCGCCGAAGAATAGGGCCCCACGACTCGGATCATAAAATCGGAGCAGCAGCTCAAAAACCGTCGATTTGCCCGCGCCGGAGGGCCCGACCAGTGCGACGGATTCGCCCCGTGCGACCGTCAGGTCAAAGCCATTCAAGGCCCAATGATTTGAGCGGCTAGGGTAGGCGAAGCCAATATCGGCAAAGCGGAGCGCTGCGCCGCGTGCCGGTGCGACTGTCCCGGTATCTGGAATGTCACTCGTTTCCTGCAGCAATTCCATTAGGCGCTCGGCGGCGCCGGCGGCACGCTGCAGATCACCCCAGACCTCGGATAAAGTAGCAAACGCGGTGCCGACCATGACGGCGTAAAACACAAAGGCGCCCAGCTCTCCGCCGCTCATGCGCCCCTCGATCACGTCGACGCCGCCCGACCACATCATGCCAACCATGCCACCCATGAGCAGAAAAATCGCAAACCCGGTGAGCAATGCGCGTTGCAATACCCGAGACCGCGCCACCACGAAGGCTTGCTCGACATCGCGCTCAAATGTGGCCTTCTCTGCTGACTCGCGATTAAAGCTCTGCACGACCTTGATCGACTGAAAGATCTCACCGGCGTGGCTACCGACTTCGGCGATGGTCTGCTGGCTTTTGTTTGAGAGTTTTCGCACCCGGCGGCCAAAGATCAGTATGGGTAGCAAGGTGAGTGGTACGGCAATCAAGATCACCAGGCTGAGTTTAAGGTTTGTGATCACCATGAGCGTCAGCGCACCCGTCAGGGTAAGGGCGTTGCGCACAGCCAGGCTGACTGAGGATCCAATCAGTGTTTGCAGCAGCGTGGTGTCAGTGGTCAGTCGGGACATGATTTCGCCCGAGTGATTGGTTTCAAAATAGCTCGGCTGTAGATGCACAAGATTATTGAAAACGGCGCCGCGAAGGTCTGCGCTGACTCGCTCGCCCAGCCAGGACACCAGATAAAAACGGGTCATGGCGCCAATCGCCATGGCTACGCCGATCGCAAGCATGAACGAAACCGCTTTATACAGACCGGCGACGTCCGCACCCTTGAATCCCTCGTCGATCAGCATTTGCACGCCATAACCGAGCGTCAGTTGCGCACCGGCGGTAAATACCAGCGCTAGGCTCGCCGCGATAAGCCGACCTTTATGCGGCCACAGAAATGCCAGCAATTGCCGCAGCGGCGCTAAGGACTTGGTCCGCGCGGGCGGACGATTTCCCGGCTCTGCGGAAGTCTGGGGCTCCGGTGTTGAGGTGGCGGGTGCAGATTCGGTCACGACGGGGTATCCGGTTGAGTGAGACGTTGCCGCCCGGCTGTGGGGCTGGGCGCGAAGTATGTCGGCGGGCTCAGTCTACGCTTAAGCGCGGCTACTCGCTGACCGCATTCGACGCGGAGGGTTTGAGTAATCTGCCGAAAAACACACCGAGTTCAAACAGTAACCACATCGGGATGGCTAGCAGTGATTGTGAAATCACATCGGGCGGCGTCAGTAGCATGCCGAAAACAAAGCAGCCAACGATGATAAAAGGCCGCTTGGCTGCGAGCGCCTCGGCGGTGGTCACTCCGGTTAAGATCAAAATAACTGCGGCGATGGGCATTTCAAAGGCAATACCGAAGGCCAGAAATAGCTTCAGCACAAAATCCAGATAACTGTTGATGTCGGTCATGACCTGAACACTTTCCGGCCCGACGCTGGTGAAAAAAGCAAAGATCAGCGGAAAGACAACGAAGTAGGCAAACGCCGCACCCGAGTAGAACAGCAACACGCTTGAGGCCAGCAGCGGCAGTGCAACGCGCTTTTCCTGCTGGTAGAGCCCCGGTGCCACGAATCCCCAAATTTGATAGAGGATCACCGGTATTGCCAGGAAGATCGCTAAAACCAGACTCAACTTGAAGGGCGTTAAAAACGGCGAAGCCACCCCGGTTGCGATCATAGTTGAACCCGCCGGCATCAATTCGCGTAGCGGCGCGGACACAAAGGCGTAGATCTCGTTGGCGAAGGGGAAAAGCACCAGAAATCCGATCAGCACCGCCAACACCGCGCGTAACAGCCGATCGCGGAGTTCGGTCAGATGCGCCACCAGCGACATGGGTGGATCTTGGTCGTGTGTGTCGTCAGTCACGGCTGGAGCGCGAGACGGGGTCAGCCGCGTCGGTTTCAGTCGGAGCGGGGTCATTGCCCGGGTGAGGGGAGGCTACCGGTGTCGCGGGGTCGCTCGTGAGTCCCTGCAGCTCTTTTTCCATCGACTGGGTTGTATCACGGATCTGATTTTCGAGCTCGCGCGACTCTGCGCGCAATTTTTGCATAACTTCGTCATTGTGGAGCTCACGCCGAACATCCGATCGGATCTGATCGAAGCTGCGCCTAAAACGATTAATCCAGGCGAGCACCGTTCGGACAGTACCGGGAAGTTGCTCGGGGCCCACCACCAGCAGGCCCACCACGCCAATTAGGAGTAGCTCGGCGAAGCCGATATCAAACACGGATGCCTGCTCCGGTTAGCCTGCAGGCTTATCGGGGTCGCTTTCCTCGCGTGTTGCAGTGCTTGTTTCAGCCTCGCTGCCGGCATCGTCTTTCTTCATGCTGTCGCGAAAGCCGCGGACAGCACTGCCTAGGTCGCTGCCCATATTGCGAAGGCGGGATGTCCCAAACAGCATCACCACAATCGCCAGAATAATCAGGAGTTGCCAGATACTAATTCCGCCAAGACCCATTGTCGCTCTCCCTTTCGTTAAGCGTCGTCTGAAGCCGCATTATGGCCCTTTCGCGCCGCTTTTTCTGCCAGTCCGGAAGTGCCCATGCGCGCGGCGAGGACTTTCAATACATCGGCATGGCCTAATTCGAGGTGTGACAGCATCACCAGCGTGTGGAACCACAGGTCGGCGACCTCATTCACCAGCGCGTCGGTATTAGCGCCGTCCCGGGCATCTTTCGCCGCAAGAATCACTTCGGTTGCTTCCTCGCCCACTTTTTCGAGAATTTTATTCAAGCCCTCCGCATGGAGTGAAGCGACATAAGAACTCTCTGCGGGCGCTGATTTTCGTTCAGCCAGCGTTTGGTCCAGCGCGGTCAGTATGTCGTTCATTCAGCGCTCCTCGGTGAGCTGCCACTCACCGTTGTTAGGGGCATAAAAAAAACAGTTACGGCGCCCCGTGTGGCAGGCCCCCGCGCCCTGCTGGTCAACCTTGAGCAGTAGGGTGTCACCATCGCAATCGAGACGCATCGAAACGACTTTCTGGGTATTACCCGAGGTTTCGCCCTTTCGCCAGAGTGCTTGACGCGAGCGCGACCAATATACCGCCTCTCCCGTGGTGAGGGTTTGTGCCAGCGACGTGGCATTCATCCACGCCAGCATCAGCACTTCACCGCTGGTGGCATCCTGTGCGATCGCAGGCATCAGCCCCTGCTCGTTCCAACGTGGTGCCAAGGTGTCAGGTATATCTGTGGTGGCTTTAGTCATGGCACCAGTATGCCAGAGGGTGACTGCGCGCGTTACCGCTCTCGCAGGGTAAGGGCAGACAGGAGCAGAGCGCCTCCCAATAACAGCCACGCAGGACTCTCCGCCCCGGCGATCCCCATCCCCAGAAACAGCGCCCCAAATGCGATAGCGGGCATACGCCATTGTCGTGCGTTGCGCTGGCGGGGTTCCGGGGTGGATTGATGGCGTAACTTGTTCAATATCAGATCCGGCAGTAACGGCAGGGTCTCCAAAAGGATCGGTGCTTCGTCCTGTAGGCGCTTACCTAGCGTGGGCAGCGAGTACCGATCCTCCAGCCACTTTTCTAAAAATGGCTTGGCGGTATCCCACAGGTTGAGTTCGGGGTATAGCTCACGCCCCAGGCCTTCGATATTCAGCAGGGTTTTTTGCAGCAAGACCAGTTGCGGCTGCACCTGCATATCGAACTGCCCGGCAGTGCGGAACAGCGTGACCAGCATATGGCCGAACGAGATTTCGGAGAGGGGGCGCTCAAAAACGGGCTCACACAGCGTGCGCATGGCTGACTCAAACTCGGCGATGGGGGTGTCCGGGGGCACCCACCCGCACTCGATGTGGAGTTTGGCGCAGAGTCGATAGTCCTGTTGGAAGATCGCCAAAAGATTGCGCGCGAGATAGTAAAGATCTTGCTCATCCAGCTGCCCAACGATCGCGCAGTCGACTGCCATGTATCTTGGGTCATCGGGTCGCGAACAATCGACAAAGATATTGCCGGGATGCATATCAGCGTGAAAAAAGCTGTCGCGGAATACCTGTGTGAAAAAGATTTCCACGCCCCGTTCAGCCAGCAGCTTGAGGTCCACCTGCTTGCCTCTAAGCGTGTCGATATCACTGACGGGCACCCCGTAGATCCGCTCACTGACCATGACCTGCTCACAGGTCAGTGGCCAATGGACTTCGGGTACGTAGACTAAATCGCCGGTTTTAAAATGGCGGCGCAGCTGCGAGGCGTTGGCGGCCTCGCGTTGCAGATCGAGTTCGCCATGAATGATGCGGTCATACTCGGCGACAACTTCTACAGGCCGTAGCCTGCGGCCGTTGCGCGACCAGCGCGCGAGCATTTTCGCAACGTGCCGCAGTATGCGGAGATCTTGATCAATGATCCGCTCGATGCCTGGGCGCAGGACCTTCACGACGACATCGCTGCCATCTGCCAGTCGTGCCCCATGCACCTGAGCTACCGAGGCGGCAGCTAGTGGGTTCGCGTCAAACTCGGCAAAGCAGTCATTCAGGCGGCGTCCCAGCGCCGCTTCAATCCGCTGGATCGCTTCTTTGGCTGGGAAGGGGGGCACCTGATCTTGCAACAGGGCGAGTTCGTCTGCGATATCGAGGGGCAGCAAGTCGCGTCGAGTAGATAGTAGCTGGCCGAATTTGATAAATACCGGTCCCAGATCCTCCATCGCCCGCCGCAGTCGCTCACCCCGGGGCGTGTTTGCAGGGACGGATAAGACCGGAAACAGTCGCAAAAAGAGCGACAATATTTTCGGGCGCTGTTCGGCGGGGAGCAGTTGGTCGAGCTGATACCGGGCCGCTGTTTTGTAAAGTGCGACGAGTCGATTCACGATGACACTCCGCGCTCGGCGGCTTTGGCGAGCAGTTTGTCGATCTTTGCTTTGGCGCGGTCAACTTGATTGGAGACTGACTGCACGCCCTCAAAGAAGTATTCGAGTTCCGCGGCGGGCGGGGTCAGGCGTCCCTCCTCGAGCAGGTATTCCGAAACCTGCCGTTTAAGGCTCGCACGCGCGCCTTCCGACCAGCGGAAAACGCCGCGCAGCGCCTCCGCAATCTGGTGACCGGCAACATCCCCCAGGCGCTCGACCAGCGGTGCCTCCCAGTCAATATCCATACCCGCGATAACCTGCTGCAACGCGATCAGGCTACTGCTGCTGCCTTGCAATTCGATGCCGCTGTTGATGAGTACGCTAGCGGGATCATCTGCAGCTGCGAGTGCCGCGAAGTCCTGCAGTGTGCCGCGGACTGAGGTGTTAGGTGTAGTCTCGCAGTGGCTCATCAGCCGCAATGCGGGCCCTGAAAGCAGTTCAATATAGACCTCGAGGTTCAGCGACGTGATCTCGATGCCAATAAGGGTGCCACTTAACCCGTCGAGTGCCTGATGAGACGTGGGTGCAAGGGCAATCGCTTGATTGAGCGCGCGCTCCGCGCCCATCAACGCCGCACTGAGCAGCGCGGGATCGTGCTGCGTCACGCCTTGAAGCCTTGGTGCACCGCCACAATGCCGCCAGTCATATTGTGATAACGGCAGTCCACAAAACCCGCTTCATCCATCATCCCGCGAAGCGTGTCCTGGTCGGGGTGCTTGCGAATCGACTCCGCAAGATAGCGATAGCTATCGGCATCCTGCGCAATCAGCCGCCCCATCGCGGGCAAGATCTGGAAGGAGTATTGGTCGTAGACCTTGCCCAGCCAGGCCGACGTGGGCTTGGAGAATTCCAGCACCAGTAATCGCCCGCCGGGGCGGAGCACACGGAGCATCGAGCGCAATGCCATGTCCTTGTCGGTGACATTGCGTAAACCGAAAGCGATGGTGATGCAGTCGACGCTGTTGTCTTTGAACGGCAGTGCCTGGGCATCGGCCTGCACGACCTCAATGTTGCCGATGGCACCCTTGTCGATGAGTCGATCCCTGCCGACCTCAAGCATGGCGGCGTTAATATCCGCCAGAATCACTTTGCCTTCGTTACCCACTAGACGCGAAAACTTCGCGGCGAGATCACCCGTCCCGCCGGCAATATCCAAAATCGTCTGGCCTGGGCGCGCGGCGCTGAGCTCGATGGTAAAACGCTTCCACAGGCGATGAACGCCGCCTGACATCAAATCGTTCATCAAGTCGTAGCGGCTGGCCACCGAATCAAAGACGCCGCGCACCAGGCTGGCTTTGGCTGCCCGGTCTACCCGGGTGTAGCCAAAGTCGGTAGTGTCGTCGTGACTGTCAGCGCTCACCGTATTGTCATCATTCATCAGCCGGAACCCGCGTTTATACTGGCTATCGGTCAGTGGGCCGGCAAGTGTACCTGAGCCGGAGGCGCTTGTTCAGAGAGAGTGGATTGAGCCCGGGTGGGCGCTTCAGGGCTGAAAATGCAGGACTTGCAGCTCGGCATCACGGGATTTTCCCGCCGCAGATAATTGCTGGAGATAGTTCTGCCAATATCGGTCTTGCTGCTCCGCGAGATCCCGCAGATAAGACCAGCTGTAGATACCCGAGTCGTGCCCGTCGTCAAAGGCGATTTGAACCGCGTAGTGCCCCACTCGATCGATGCCGGTGATGGCCACCGAAGCCTTGCCCGTTTGCAACACTTCCTGGCCAGGCCCGTGACCCCGAACTTCCGCAGATGGTGAGTACACCCGTAAAAATTCGGCACTCAACCGGTAGGCCTCACCATCGGCAAACGACAGTTCGAGCATTTTCTGACTGCGTGAGTAGTGCAGCCGCTCAATCCGTTGGCTCGCCGGCAGCGTCATGGCGTATCGCCTGCCGCAGGGATCTGTCGCTTCAGCAGAAGCGTGTCCATGTCTGCCTGGGCGGTGAGGGAGCGCGCTCTGGCCATCTCCGAGCGACTGGTGAAGGGCCCCAGGTACACCCGATACCAGAGTCCATTAGATCCTTCACTGGGCTCAACGGTTGCCTCGAGGCCCAGAAGGGCAAGCTCGCCTCGGCGGCGATCGGCGTCCGTTTGTTCTCTGAAAGAACCGGCTTGAAGGAGATACTCGATGCGGTTAACGGTGTTGGCGCGCAAATCGGCGGGCTCGATGTCTGGATTGAGATCGAGCGCTTGATTAGGCAGCACTTCATAGAAGTCAAAGCGGGGTTCGCTCTCGATCTGCAGAGTTGGCGGCGTTGCCGATTGCTGCGCATCCATCGTATGAGCGCTATCGGGTTGCGTCCAATTGGCGATGCCAAAGCTGGCCATGACGCCTGCGAGACCGCCCGCAATGAAGCCCTGCACGTGCGCCCGCGTTATGGTGGGCTGCGCGGGCGTGTCAGGAGTGGCCGATCGTCGCGGTGTCGTCGTAGCGCGTGACTTCGTGGGTTTCGTTGCCATTGCTACATGCTCTCAGGCGCCGAAACGCCGAGCAGATCGAGGCCGCTGGCGATCACCTGCTGAGCCGCTGCAACCAGCGCCAGCCTCGCCTGCATTGTTTCGGGTGCACCTTCGAGAATCTTGTGCGCGTTGTAAAAGCTATGGAAGTCGGCCGCTAACTGGCGGAGATAGTTCGCCACGTCGTGCGGCTCGAGCCGCTCTGCTGCAGTGGCCACCACCTCGGGGAACTTGCCCAGGGAGGTGGCCAGCGTCAGCACCTCGGGTTCGATGAGCTGATCCAGATGCTCCAGGCTCGCTTTGGTGAACTCGTTGCCTTCCTCTGCTGCTTTTCGCAAGACGCTGGCGGCGCGGGCGTGGGCATATTGAATGTAATAAACAGGATTATCGTTGCTGCGTGCGAGTGCCAGATCGACATCGAAGGTCAGCTGAGACGTGGGCGCCCTGGCAACCAGGAAATAGCGCGTGGCATCGCAACCGACCCAGTCAATTAAGTCTCGCAGGGTCACATAGCTCCCGGCGCGCTTCGACAGCTTCACCTCGGCGCCGTCGCGCATCACGGTGACCATTTGGTGTAGCACGTATTCGGGCCACCCCTCGGGGATGCCTACATCGAGGCCCTGCAGTCCGGCGCGCACGCGGGTGATGGTGCTGTGATGATCTGCACCCTGCTCGTTGATAACGCGCTCAAATCCGCGCTGCCACTTGTTGTGATGATAAGCGACGTCGGGGACAAAGTAGGTATAGCCGCCCTCCCGTTTGCGCATGACGCGATCCTTGTCGTCACCAAAGGTCGTCGTGCGCAGCCACAGGGCGTCTTGCTCCTCGAAGGTGTGTCCTCCCCGGTTCAGTTTTGCCACCGTGTCCTCTACGGCGCCGCTTTCGTAGAGAGAGGACTCTAGAAAGTAGTCGTCAAATACCACTGCGAAGGCACGCAGATCCTGATCTTGCTCGCGCCGCAAACACGCCACAGCGAATTCCCGAATGGCGTCCAGATCAGCAACGTCTCCCGCCGCGGTAATTTCCCGGTCGGCAGCCTGCACCGTTTCGCGTGCGATATAAGCCGCGGCAACGTCTTCGATATAGCGACCCTGATATCCATCAGCGGGCCAGTCGGGATGCTCCGGCGTCTTTCCCTCGGCCCGCGCTTGCACTGATAGCGCCAGATTTTGAATCTGTTGGCCGGCGTCGTTGTAGTAGAACTCTCGCTGTACGGACCAGCCAGTGGCTTCAAGCAAGCGACCTAATGAGTCACCGATAGCGGCGCCACGGCCGTGACCGACATGAAGCGGCCCGGTGGGATTGGCCGAGACGAACTCGACCTGCACCCGCCGGCCGGCGCCCAGCTCACTGCGGCCAAATGCGGCCCCGGCTTCGAGAATGGTCCTAACGACTTCCGTCTGCTGTGTCGGATTGATGAAAAAATTAATAAAACCCGGCCCCGCGATCTCTGCGCGAGTCACGAGTGTATTTTCCGGCAGTAGCGCTATGAGCTGTGCCGCAAGATCTCGCGGTGCTACACCCGCGCGCTTCGCAAGCACCATTGCCACATTACAGGAGAGATCCCCATGGCTCGCATCCTTAGGGTGGTCGATCTGTGGAGGCGAGTCCGGCATCTCCGCCAAACTACCCTGCGCGACTAGTTGTTCCAGCGCCTGAGTAATCAGCGCAGCTAATTCGAGTTTCATGCTCATCCTGCCGGGGGTTACTCGTCACTTCACTCTGACGAGATCGGAGGACATTATCCCCGACCCATCCGCCGTGCTCCAGCCAAGGAAGTCACAAGCTTTCATAGGGATCAATGTCGACAGACCAGTTCAGGGTCGCCGAATGCCGGGACGCTTCCGCCTGGGCAACGAGCGCAGTCATGACACTGGCAAGCGCCGTGCGCGAGCGCGCTGCGATCACCAGTTGATTACGGTAGCGATTTTTTCTGCGCGCCATGGCCGCCGCCACAGGCCCAATGATCTGACATTCCCGCGTCGGGCCCGCCGCGCCGCGCAGTGCCTTGAGAAATTCCATCCCCTCCAGACGGCTTTGGCTGTCACAGCGAATGACACCGAGCGCCCCTTGTGGCGGCAGGCCCGCTTGAGCCCGGTGAGCGAGTAAGTCGGGCAATAAGGTGTGGTAGGGCGCGTGAAGTTGCCTGATCACGGGGTGATCCGGCTGACGGGTTTGCACGATAACCCGCCCCGGTTTTTCTTCGCGCCCGGCGCGCCCGCTCACCTGCGTCAATAGTTGCAAGAGCCGCTCTTCGCCCCGAAAGTCGGGGCTGAATAACAACGCGTCGGCATCGACAATCGCGACCAGTGTTACATGCGGAAAATGATGCCCCTTACTCAGCATTTGAGTGCCGATCATGAGCATCGGTTGCCCACTGGCGAGGCGGTCTATGAGCTCCGGCATGGCTGAGCGATGGCGCATGGTATCGCTGTCGACTCTGATTACGGGGTAACGACTGAAATGGTCAGCCAGGAAAGCCTCGGTCTGTTGCGTACCCACGCCGGAACCATGTAACCGGCTGCCCTGGCATAGAGGGCAGCGAGCCGGCACACGCGCACGTTGGTCGCAGTGATGGCAGTGCAGTCCCGCGGGAGACTTATGTAGGGTCATGCGCGCGTCGCAGTTCGTGCACTCACTGCTCCAACCGCAGTCGTAGCAAAGCAGGGCGTTAGCGAATCCCCGCCGGTTCAGAAAAATCAGTACCTGCTCACCGCCGTCCAGTGTGGCACCGATCTGCTGGATCAGTTCTGGAGAGAGGCCCGCCGCGAGATCCAAACCAGCGACGTCTATCAGCCGATGTTTAGGGAGGGTGCCGACGCCGGCGCGGTGCGAGAGTTCGTGCCGTCGATATCGACCACGCTCACTGTTCTGCCAACTTTCAAGGCTCGGTGTCGCGCTGCCAAGAATCACGTTACAACCTTCGAGCTGGCCGCGCTTGATCGCGACATCCCGCGCTGAATACCGGAGCCCATCTTGCTGCACGAAGGCCGCATCATGCTCTTCGTCGACCACGATCAAACCCGGACGGTGCAACGGGACGAAGACAGCAGACCGAGTGCCCATTACGACCGCGATGCGGCCGCACCGAGCATCAGCCCAAACGCGATCGCGTTCCGCATTACCCATTCCAGAGTGCAGGGCCGCAACCGGCGCGTCGAACCTTGCCTCAAATCGGGCAAGGGTTTGCGGGGTCAGTGCAATTTCAGGCAGCAATACCAGCGCCTGCTCTCCCCGCGCCAAACACGCAGCAATCGACTGCAGATAGACCTCGGTTTTCCCGCTGCCCGTCACGCCGTAGAGCAAATGTACGGCGAAGGTACCCGCAGTCTCTGCAATCGCGTCGATCGCAGTCCGTTGCTCAGCGTTTGCGGTCAGGGGAGGTTGTTGCTCCCGCCAGCTGGCGTCCGCGGTCAGGTCACATTCTGCGACCAGCGCCTTGTCCAGCAGTGCCTTGATGACGGGACGGGTGAAGCCTTGCGAACGCAAATCATCGACGCGCAGGGGCCCGCCGCGTAATGCGCTGATCAGCGCGGCCTGTTTGTGCGCGTTGTGCGGCGCTCCCTCAGGAAGGCCTTCACCTCGGAGGGTGAGTTGCAGACCTTCGACGCGAGTCGGTTGCTCGGGTTTTCCCTGGCGCTCACTAGGGGACAAACCCAGTGGGAGTACCTCACCGATCGGGTGGTGATAATAAGACGCCGTCCAGGTGAGCAGCGCGAGGAGCGATGGGGTTAACAAAGGCTGGGTATCCAGCACCGCTGCGGCTTCCCTTAATTTCGCCGCATCGTAGGTGGGCCCGTCAGCCCCAGCGGTGACGATGGCGGTGAGCGTTCTCCGTCCAAAAGGGACGCTGACCCGCGTCCCCGGTGCGATCTCATGGTGCCCCCCTTCGGGCGGTAAATACTCAAATGTGCGCCGCAGCGGCGTCGGCACGGCGCAACGCCAGACTAGGCGGCTGGGGCTTTTGTCTGTGGCGGTGGGTGGCTTCAAGATCGACTCAATGGTCTGCAAGGCGCTTAGCAGTGTACTAGAGCCCAATAGTGGCTGTATTCATTGTTGCTATCGGTGGGGGCTCTGGTATTATCCGCGCTCTTTTTCGCACCCAATTGCTGACGGAGGTTGGCATGAAAGCAGATATTCACCCTCAGTACGGCGACATTACCGCCCGCTGCAGCTGTGGCAATGAGATCAAAACCCGCTCTACGCTGGGCGAGGACATTTCTCTTGACGTATGCAGCCAGTGCCACCCTTTCTACACCGGCAAGCAAAAGATCGTTGATACCGGTGGGCGCGTGGACCGCTTTAACAAGCGTTTTGGCGGCCGCAGCCTCAAGCAGTAAGCGCATTTCTGATAAAAGATGCCGGCTTTTGCCGGCGTTTTTTTTGCTCAGAAAATCTGTTCCAGACGCTCGGTATCGAGCATCCCGTTACCCCCGTTATCCCAATCCGGCAACGACTCTTCGAGAAAATATTCCATGATGCTGCCCTCGGGCTGCCCGCGCACACGCAGGCCTGACTCTGCGTCGACCCGCACTCGCACGATACCGGGCGGCATCGGCGATAGGGGGCGCTCTTCCGGCAACGCCTCGCGCATGAAGTCGATCCAGATAGGCAGCGCGGCGGTGCCGCCGAACTCCCGTCGGCCGAGGGGCTGATAATCATCAAACCCCACCCAGGCGGTGGTGATAAGGTCCGGATTAAACCCAGAGAACCAGGCGTCTCGCGGTCCGTTGGTCGTTCCCGTCTTACCCGCGATATCCGAGCGCTCGAGCGCCCGTGCTCTGCGCCCGGTACCTCGCTGAATCGCTTCGCGCAAAAAGGAGCTCACGATGAACGCGATGCGTGGGTCCATCACCCGCTCAGCGGCGCGCACCGCTGGCACATCTGTGCCCAGAATATCCTCCATGCGCAACACTTCGGTTGAGTTGCCCTCGGCAGTGCTACATTCACTGCAAGCCACCAATGGATCGGCCGCATAGATGATCTCTCCCTTGGCATTTTCGATACGCTCGATCAACCACGGTGCTACCTTAAAGCCCTCGTTAGCGAG
>Ga0181588_10000330_pt1 | contig 42467 bp, 45 predicted proteins | sample 071ome_26_FD_148607 | JGI IMG/M metagenome (GOLD analysis project Ga0181588, IMG submission 148607) | Coastal salt marsh microbial communities from the Groves Creek Marsh, Skidaway Island, Georgia - 071409BT metaG (spades assembly) | ecosystem: Environmental > Aquatic > Marine > Intertidal zone...
GCCGCTGAGCCTCGCCCTACCTTCTGAGGGGATTCACTGAGGCGTGTGATCAAGCCAGCAGACCGGTGTGCTCACCGATCGACCTGCGTCGCCAACTTCCGCGCCACAACATGCCAAACGGATTTCTCCTAATCCCCCACAACGGGGGATTAGGAGAATTCGGCGGTTTCTCTCGTAGAAATCGGCCGGGTTCTGTGCCCTCTTCATTCTGTGCAGCATTTCTGCGCCGTCACCGCCGCGCTTGAGTCGGCCATCTGGGAGTACGCCGATTCCAGATGTCTCGCTGGTCGATGTCATGGAGCCCCGTCGAGGACGACTGAGGCGCTATCCGGGGCCTGCGAACGACCCGTTCTTGTTCATGTTTGCGGCGTAGACCTCCGGGTCGGGTTGCGCGTGTTCACCCTTGCGACCGGCCCGCTCGGCCCACTCACTCGATGCTTCGTTGAGGTCATCAGCGATCAGGTCGTGAAGCTGTGATCGGAGCTCGTCGCTCTTCGCCTGGAGGGCAAATCGGCCTGCGAAGTCATCGCTCGCGAGCGCGCCGAGCGCGGCCTCGTTGGCTGCCAATGCGTTCCGAAGTTCGTCTGCGGTCACCTGACCAGTATCGCCTCACCGTCGTCCAAGTTGACATCGCCTAGAGTTCGATGCTGTCGACAATGAGATCAGTAACGAGACGATCGCTCTGTCAGCAGGTGAACAAACCAGCGCACCGCTGTTAACGCGCCCGCGCCACGAGCGGCTACCTCCGCACCACAACAGGCCAAACCGATTTCTGCTAATCCCCCACTGAGGGGGATTAGCAGAAGTCGGCGATTTCTCTCGAAGAAATCGGCCCGGTTTGTGCCGGTCCATGCAGCCTCTCGCAGCCGCTGCGCCATCTCGACACGTATCTAAAACTCGCATAGAGTGACCGAATGCGGTGCATGTTGTGCTGGAGGGCAGATGCGGGTCAGGGAAGCAGTGCGGCGTTCGTTCGCCGTTGCGGGTGTGGACGCGGTGACGGCAGCGTTGTTGCAGGCGGCGCCGTCGTCAGCGTCTCATGATGGGGATCCGTCAGTGTTTGACTGTGCGGGGGACCCGCCCGGCATGTTGCAGTCAATCAACGGGTCCACCACGGCGGGGAACTACACAATGTTCAAGCGGTTGGACATCGCCACTGGCGACTATGTCTCTGCGGGAACCAGTAATCTCGTCTGGGGGGACCTGATTCTTCGGGGCAACGGTCGGCAGATGAACGCAACAGCGACCGACCCGACGACCGGAAAATCGTTCGGCCGACTCTCTGCCGATGGCGCCGGGCCAGTGTTGGTGCAGTTCGACATGGACGGGCATGCCCGTTTCGTTGGTCGTCTCCCAGGCTCGTCGTCGTGGGCTGCGGTGGTCACCTCTGGGGGTGACTATGTCTTTAACGTGACGGTCGACCAGGGACTCGGTGTCGTTGAAGATGTTTCGTCGCTGCAAACGTTCCCGCTGTCAACTGACGAGGCGACCTTGCCGATGCTCGGGACGATTGTTGAATCCACACCCAACGATCCACCCGGCGACATCACTCTGATCGAATCCGGCGGCGTCGGGTCCATCATCGGATACGACCACAACACAGACCAGTTCATGGCGTACGGCAGCGATCTGACGCAAGCGCCGATTGCATTCACGAACACGATCCTGCCTCCGGAATTCAGCACAACCGACGACGTTCTCGGGGCGGCGTGGGCGGTCGACGGCAACGCCTACTTCTCTCGTAACGACGGTGGCGGCGTGTTCGTCGTTGACGGTGACAGTTTCGACCCATCAACCCTGACTGCGGTAGTGAGTGCAACCTCGATCACCACGACAAACACGACGAACTCGAACGATGGTTTCGGCTGCGCGAGCGCTGCTGCAGGGCAAGTGCCTACTACGACAACGACGTCCACCACCACCACAACGGCTGCGCCCACCACAACGACCTCAACGACAACAACGGCTGCGCCAGCAACCACATCGACAACGTCGACGGCTGCGCCCACCACGACGGCTGCACCGACGACAACGGCCGCTCCGACCACGACGGCGATACCGCAAGTGGTGAGCCCTCCGACCTCTGGGCCAGCCGAACCAGTGGCGGAAGCTCCGACGTTCACCGGGTAACGGACGAAGTCAGCGGTCATGGGTCGAACGAACGGCGTGCTTGAGAAACGAGTCGTGCGTTGCGGCACGTGACGAGAGCTGCAGCGCGCTTCGTGGTGGTTGCGGCGTTGACAGCGTCGCTCATCGTGTCTGCCTCGCCGCCCCAAACAGCCGATGCGACGGTGGTCTCGTCCCTGTGGTCGTGTGAAGCCACGGTCAACGGCAACGAGACGCGCGGTCGGCTCTATCAGGTCGCCTTCGCGGGTGGTGTGCAGTCGCTGTACTCCTACGTGGAGGTCTCTCCAGGTGTTTGGGATCTCACCCTCGAAGCCACCTATGCCGTGCCTTCAGGAAAGGCGTTGAACGCCTTGTCGTTGACGCCATCAGGCGAAATGTTCGCCGTTCTGCAGGTAGACGGCTCGACGCAAAACCGCGAGTCGGAGCTCGTTCGAGTGCTTCCACCGTCACAGCAGGGCGGGCAGGGTCTGTACCAGTCTCTCGGCAACTACGGGGCCGTCACGCGAACGGACAAGACGGTAAACGCGGGGGCCTACGTCGAGATCGGTGGTGTCGGCCACCTTTTGATGTCAAACAACGGGAAGAACATCAACTCGGGCCTGTACAACCTCTCCACCGGGTCGTGGTCACCGTTCCAAGTCAACGGAGCTGGCCCCGTCAAGGACATTGCCTGGCTCCCTTCGCCGATTACCCACGCAGGAAGCGAACTGATCGCCGTCGGCATCGACGAGAACAACAGCAACGACTCGGTGCTCTACGCAGCGGACGGCACTCGCATCTCGCTGGCCACCTCGCTGTCGGGATTCTCGTTCGACTCTTCTATCGGATTCGGCGCTGGTGGCTCCTATGAGGCGTCATCGTCAAGTGCGGCATCCGTTGTCTTCGTTCGTAATGACGGTGTCATCGCTGAGTGGCAGTACGGGAACGGTTCGCCGACACTCACCAGTGTCGGAACCGCAACCCCCACCAACGACAATGACGGCGCGTCATGTGGGGACGTAAGCCTCCTCGACATCGAGACGTCGAGCGACACGTGGTCGCCCGTCGTGACGATCGCTGGCGTGTGCGACGGTGGCAGCGCAACGGTCAACGTGACGGTTGACAACACCAACTCCACGGTCGACGGAACGGTAGGGATTACTGCGGACGGCGTTGATCAGTCGCTTACAGACGCCGTCGCAGAAGAGGGGACCGTCTGGCAAACGAGCATCTCCAGCGCAGTTGCTGGGGTGCAGTACCAGGTCGATGTCGTTCCCCCGTTCGGCTCAGGGTTCGATGCCGTTACCGAATCGCTCACTTTCGTCGATCCCTGCACGACCACGACGACGACAACGGTGGCGCCCACGACGACCACGACGACCACAACGACGACGACAACGACCACAACGACGACGGTGGCGCCCACGACGACGACAACGACGACGACGGTGGCGCCCACGACGACGACGGTGGCGCCCACGACGACCACAACAACGACGACAACGACCACAACAACGACGACAACGACGACGACAACGACGACGACGACGGTGGCGCCCACGACAACGACCACAACAACGACGACAACGACGACAACAACGACGACGGTGGCGCCCACGACGACGACAACAACGACGACGGTGGCGCCCACGACAACAACCACGACGGTGGCGCCCACGACGACGGTGGCGCCCACGACGACGACAACAACGACGACGGTGGCGCCCACGACAACAACCACGACGGTGGCGCCCACGACAACAACCACGACGGTGGCGCCCACGACAACGTCCACAGCGGCTGTACCCACAACAACAGAAGCGGTTGCGGTGTCGACGACCGCAGCTCCGCCCACGACAGCCGCCGTATCAACAACAGCCGAACTCACAAGCACAGTTGCGCCGACGACGACCGTGCCGCCGGTGGTGAGTCCACCGGTACCGGTTTCTGGGCCGGCCGAGCCAACGTCGGAAACCCCAACCTTCACCGGGTAGCGGTTCACCCATCGTCAAGCGGCCTATTGCGCCGAGGCACCGAGCCGACCCGCCGCAGCGAGAACGAGGCGACGCCGCGCGATGCTGTCGCAATGAGCGTCGTCAAGATTAATGCCGTAACCGTCCCCGACGGAATGGGGGAGGAGTTCATCGAACGGTTCGCCAAGCGGGCTGGATCGGTCGAGAGCCAGCCCGGCTTCGAGGAGTTTCTGCTGCTTCGGCCCAGTGACGGCAACTCGACGTTTTTCGTATTCACCCGGTGGGAGTCCGAAGAAGCCTTCGACGGCTGGATGGCCAGCCGTGATTTCGCCGCGGCTCATGGGGATACCTCCGCTGGCGAGGGGCCGGCTCCAGATGGTGGCAGTGCGAGGCCGGCGGGTGGGCCTCCGCCTGGAGTGTCAGCCGAACTGCTTGCGTTCGATGTCGTCGAACGCGTCACCGGGCCGACTAGCTGAACAAGCGCCACTCCGAACCAGTGATGCGACCCGCAGGCTCTCGCGTGCTACAACGCCTCGATGACGAGCGATGCGCCCATCAGCCGGTTTCCCATCCCTGACCTAGACGACCTCCCCGACGACATCCGCGAGCGGATCCTCACCGTGCAGGAAAAGTCGGGGTTCATCCCGAACGTGTTCCTCGCCTTGGCTCATCGGCCAGAAGAGTTCCGTGCCTTTTTCGCGTACCACGACGCCCTCATGCATCGGCCCGGCAACCTCACCAAGGCAGAACGGGAGATGATCGTCGTCACCACGTCGAGTCTGAACCAGTGCCAGTACTGTGTGGTGGCCCACGGTGCGATCGTTCGTATCCGGACGAAGGATCCCCGGCTCTCCGATCAGCTTGCGGCCAACTACCGCAAGGCCGATATCTCCGACCGCCAGAAGGCGATGCTGCAGTTTGCGGTTCGAGTCTCCCAAGAGGCTCACGTGGTCAGCGATGAGGACTTCGCTGAGCTTCGGGCCCACGGCTTCGAGGACGATGATGTATGGGACATCATGTCGATTGCTGCGTTCTTCGCCCTGTCGAATCGCATCGCCAACGTGACGAGTATGCGACCCAACGACGAGTTCTATTCGATGGGTCGCTGACGCGAACCGGCAGGCAACGGGTCATTGAAACGCTGAATCTCGACGAGGTGGCCATCGGGATCGCGGACAAAACAGTGGTAGAGCGCGAATCGTTCGTTTGCAGCAGGCCCCTCGACGTCATAGCCAGCGTCGGCCAGCCGCGCAGCCCACGCATCGACCTCGTCGCTCACGAGGGTGATGATCACGCCGCCAGGTTCGGAACGGCGGTGGTTGCAAATGCCGAGGAAGGCGTCGGCACCCGTTCGGTAGATCCGGCACGCGCCTTGGTCGCGGGCAAGTTCGAGACCGAGCGTCTCGCCATAGAACGCTGCGGATCGTTCGAGATCAGTGACGTACAAAAACGTGATTTGGGAGTCGAAGGCAGCGTTCGCCATTCCCCGACCGTAGCCAGCACGGCGCAGTCGGTCATCGCAGGTGTCCTCGTTCGGGATCTGTCGTCTTGCCGGCACCGGCGGCTGGGTGGGCGTCGCTCAACCGAACTCGTCAGGCATCAGAATTGTGCTCAGCCGACGCTGTCGTCGTTCCGGCGACGCCTCGTTCGCGGCAAGCGGTTCGACCACGTTGCGCAGCGCAGCGGTGAGTTCGTCCAGTTCGTTGTCGCTGAGCCACAAGGAGACCTGTCGGTAGCCGACCCCGTCGGCACCAATGTCGGCGGAGTCGTCCTGGATGTAGCGAGCGAAGTCTGAGAGAACCGACCCTAGGAAGGTGGCGAAGTACCGGAGATGGTCTTCGGGCGTGGCGTCGGCGACGTCGTCCGCATCGAGCGAGGTTGCGGTTTCGATGAGGCCATAGGTCCGTTCTACGCTGCCGCGAACTTGGCGCTCGCTGACGATCTCGATCATGCCTCCGTCGTGAAGCTGCGCGAGATGGCGATAGAGACTGGCTTGGGCAACGTCCCCAAGTCGGTTCTTGAGTTCGAGTGGTGTGGCGGCTCGCCCGGCGAGCGCTTGCACAATTCGGAGCCGAACCGGATGGAGGAGAAGATCCCGAGCAATCACGAGGGTGTCTTTGTTCTTGCAAACGGTAACGTTCTCATGAACGAGAACATTACTCCCACAGAAAGACACATGCAATGACCGAACACGAGGTTTCCTTCCCCCACGGTGAGCTCCGCCTCGCCGGGAGCCTCCGCACCTGCCACCCCTCGCCTGCGCCCGCTGCGCTCCTGATCAGTGGCTCCGGACCAATCGACCGCAACTCCAACGGCAAGCGAATGCCGCTCGGCGTGGCGGCCGCAATCGCCGATGACCTCGCAGCTCGCGGTGTCGCCACGCTCCGCTACGACAAGCGGGGGATCGGCGCGAGTGGGGGTGACTACCGCTCTGCCGGAATGCTCGACAACATCGACGATGCTCGCGCTGCGTTGGCGTTTCTGCGAGACCATCCCGACGTCGACGCCGATCAGGTCGTGGTGATCGGCCACAGCGAGGGGGCGCTCATTGCCGCCGAGCTCGCCGCCGATCCAACCCTCGCTGGCGTTGTGCTGCTCGCCGGCGCGGCCCAGACGGGCCGTGACGTCCTTGAGTGGCAGGCGCGCCAAATCGCACCGACCCTTCCCGCACCCGTGCGTGCGCTTCTTCGGTTGCTTCGCCAGGATCTCGTGCGTACCCAGGCAAAGCGGCTCGACCGCCTCGCTGCGTCAAGCGACGACGTGATCCGGCTCCAGGGGGTCAGGGTCAACGCTCGCTGGTTCCGAGAGTTCATGGCCTTCGACCCTGCGGTGTCGCTCGAAGCGATCGCCGTTCCCACCCTCGCTATCACCGGTGCAAAGGATGTTCAGGTCGATTGCGGCGACATTGCCCACATGAACGAACTCGTTCCCCATGCCTTCACCGGCCATGTCCTTGATGATCTCAGCCACCTTCTGTGCCACGACCCCACCACCGCCGGCGTTCGCAACTACAAAAAGCAGATGCGGCAGCCGATGGATCCGAGGGTCCTCGACCTGCTTGGCGACTGGATCACCGAACAGCTCAACGCATCAGCAACCACGAACGTGTGACGTCGCTGCGTCCCGCTGCGAAGGTGCGCTATGCGCCTTGCCGGACAAAGCCCACCAACCAGCCGAGTCCGGCCGGAACGGCGCGGGGCGATCAGCTTCCGAGGAAAAGGCGGTAGGCGGGGTTCGCCGTCTCATCCCAGTAGCGGTAGCCAAGATTGCCGAGAAAGCTGGCGAACGCCGCCTGGTCACCCGGTGGTACCTGCATGCCTACGAGGACTCTGCCGTAGTCCGCACCATGATTCCGGTAGTGGAACAGCGAAATGTTCCAATCCGGCCGCATCGCATCAAGGAACCGCATCAACGCGCCCGGCCGTTCCGGGAACTCGAAGCGGTACAGCACTTCGTCGTGGGCAAGCGCAGAACGCCCACCGACCAGATGTCGAACGTGAACCTTGGCCAACTCGTCGCCCGTTAGATCAAGCGTGGTGAACCCGGCCGCTTCAAGGCCCGACGCGATCTCGGACGCCTCGCCGCGGTGTTGGGTCTCGACCCCCACGAACACGTGAGCCTCGGCCGCATCGCTGATCCGGTAGTTGAACTCGGTCACAGAGCGGTCACCGACGTGAGCGCAGAACCGACGAAACGAACCGCGCTCCTCAGGAATCGTCACTGCGAAGACCGCCTCGCGGCGCTCGCCAATCTCGGCGCGCTCCGAGACAAACCGGAGACGGTCGAAGTTCATGTTCGCGCCGCAGGCAATCGCAACCAGCGTCTGATCGGCGACACCGTCTCGCTCCGAATACTGCTTCAGCCCCGCAATGGCGAGCGCACCGGCTGGCTCAAGAATCGCCCGAGTGTCGGCGAACACGTCCTTGATCGCGGCGCAGGCTGCATCGGTATCGACTCGGAGGATCTCATCGACGTGTTGCTGCACCAGCCCGAACGTTTCCTCGCCAACTCGGCGCACAGCCGTGCCGTCGCTGAACAGACCAACGTCGTCGAGTTCGACGATCTCCCCAGCAGCGATGCTCTGGGCCATCGCATCGGAGTCGTCGGTTTGGACCCCAATCACGCGAATCTCGGGCTTGAGGGCCTTGAGGTAGGTCGCAATCCCAGAGATCAACCCGCCGCCACCGACCGCAACGAAGACGGCATCGATCGGCCCGGGGTGCTGGCGGAGAAGCTCCATCGCAACGGTGCCCTGCCCGGCGATCACGTCGGGATCATCGAAGGGATGGACGAACTCGAGGCCATCCTCCTCCATGATGCGTCGAGCCTCGATCTCTGCGTCGCTGTAAGACTCGCCGTGAAGCACAACCTCGGCGCCGCGGGCACGTACGGCGTCGACCTTCACCGCGGGTGTGGTGACCGGCATCACGATCACCGCACGACACCCGAGCTCGGCGGCCGCCAGCGCAACGCCCTGCGCGTGGTTGCCAGCCGACGAACAGATGACCCCTCGCGCTCGCTGTTCCGGCTCGAGCTTGGCCATCTTGTTGTACGCACCGCGGATCTTGAACGAAAAGACCGGTTGCAGGTCCTCACGCTTCAACAGCACCCGGTTCCCGGTGCGTTCCGAAAGCACCGGGGCATGGTCGAGCGGGGTCTCAATCGCAACGTCGTAGACGTCGGCAGTCAGAATCCGGCGGAGATAGTCATTGCCGTCGCTCACCCGACTAGTCAATCAGGCGAGGAAAGCAGAAGGTCAGACCACCTTGAGCCCGACCGAATCGGGGCTCCTCGCCGGTCGAGAGCGATCAGTCACCATCAGTAGGGTGGCGCGGTGACTCTCGACCCCGACCACCTTGCCGTCAGCGACATGCTGGCCGCTGTCACGACCGGAAACGGTGGATTCGAGATGATCGAGATCCGCCGGGTTCCAGTTCCCGTGCCCAGTGCCGGTGAGGTCCGAATTCGTGTGCTCGCCGCTGGGGTCAACAACACGGAGATCAACACTCGTCTTGGGTGGTACTCAGAGACCGTGCGAGGGTCGACCGACGATGCGGCCTCCGCAGCGTCCGATGCCGAGGAGGTCGTTCAGCGAAAAGACGGAGGCTGGAACGCAGCGACGCCATGGCCTCTCATCCAAGGCACGGACTGTTGCGGCATCGTCGATCAACTCGGCGACAACGTCGATCCGCTTCTTCTCGAGCGGCGGGTGATCGTCCGAGCCTGTATGCGGGCCGACGGCTTCGACTCGATGGATCACATCTGGATGGCTTCGGACTTCGACGGGGCCTTCGCTGAGTACGTCAAGGTCCCTGCATCGGAGGTCTTCCCGGTCGACTGTGACTGGTCCGACGCCGAACTCGGAGCCATTCCCTGCGCCTACGCAACCGCGGAGAACATGCTTCACCGAGCCGACGTTGGTGCCGGTGATCGGGTGCTCGTCACCGGTGCCTCCGGCGGAACCGGTTCGGCCTCCGTGCAACTGGCAGCACGCCGAGGTGCCCACATCACCGCCATGGCATCGCCATCGAAATGTGACGAGGTGCTCGCATTCGGCGCCCATGACGTGATCGCCCGGGGCGAAACCCCTGTGCCGAGATCCTTCGACGTGGTCATCGACAATGTCGCCGGACCGGGTTTCTCCGAGGCGGTCAACGCCGTGAGACCGGGCGGGGCCTTCGTTACCTCTGGTGCCATCGCCGGCCCCATCGTTGAACTCGACCTTCGCACGCTCTACCTACGTGATGTGCGTCTCATCGGCTGCACCGCATGGGACGAGGACGTGTTCCCGAATCTCGTCGGGTACATCGAGCGGGGCGAGATTCGGCCGCATGTCGCGAAGACATTCCCCCTCACCGAGATCGTCGCCGCCCAGCAGGAGTTTCTTGACAAGCGCCATGTCGGCAAGTTCGTGCTGATCCCCTGAAGCGGTGAAGGGGACGATCGATGGGTCAGGCGACGAGTTGCTTTGACAGCTTGCGCATGGCCATCCGGAACCCGAACGCTCCAACCCATCCAGCGATCGGTGCCAGAAGGCGGGGCAGGTAGCGAACCGTCACGTCCTCAAGCCAGATCACCTCACTGCCGGTGTCGGTCGGGCGCACCGTGAATCCAGCCCGGCCGAGCAGAACGGGGCCCTGCTTCTCGACCTCGCACTCACCCGTCTCGGTCCCGTCATCCCACGCACACCGGGTCACGGTCATGCGGTCGGGCAGAGCCAGTGGCCGGTACCCCGTTGTCGCCGTGAACGTCGCTCCCACACCGCTCGGATCGCCCTCGGTGTGAATCTCCATCTTGGTGGCGGGAATCCAGGCCTCGTGGCCTTTCCAGTCGACCAAGGCATCCCAGACCTCTCGGGGAGGAGAGGGGAAGGGTTGAAGCACCTCGAACCGCACGGAAGACATGAGATAACCGTAGGCATCAGGGAGCGCTGCGCCTAGTTGGGCCGCCTCTGTACAACAGGCAGCGATATCCCAATCCGGTCGGCAGCGCCGCCAACGGTGACTTTGAGCAGTCAGGCGTGCAGAATCGGCAGGTGATCCTCTATGTCGACAATGAGCACGCCAGCACCTATGAGCGGCCTACGACCGAATGGCTGCTCGCCGCTCGCGCCCGGATCACGTATCGCCTCGGCGATCTCACCGGCGATCTCTGCCTCCTGGCCCGATACCAAGATGTCGACCCAGAGCTCGTTGAGCGGCATGGAATTCGTGCCGTCTTCATCTCCGGCCACGGGGCACCAGCCCACCTCTACGACGAAACGCAACGGGAGGGGCTCCGGGAAATCATCCGCAGCGGCACGACCCCCGTCTTCGGGTTCTGCGGCGGGCTGCAGTTCATCGGTTCGACATTCGGTGTTGAAATCGAGCGTATGGGGTCGCTTCCCGACGGCGCCGAAGACCCCCATCCTGACTACAACCCAGGCTGGATCACCGAGCTCGGCTACGAACCGGTGCGGCCCGTTGGAGACCATCCGCTCCTCGACGGACTTGGCGAGGCTCCTGTCTTTCGCCATGCGCACGCTGAACATCTTCCGACGCTTCCCGACGGGTTTGTTCGGCTCGCGGAGACCGATTCGTGCCCGGTGCAGTTGGCCGCCCACGAGACACTCCCGCTGGCTGGCGCCCAGTTTCATCCCGAATACTGGACGGCTGATGCGCCAGCAGGGGAGCGGCTTCTCGCCAACTTCTGCCGGTGGACAGGAGTGATCTCATGACCGGTGCCCTGCTCGACCTCGACCGCCACCCGCTCGCCGATGCCGCCTATCGGGAGCAGTGTCGAGCGACCCTCGACGTCGAAGGTGCCCTGGTACTCCCGGCGCTCGTACCCGCTGCGGTGATCGACTCGATCGTCGCCGAGGTCGCCCCGCTCGAGGGTGACGCGTTCTTCGCAGGGTCGACCCACAACGTCTATCTCACCGATCCCGACCCGAAGCTGCCCGACGATCACCCGTTCAACCGCCAAGTGAGCAGCACCAAGGGTCTGATCGCCGACGACCAAATCACCGCCGACTCGCCGCTCCGAGCGATCTATGGCGACTCCGGGCTCCGATCGTTTCTGTGCGCCGTGCTCGGTATCGACTCAATCCATCCCTACGCCGACGAACTGTCCTCAATCAACGTTCACTATGCGCCCCACGGACGGGAGCTCGGGTGGCACTTCGACAACTCCTCGTTTGCTGTGACGCTGCTCCTTCAGCGTCCCGATGGGGGCGGAAGCTTCGAGTACGTCGCGGCCGCCCGAGACGCGGCCAGCGGCGAGCAAGGGTTCGACACCGTCGGCGATGTTCTCGACGGTGCCGCCGGCTCGAGCATCACGACCCTGTCCTTTTCGCCCGGTGACCTCGTGCTCTTTCGGGGCCGAAACGCGCTCCACCGGGTAACGCCGACGGTCGGGGTCACGACCCGTCTTCTCACCGTCTTCGCCTTCAACGATGAACCTGGGATACGACTCTCGGAATCGGCGCTCGCGACCTTCTACGGACGATCCGACTGAGCACGCCCGAGGCCGCATCGTCGGCTTCGATCCAGCCCGCTCTTCGCACGAGGTTGCGCGGGATGCATCGCCTTCTCGTCCTACGGCGGCGACGCCAACGGCTCCGACACGGGGTACGGCATGGGATGGTGGGTGAGTCGCGAAGACGGCACCATCACGGACCCCGGCGCGTTCGGCGCCGTGCCCTGGCTCAACCTCGAAGACGGCTACGGAGCGCTCCTTCTGACCGAATCGAGCAGTGCACTTGCAGTCCCGTTCAGTCGGTCGCTTGGTCCGCTTCTCGATGAGGCGTTCGCCGCCGCACTTGGTTGAGCAAGCAACACCAGATCGACGCAGCCGCTGGTGATGACTCCAGACCGCGTGAGAGCAGCCTAGGGTCGCAGCGATGACCGCCTGGCTGTTCGAACGTGACGGGACACGGGTGCGCCCGAGTGCCCTGTGCACTGGTCCGTGGGATCCGAGCGCAATGCATGGGGGGCCACCCACCGTTCTGTGCGGTCGGTTCCTCGCAGACCATGGCGAGGGAGCCGATGTGTTTCATCTTGCTCGGCTCACCGTCGAACTCGTGCGGCCTGTGCCACTCGCGCCCCTTCACGTCGAGGTGATCGAAACGCGTGCTGGACGCCGGATTCAGTTACTCGACGCCGTGGTGCGCGACGACACCGGTGCCGAGATCGTCTACGCCCGCGGCATGCGGATCCGGCGAACCGACAATGGCCTCGACGAATCCAAGCTGCCGCATCCCGGCCCGATCGATGTGGCGCCACCCGAAGACTCGATTCCGCATAAACACGGCTACCCGCTCGAGCCTGGTGGCTTCTACATGGACGCGTTCGACATTCGATCGGTCGACGGCCGCTCCTTTGGTGAATTGGGCCCATCGGCCTGCTGGTTTCGCCCACTCGCGGCGACATTTGCCGGAGAGACACCCGGTCCGCTTGATCGGGCGCTCTCGGTCGCCGATTTCGGCAACGGGATCTCGAACATCATCGACATTGGTGATCTCGTCTACATCAACCCTGACCTGACGGTGAACCTGCACCGCCTGCCGGTTGGGGAGTGGCTTCTCAGCGACGCCGTGACCCATGCGCGGTCCGAAGGATTCGGCACGGCGACGGCCCGACTCGCGGACCAGCACGGTGAATTCGGCATCGCGAATCAGTCCCTGATGGTGTCGTCGCGGTGAGCGAACGGCCAGCGTTCGCCAATGTGCGAGCTGTCATCTTCGACAAGGACGGCACGCTCATCGACGTCGACGCAACCTGGGGCCCGGCGATGGCCAAGACGCTCATCGCCCTCATTCCTGAGGAGGGCCTGCGGCAGCGAGCGGCGGCAGAGGTCGGCGTTGATCTTCGCGGCCAACAACTCCTGCCTGAGAGCGCGATTATTGCCGAATCGAACGGCCAGATCTGTGCTCGGCTCAGCCCATTGCTCGACCGGGATCCCGCAACGCTGTTGATCGAATTCGAGCACTACCTCGCCCATCACGTGCCCGCCGATCTGATCTCCCTCGACGGAGCGCATGACGTCCTCACCGCCCTTCGTAGCGCCGGGGTCTGGGTCGGGTTGGCCACCAATGACGGAGAGGCTTCGGCACGACAGCAATTGGATCAACTCGGGTGGATCGATCTCTTCGACAGCGTGATCGGCTACGACTCCGGCTTCGGAGAAAAACCAGCCCCCGGGATGGTGCTTGAGAGCATGGTTCGGGCAACGGCCGGGCCGGAAGACACGATCATGGTCGGCGACAGCGACACCGATCTCGAAGCAGCCCATCGAGCTGGGTGTCGATCCGTGCTGGTCCACTCCGCAGGAGGGGCCATTTCCCCAACGGTGTCGCTCAACCGGCTTACCGAGCTTCTCCCGCTCGTTGGCATGTGAACGACCGAGTCCGTCGTTGGTGGCTGTGCGAGGATGACGCCATGGCTGTTGCCTCCTCGCTTTGGCTCGATTCGCTGACGCTGCCGCAACGGGCTGCACTCAACGGTGACCTTGAGGTTGACAATCTCGACCAGTACACCGACTTCGCCAGCCCGAACGCGGCGGCTGAGGAGTTCATCGATCAGGAAGTTCTCGACGATCCGATCGTGTACCCGGCGGATCAGAGCAAGCTTGAGTTCATCTCCGATACCGGCGCCTTCGAAGTCAACTTCTCGGACGCCTTCATCGAGGCCAAGGGCTGATCATTGGCAGTGGGGGCCACGTGAGCGGCCCCCCGTTGCGGTTCCACCCCCGTGGGACACCCCCGTGAGCGGGCGGCGTAACGGCAAGAGGACGCTCGTCGTTCCCGTCGACGCTCACGACGCCGCTGGTATGTGCCACGCTGCACCCATGCGGCACCACTCGGGACTCAACCTCGACGGCGCGATCGAGATTGTCGGTTGTCACGCCGAAGGCGAGGTCGGCGATGTCATTGTTGGTGGTGTCGAGCCACCGCCCGGTTCGACGCTGTGGGAGCAGTCGCGTTGGATCGATCAGGACCAAGCGCTGCGCAACCTCGTGCTCAACGAGCCGCGTGGCGGCGTTTTTCGTCACGTCAACCTGCTTGTCCCGTCGCGACTGCCAGACGTCGAGTGGGGCTTCATCATCATGGAGCCTTGCCACACGCCTCCCATGTCGGGAAGCAACTCGATGTGTGTTGCGACCGTGCTACTCGAGACCAGTCGAGTCCCGATGGAGGAACCAGTCACCCGCTTCACGATGGAGGCTCCAGGCGGGCTCGTCGAGGTGATGGCTGAGTGCCACGCTGGGAAGGCCGTGCGAATCGCTGTGCGGAATCTGCCATCGTTCGCTGATCGACTTGATGCGACCCTTGAGGTTCCGGGCATCGGGGCGGTGCGTGTCGACACCGCCTTCGGTGGGGACAGTTTCGTCCTCGTCGACGCTGATGATCTCGGGCTGGCGGTCGAGCCCTCGGAGGCGGCTGCCCTCGCGGAGGTCGGAGCGCTCGTTACCGCCGCCGCCAACGAGCAGCTCGGATTTCGTCACCCGGACAACCCGGAGTGGGCGCACATCTCGTTCTGTCAGATCGCTGGCGAACGGTCGATCTGTGAGAGCGGGTTCGAGCTCCGATCGACCTCGGTCATCGACCCGGGGAAACTCGATCGTTCACCGACCGGTACCGGGGTGTCGGCACGGCTCGCTGTGCGCCACGCACGCGGCGAGGCCACGGTCGGCGACAGCATGACGATGCGCTCCGTGATCGACTCAAGATTTGATGGCCGAATCGTGGCGGAGACAACCGTTGGTGACAGACCCGCCATCGTCCCAGAGATCAGCGGGCGCGCCTGGATCACCGGCGTTACCCACCATCTCGTTGACCCGACCGACCCGTGGCCAACTGGCTATCGCGTCGCCGACACTTGGCCCGGCGCCTGAGCGCCCCGTAGCGTCACCTCCATGCCGCAACCCTTCCGCTTCGGACTGCAAACCCACGGCCCCATCGAGGGAATGTCGTGGACCGACACCGCCAAGTTCGCCGAGCAGCAGGGCTACTCGTCGCTCCTCGTTCCCGACCACTTCCACGGCCAGTACGGCCCGATGACTGCGCTGGCGGCGGCCGCCGCAGTCACCACCGAACTGAAGGTAGGGGCGCTGGTTTTCGGCAACGACTATCGGCACCCGATCATGCTGGCGAAGGAGATGGCGACCCTCGATCACATCGCAGAGGGACGAGTCGAGTTCGGAATCGGTGCCGGATGGATGCGAACCGACTACGACCAAACCGGCATGACCTATGACCGGCCCGGTCTCCGTATCGAGCGCATGGTCGAGAGCTTGCAGATCATCAAGCGCTGCTGGCAGGAAGGCTCGTTCGACTTCGCCGGTGAGCACTATCAGATCGATGGCTACGACGGACTGCCGCTCCCGTACACGCCGGGTGGCCCACCGGTCATCATCGGTGGCGGCGGACCTCGCATGTTGGGCGTCGCAGCCGAACACGCCGACATTGTGGCGATCACGGCCAATCTGCGGGCCGGCGAGGTCGGCGCCGACGCCATCAGCGACTCGATGCCCGAGGCGTACGACGCCAAGCTCGCCCGAGTGGGGGAAGTCCTTGGCGACCGACTCGACGACACCGAGATCAACTCGCTCGCCATGAACACGACCATCACCGATGACCGGGACGGCGCACTCGAGTTCTTCGCCGGGATGTTCGGCGCGCCCAAGGAGCACGTTGCCCAAACGCCAGCGCTCATCGTCGGCTCGGTCGACGAAATCGTGGAGACCCTGCAAGAACGACGCGACCGTTGGGGCTTCAACTATGTCGTTGTCCAGCAGAACGGCGGTCAGGGGCTCGAACGGTTCAACGAGGTGATCTCGACCCTTGCTGGTTCCTGACCAGCAACGCTGATCACGACAAGGTCGGTCGGCTCCTGATCCTCAGCGCGGGGGAGCGGAACGATGCGTCGGCGTCGCCCGACCTGCTGGATAAGCAACCGGTTCCCGCCGACCCCCTCGGCGATACCTTTGGCCCGAACCACAGAATCGGGGAGCTGATCCAAGAGCTGTTCGAGAGCTTGCTCAGTCGCCGGGCGGGGGAGCGGATGCAGTTCAACCGTGTGAGGATCGAGCAGGCTCGGGGGTGGGAGGGCCGTCGCATCACGGTCCCGTCGAGTCGCCAGGTCGAGCAGGGTCGACACCATCGAGTCGGCCCGATCATCGATGAGGGTCACAGCAGGCAGACGTTCCCGCAGGGCGGTGTGCACAGCATCGCGTTGTGCCGGATCGACCAGGTTGCTCTTTGACACGACCACCACATCCGCTGGCTCGAGCTGGCGCAGGATGAGGGGTTCGGTCCGTTCGTCGGCGAGTCGTTCGAGCACACCAGTCGCATCGGCCAAGGTGATCAGGCCATCGAGCCGGAACCCATCGCTGTTGGCCCAGGGCAGGACCTGTGTTGGGTCGGCCACCCCGCTCAGCTCGATGATCACGTGATCCGGCGGTGTTGAGCGTGCCCGCAACTCGGCAAGGGTGGCGCTCAGGCTGTCCTTGATCGAACAACAGACACAGCCGTCTGTCAGCTCGATCGTGTCGCCGGACCGGCGCTTCAGAAGCGCCGCATCAATGTTGACCTCACCAACATCGTTCACGAGCACTGCGATCGGACGATCGGTGCGTCGGAGCAACTCGTTGAGCACTGTGGTCTTGCCGCTCCCGAGGTAACCGCCCAGCAGTGTCATCGGAACCCGACGGCCATCCCACGGGGCGACACCCTCCTCGACCTCGTCGATGGTGTCGTCGGCGCCCATGCGCGCACGCTAGCTCGCTCCAGGTCCTCTCCGACACGTAGCCTTCGGGCATGACGGCGACCTCTGAACCCGTGTTCTTCAACCCGCTCGAGGCGGGCTACATCGAGAATCCGTGGCCGCACCTTGCGGAGATCCGGAACGCAGACCCGGTCCACCACCTGCTCACCGGTCAGTGGGGGCTCTTTCGATACGACGACATCTTCGCCTTGCTCCGCGACCGGGATCTGAGTGTCGACGACCGCAACGCCGACCTCAGCGTCATTGATCGGGCCGAGCTCATCGACCGCGAGGTGCGACCAAACCAGTCGATCCTCAATCTCGACCCGCCCGACCACACCCGCCTGCGGGGGCTCCTTTCGAAGGCGTTCACTCCACGGACGATTCAGGAGCTTCGACCTCGGGTGCAGCAGATGGTCGACACGATGCTCGATCAGATGGAGGCTGATGGCCACGCAGATGTGGTCGACCGTCTGGCCTTCCCGCTCCCGTTTGATGTGATCTCAGAGATGCTCGGCTTGCCCGAAGCCGACAAGGTACAGATCCGCGATTGGTCGAGTGCGCTCGTCAAGACGTTGGATCCGGTCTTGACCGAGGAGGACATCGCCGAGGCGGTCGTCGCCGCAGAACGCATGGAGGCCCTCATCACGGAGATCATCGAGTGGAAGACCGAGAACCCGGCCGATGATCTCCTGACCGCGATGATCAACGCCGAGATCGACGGGGACCGGATGTCGAAAGAAGAACTTCGAGATCAGGTCGAGCTGCTGTTCGTTGCCGGCCACGAGACCACCGTCAACCTGATCGGCACCGGGATTTACGAACTTCTTCGCCACCCGGACCAGCTCGAACTGCTCCGACAGGCCGACATGTTTCCTCCAACCGCGATCGATGAGTTGCTGCGGTGGGTGTCTCCAGTCCAAATCAGCCGGCGTATCGCCACCGCCGACCTCACCATCGACGGTCGGCACATCCCGAGCGGTGCCTTCGTCTTGACCTCGCTGGCCTCTGCGAACCGTGATCCGGAGTTCTGGGGGGCAACGGCCGACGCGCTCGACCTGACCCGGACGAATGCCGGCCAGCACGTGTCGTTCGGATCCGGCGTCCACTACTGCCTGGGCGCATCACTGGCGAAACTCGAAGCTGAGGTCGCCATCGGCTCGTTCGTGAAACGCTTCGGTGCGGTCTCGGTCGTCGGCGAGCCCGAGTGGAACGGGCGCATCAATCTTCGAGGCCTCGAGTCCCTCATCGTCGACCTGACCTGACTCGGTCAGCTTTGGATCGACCCGACGGTGCGAGAACGGTACGATCGGCGCCGTTCAACCGACCGGAGAGTCCTCGTGAGCCTGATCCACGCCAGCAGCCTGCCCGATGTCGACATTCCCGAGATGTCGATCACCGACTATGTGTTCCACAAGGCGTCGGCCTACCCGGATCGGATTGCGGTCTCCGATGGTGCCGGCAACCAGTACACCTTTGCCGAGCTCGAACACGCGTCGCGCTCGCTCGCCGGAGGGCTGGTGGCGCGAGGCATGGGTCCCGGCACCTGCATCGCTTTGATGGCCCCGAACCTTCCCCAATTCCCGGTGGTGTTTCATGGCATCGCCACCGCGGGCGCGACCCTGACGACCATCAACCCGACCTACGGGGCTGAAGAAGTTCGACATCAGCTCAACGACGCGGGCGCCACGATGCTCGTCACCATCGGCATGTTCCTTGACGTCGCCTCCGCCGCCGTCGAGGGCACCAACGTGACCGAGGTGGTCACCATCGACGCAGCCGACGGCTCCACGCCGCTGGCGTCGCTGATGGGGGAGCCGATCGACCAGGTGGCTGTCGATGTTCACGATCACGTGATGGTGCTGCCGTACTCATCAGGCACCACCGGACTCCCCAAGGGCGTGATGCTCACGCACTACAACCTTGTGGCGAACATCGCGCAGATGGAGCATGTGCTCGTCTACACCGAGAACGAGGTCGGCCTCTCCGCCCTGCCGTTCTTCCACATCTACGGCATGCAAGTGCTGATGAACGGCATGCTCACCAACGGTGTGACGGTGCTGACCATGGCTCGGTTCGACATGGAGCAGGCCCTCCAGCTGGTGGCAGAGCACAAGGTCACCCGCTTCTTTGCGGTGCCACCCATGGTGCTCGGTCTCGCCAAAGCCCCGATCGTTGACCAGTACGACCTGTCGTCGGTCAAGCAGGTTTTCTCCGGTGCGGCGCCCCTCACTGTCGAGCTGCAGAACGAATGCGCCGAGCGCATCAACTGCGAGGTTGTGCAGGGCTTCGGGATGACCGAACTCAGCCCGGTGACCCACTGCACCCCCGAGGGTCGCAACAAGCCCGGGACCAGCGGTGTTGCGGTCAGCAATGTCGAAAGCCGCATTGTCGACCCTGAAACCGGCCAGGATCAGCCGGTCGGGGAGCGCGGTGAGCTCTGGGTGCGAGGCCCGATGGTGATGAAGGGGTACCTCAACAACCCGGAGGCAACGGCCGACACCATCGACGAAGACGGCTGGCTGCACACTGGCGATGTCGCAATCGTCGATGAGGATGGCTATTTCTCGATCGTCGACCGGATCAAGGAACTCATCAAGTACAACGGGTTCCAGGTCCCGCCGGCCGAACTCGAAGGCCTCATTGCCACGCACCCGAAGGTGCTCGATGTGGCCGTGATCGGCATTCCGGACGAAGCCGCAGGAGAGCTCCCGAAGGCATTTGTGCAGCTTGCCCCTGACGTTGACCTCACCCTTGAGGAACTCCAGGAGTTCGTCGGGGAGCACCTGGTGAGCTACAAGCAGATCCGTCTGATGGAGGTCATCGACCTCATCCCGAAGAGCGCTTCAGGCAAGATCTTGCGGCGAGAACTTCGCGATCGTTAGAAGCAAAACCTCATTTAGCCGGTGACCCGGCCGTAGCTTGTTGACATGGTGTCGACCGTGTTGACCGAACTGATCGCTGAGCGAGGGGTGCTCCTTGTCGACGGCGCAACCGGAACCCAGCTCATGGCGGCCGGGCTTGAAGCCGGGGACGCTCCTGAGCGCCTCAACCTCGATCGTCCGGAGGTCGTCCACGGTCTCCATCAGGCCTATGTGAACGCCGGTTCCGACATTGTCTTGACCAACACGTTCGGCGGGTCGGCGTATCGCCTCAAGCTGCACAAGCTCGACGACCGAGTCGTAGAGATCAACCGCGAAGCGGCCCGGCATGCCCGCCATGTCGTAGATCAGCTCGATCGCCGAGTGCTCGTTGCCGGCTCCATCGGGCCAACTGGAGAGCTTCTTGCTCCACTCGGAGCCCTCGAAGCGGCGGACGCCGCCGCAGCGTTTGCCGACCAGGCTCGCGGGCTCACCGAAGGCGGAGCCGACCTCCTCTGGATCGAGACCATGAGCTCCATGGAAGAGATCGAAGCCGCCATTTCGGGTGCCCGATCAGTCTCCGACCTCCCGATCGCCGTCACCCTGAGCTTCGACACCGCAGGCCGAACGATGATGGGGGTCGATGGCACCACGGCGGGTACTCGGCTGGCCGAGCTTGAGGTCGCCGCCATGGGAGCCAACTGCGGGAACAATCTCGCCGACACCGAAGCGGCCGTGCAGCAGATGGTTGCCGTCGCCGGTGCGATCCCGGTGATCTCCAAGGCCAACGCAGGAATCCCACAGTGGCAGGGAGCCGAACTCGTGTACTCGGGCTCGCCCGATGTGATGGCAGCCCATGCCCACCGCACACATCACCATCACGGAGCGGCCATCATCGGTGGCTGCTGTGGCAACGACCCGTCGCATCTTGCGGCGATGCGAAGTGTGCTCGACGGTACGTCACCGGTACCTGAGGTTGAGCACGAAGCGGCGATCGTGCCGGCCGGTGGGGAGGCGCCCCGTGCCCGCCGGGGGCGTCGCCGCCGCTGACAGTTTGCGTCGGTCGTCCAGAACCGGAGACGATCGGGTATGGCTCATCCACCACAGCTGTCGCTGACCCTCGTCACGTTCGCGGCGGATGCCCCTGACGGGTGGGGCTATCTCACGGCGCGAGCTGAAGCGGCTGATGCCGCCGGCGTCGACCGGCTCGCTGTCTCTGACCACGTCGCGTTTGGCGGAAGCTTGGATGCGTACGCCGACCCGGCACTCGGGGGTATCGCCGGCGGTCGGCAGCCGACCGGTCCCGACGGTCACTGGCTCGAGCCGCTCACCGTGATTGCCCACCTCACAGCTCGCACCTCTCGGGTCCGGTTCGGTACCAACATTCTGCTGGCTGCTCTCCGGCGGCCGGTCGTTCTTGCCAAGACAGCAGCAACGATCGATGTGCTGTCCGGCGGGCGCCTCGATCTCGGTGTTGGTGTCGGCTGGCAAGCGGCGGAATACGAGGCGGCCGGTTTGGCCTTCGAAGAGCGGGGACGCCAACTCGATCACACGCTCGCGGTCTGCGAAGCCCTCTGGGCCGGTAACGATGTCTCGTTTGTCGATGAGCGCTTGCGCTTTGAAGGTGTCTGGCAGGAACCCAAGCCGAGTTCGGGAACTGTGCCGGTGTGGGTGAGCGGCACGACAAACCGTGCCGCAATGCGGCGGCTCGCCCGGTTCGGAACCGGCTGGATTCCGTGGGGGCCCGACGCTGCCGACCTGCCCGCCGGCATCAGCCGGATGCGAGCAGCGGTGGCCGAACACGACCGAGATTCGGCCACGATCGAGGTGGTGGGATCGATGCCGACGGTGCACCGATCCGATGGGGCCATTGACTTTGCCGCGACGGTGGCTTCGGTTCCGGGCCTAGTCGAGGCCGGTGTCACCGATTTCCGGAGCAACTTCCGGCTCGGTGACGATCCTGCCCAGGCTGATCAACTTGCGTCGTTGGTCGAGGCGTTCCGGTCGGTGACTCGCTGATCAACCCAGGCCGCCGTCACCAGGTATCGACCATCGGCCGGTTCCCGCGTGTCGATGTCGCCGGCGCGGCACGGAGTACTTGAGCGATCCGCGCCCGGGTGTCGGCCGGGTCGATCACATCGTCGAGTTCGTGGTGCGCAGCCGCATTGAGTGCAGCCGAGTTCGCGTACATCCGGGCAACGAGCTCCTCATAGCGGGCCTCTCGCTCGGCAGGATCGGTGATCGACTCGAGTTCCCGACGGGCTCCGTGTTGCACCGCCCCCTCGATGCCCATGCCGCTGACCTCACCTGTTGGCCAGGCCAGGGTGGCGACGGTCGCATGGAAGGAGCCGGCCGACATCGCCATGGCGCCCAACCCAACTGCCTTGCGAAGGACCACGGTGACGATCGGGACCGACAGGCTGGCCCCGGCGACGAACATACGCCCGAAGTGGCGGACCTGAGCCGTTTCCTCCGCCTCGGGCCCGACCATGAAACCGGGCGTGTCGCACAGCGACACGATCGGGATGCCGTAGGCATCGCAGAGTTGAAGGAACCGGGCGCCCTTGTCAGCGCTGTCGGAATCGATGGCACCACCCAGATGAGCGGGATCGTTCGCCATGACCCCAATGGTTCGGCCCTCGATACGAGCAAGCACGGTGACGATCGAACGGCCGAAGCTCGGGCGCAACTCAAGCGTCGTGCCCTCGTCGGCGAGGATCTCGATGGCGTCACGAACGGCATAGACCCGCTTGCGGTTCTCCGGGACGACGTCGCGCATCCGAGCCTGGTCCGGTTCGGTCCACGTCGACAGCGGGCCCTGGAAATAGCTCAGGTAGCGCTTGGTGAGGGCAACCGCATGGGCCTCATCGTCGGCGACGATGTCGACGACACCGTTCGCAGTCTGAACCTCAATGGGACCGATGTCCTCGGGTCGATGGAGCCCGAGCCCACCCCCTTCGATCATGGCTGGCCCGGCCATGCCCAGGTTCGCGTCGGGGGTGGCAATGATCACGTCACAGACGCCAGCGAGTGCGGCGTTGCCGGCAAAGCATCGCCCGCTCACCACGGCGACCGACGGTGTGTTGCCGCTGAGGCGAGCCATCCACGCAAACGACATGATCTGGAGGCCGGCCAAGAAGGCAGCGTCGGTGTCGCCCGGCCGTCCGCCTCCGCCCTCGGCGAAGAGCACGACGGGCACATCCAGACGATCGACAACCTCGAGGAGACGGTCCTTCTTCTGATGGCCGCGGAAGCCCTGGGTGCCGGCCAGAACCATGTAGTCGTACGACATCACTGCAGCGTGGGCGTTCGCTTCACCGACGAGATCGGCGTTGATCGTGGCGAGCCCACCGACGATGCCATCCCCCTGTGTTGTGGCGATGAGGTCATCGACACTGCGGCGTCCCGTCTGTGCCGCGTACATGAATCCGCCGTACTCCTGGAAGCTGTCCGGATCGACCAGGTCGGCCAGATTCTCCCGTGCGGTTCGGCGGCCGCGGGCATGGATCTTTGCCACCGCCTCGGGCCGGGCGGCGTCGTCAAGGAGAGACTGGCGTCGTCGGAGCTCCGCCAGATCGGCCCGCTCCGCGTCACCCATCTCGACCTCATCGACCTCGTCAGCTGCCTCCACCGCGCCAGGTAGCAGGCCGAGTAGGACGGTTCCGGCCTTTACGACCGCTCCAACGTCCACCGCAATCCGGTCGATTCGGCCGTCGGCTGGTGCCGTGACGAGATGTTCGATCTTCATCATCTCGACGATGGCGACGGTGTCACCGGCCCGGACCGAATCACCTGCCTGCACTCGGATCTCGACGACGGTGCAATCGGTGGGGGCGGTGATCTCCTGCATGCCCCGCGAGTCTCCCAAACCGGCCCGTTACATCACAACCGGATCGCTGGGACTAGCCGAGGCGCAGTGTCTCAAGCGGTTCGAGGCGAGCGGCTTTCACGCTGGGATAGAGACCAGCGAACACGCTGGTGACCAGCGCCGCTCCCACACCGATCAGGTACAGCGTCGGAATGCCGGCGTAGTGAGACGCGAGTTGTACTCCGAACAGGTCGAGGTCCGGCGAAAGCACATGGACCCATCCGGCGATGCGGCTTGCGTAGATCACGATGCCGATCCCGACCAGCGCGCCGGCAAGGCCGCCCATCAGGCCGACCGCCACCGACTCCAAGAGGAACTGCCAGGCAATCAGGGCACGACCATGACCGAGGGCGCGGCGGATGCCGATCTCCGCTGAACGTTGGATGACCGAGATCGACATCACGTTGGCGATTCCGACGCCGCCTACGATCAACGCAAGGAGGCCCATCGCCGCAACGATGATCTGGAGGGTCGAGTCAGCTGCTGCTTCGGCCTCGAGCGCATCGCTGAGCACTGATGTCGAGGTTTCCTCGTTGCCGCCGAGGTTGATGGCGATCGGCAGCGCATCCTCGGTGACCAGGGTGAACTCCGGCTGTGAGCGGACGTACACCGTGTCGGGCTCCAAGCCGATGTCAAAGTCGGCGTCGGCGGTGGTCGCCGGGATAATGACGGCATTGTCGAAGATCGGGTCGAGCGGGTAGCGCTCAACGATGCCAACCACGCCGTAGTCGAGGTCGTTCAGCTTGATCGTCCGGTTGCCTTCCCGAAAACCGAATTCGTCGGCGAGTCCGATGCCGACCACCGCGGTGCGGGCGGCGGTGTCGGCATCAAAGCTGTTGAGCCAACGGCCCGAAACCAACTCGACCTGCATCACGTCGAGGAAGTACTCGTCGGCGGTTAACACCGGCGTCGGGAAGGCGGTGTAGTAGCTCTTTGCCGCCTCATACGGTGTGGTGATCACGCCGGTCACGGACTTGGTGGCGGTCGAGCCTTCTACCGTGGCGAGATTGTCGATCCGGTCGACGACATCTTCGGGGAAAACCGGGGTGTCAGCACCGAAGGAGGCAGCCGCCTCGGCTCGGATCAGATTGTCGCCGAGTGCGGCGAGCGTCTGCTGAAGGTCGCCTTTGGCCGACTCGGTCAGTCCGACCGCAGCCACGATCGCGCTGACACCGATGATCGGGCCGAGCATGATCAGCAGGGTGCGGCTCCAGCGAGCCGTGAGCCCAGCGACCGCAACACCGACGAGGTCACGAACGCCCCTCATGGCAGCCTCACGGTCATGCGGGTTCCTCGGCCATGGTGCCGCCAAAGTTCGCCACCGCGTCGCCACCAGTGAGTGCTTCGTCGGCCACGATCTTGCCGTCTCGCATCGAGATCCGCCGGTCGGCAGCTGCAGCGACGGCCGGATCATGGGTCACGATGGCGATAGCGCGCGAACCGTCGTTGAGGTTGCGGAAGATCTCCATGACATTGGCGGCGTTGGTGGAATCGAGGGCGCCGGTGGGCTCGTCCGCCAACAGGAGCTTCGGTTCGGTGACGATCGCTCGGGCGATGGCACAGCGTTGTTGCTCGCCGCCCGACATCTGCACGGGACGGTGTTCGTGCCGCGGTGCGAGCCCGACCACGTCGAGCGCTTCCATCGCGCGGCGCTTGCGTTCTCGGGGAGACAGGTTGCGGTAGAGGAGCGCCGTTTCGACATTGCGTCGGGCATCGAGATGGGGGATGAGGTGGAACTGTTGGAAGATGAAGCCGACGACATCGCCCCGAAGGGTGCTGCGGTCGTGGTCGCTGAGTTCACTGACCGAAGTGCCGTCGACTGACAGCGTTCCGAGGCTGGGGAGGTCGAGCAGGCCGAGCAGTCCGAGCATCGTTGACTTGCCGGATCCCGAGGGGCCCACGATGGAGACGAACTCGCCGACCTCGATCTGGAGGCTGACGCCATCCAGGGCGTGGACTTTTACCTCTTCGCCATAGATGCGGGACACCTCATCGAGGTCCAGCAGTGGCGGTGTCTCGGACATGGTGGACGTCAGCCGCCGGTGACGTCGATCACGACGATCTCGTTGCCGTTCAACCCGCTCAGCACCTCGGTGAACGACCCCTCTTGAATGCCGGTGGTGATCGTCACTTCGGTCTGCACGAGTGTTTCTGGGTCGATCACCCGCACGGTGGGATCCCCGGTTGCGTTCTGGAAGACCGCCGCTCGGGGAACGACCATGGCGTCGATCCGTTCATCGAGCACGACCTCGATCGAGACACTCGCCCCATCGACCGCAGCCAACTCGCTGCTTACCTCGACGACGCCCTCGTAGCGTTCCGAGCCGCCGTCAGAGATGATCGCAGCGTCGTCGAGCTCGACGATCCGGCCATCGACCGTCTGGTCGCCCGCCTCAAGTTCGACGGTTACGACCTGCCCGAGCACGAGCTCGGACCGGTCGGTCGGGTTCGCGAAGAGGGTGATCGTGAAGTCGGGTTCGGTGAGGGTGAGTAACTGCTGGCCGAGCTGCACCGTCTCGCCCTCGTCGACGAACACGGTGCCGACCCGGGCTGGCCAGTCGGCGATGATCATGTCCGAGGGCACGAAGATCACATCGTCGTCGAGTGTTTGCACGAGCACGGTGACCTGGCGTGCGCCGGCGGGGAATGTGACCGTGCCGGTGAGCACGGCGTAGTCAACGCCCATCGTGGCGGTGCCGCTCACCTGGTAGTCGACCGAGATGGAGCGGCTTGGTGGGGAGTCGGCCCGGATCGTGACGGCGACGGCGCCACCTTCCGCGATTCGCACCTCGTCGCCGACGATCGTGAGTTCGGGTTCGTCCTCGTCCTCGACGGTGACGGTGCCGGTGATTGCCGGACCGAGTTCGTACTGCTCTGACGGGTCGTTCGTCTCTTGAAGCGTGACCGTGATGGTTTCATTCGGTTCGATCGTGGAGTCCTGAGTGGTCCCGATCGTGAGCGTGAACTCGTCGGTTCCCGCCGGGAAGACGAAGCTCGGATCGTCCTCCTGCTCGTCGTAATCGTCACCGTCTTCGGCCGTGCCAGTAATTGAGTACCGTACTTCGACCGCTTGGCCCAGTTCTCGGTCGGCGGTGATCGTGTAACTCGCCGCGGCGCCCTCGTCGATTTCTTCATCACCGGACTCGACGGAGAGTTCAAAGACGGGAACTTCGTTCGGAGTGGCGTCGGTGATGGTCACCGTCATGGTGTTCAGCGGCGCCGGGTTGTAGTTGATGCCCTCACCGATGGCCTGCTCGGGAGCGATCGTGATCGTCCACTCCTCGTCATCCTCGTCGACGTCATCGCTGAGTGTCTCAAGAGTGAGGGTGAAGGTCGTCTCGCCTGCGGGCCACACGATCGGTGAATCCTCCAGCGGGTCGTCGAGGAAGTCGACGTCGATGTCGGGGTCAGCCACGTCGTCGGCGTCACCCCCGGTTGCGTCGCCACCGAACGTCAACCCGATCTGGGTGTCGGCGGTCGGTGCCGGGTTGGCGGTCAGCACGATGTCGAGCGTCGTGCCCTCAGCGATGGTGGCTTCGGTGAGGTCGACACCGATCGCCGGGGTGACCGGGTCTTGCACCGGCACGGCTGCTGCGCCAGCGCCAGCGGTTGTCACGTCACCGCCTTCGCCCGGCCCAGGTACCGATGGGCCGATCAGGATCGCCTGCGTGTCCTTATCGCCGACTGAGTAGCCATTGCCGGGCGTCAGACTGATGACAACGGTTTCGTCAGGCTCGGGGGTAGCACCTCCGTACCCGTAGTCGATCTGCCAGTTACGGAGCGCCGCCCGCGTCGCCTCGGTGTAGAGCCGGTCGATGGCTCCGGGGTCATACCCGGCCTCAAAGAGAATGCGTTCGAGTTGCAGGACGTCGGGGCCGTCGGACCCAACGTCGAGTTGGCGGTAGAAGCTGAACTCGCCGTTGGCGGCGACTGCGGGGCGACCGTCGAGGGCAAGGATGATCTGCCCGGCTGCGATTTCTTCGCCGTCGTCAATGCCGACTTGGCTCACCCGCCCGTCGAACGGTGAGTTGATCGTCTGGAGTTCGTCACGCCGAAGTTCGCCGTTGAGGGTCAGTTCATCGCGCAGCGTTTCGCGGCCGACGGTGTCGGTGAGGATCTCGACCGGAGCGTCGGAGGTTTCGCTGTCGCCGGTCACCTGCCACACGACAACGAGACCAGCGATGAGGGTGAGGACGATGACCGCCCCCATGATCTGGTTGCGGCTCATGAGTCGGCACCCACTTCGACGCCGGCGGTGTCGGTGCATTCACCGACATCATCAGTACTGGTGATGTCTTCACCCGGTGGCCCTTCCCAACTCGCCGCAGCTTGGAAACCGGGGAAGAGGAGGCCGTACTCGTTCGGGACCGGGTCAGGGATGTCCCAGCCTCGGCCGATCATGCACTCGCGGAAGGCGACGTATTGCCGGTTTTGGGTTTCGACCTCTTCGGGCGTGAGATCGGCCTGGGCGGCGTCGGCTTCGGCGAGCCGCTCCTGGATCTGGCTGCGAGCAGCGCAGTCGATGAGGGCGTCGATGTACGCCTGGGCGTTCTGCGGTGCGTCGGGGTTGGAAGGGTCGGGAAGACCGATGAACTCGTAGCCATTCGCATCCAGACAGCTTTGGAACACGCCGATGGCCGTGAAGAGGGCCTCGCCCTCGGTCTCCTGTTCCTGCGGAAGCGTGGTGGAGGTCGTGGTCTCGGTCTCAGCCGACGCGTCATCTCCCTCGGGTTCGGCTCCATCGTCAGCTGCACCAGCAACAGACGTGGTGGTGTCGGCGACCTCGTCCTGATCGACCGCAATGTCGCCCTGTGTGCGAAGCACGACGCCGCTTGACGCCTCGTCGGACCCACCTCCGCACGCGCCTGCGAGTATGGCCACGGCGATCAGCGCACCGAGTCGACTCACTTGAGCGGCCAGTGGGGGAGCTGCTGCAGTCATGGCGAGATCGTAGCCAGTCCGGGTCTCCTGCAGTGAAACCCTGCAGCAACCTACGGAGCGGGAAAGAGCGCTTCGATCCCAAGCCCGATCGAGATGTCCGGCCACGCGTCTGCGCCGGACACGGTTCGGGTGAGCCGGTCGATCTGCTGCACAAAGCCAAGCGCTTCGAGCGGATGAAGGTCGGGCGGTTCGATGGGGCGGCCATCGATCTCGAGCCGGGGGAGTGGATCCAGCGTCAGCAGGATCACGCCGCTGGCGTCGGCCGCCTCGAGCTCGATTCGGGAGGAGCCGGGTTGCCATGCGACATCGAGGCCGGCGCAGCGCCCTGATGCCAATTCAATCGCGGCATGGACACCGCCGGGGATCTCTGTGGTCTCGGCGTGAACCGCTGTCTCAGCGGCCGCAGACAGCAGCACCGGGACGAGTCGGACGCCAGGGTCGTGCAGCGGGCCGCCGAAGGCATCGGAGCCGTGAGCACCCCAGTCCGGCATCGGTTGGCGGATCCGCATCTGCAGGTGATGCGGTTCCTGCATGGCGTTGATCTCACGCAGAGCCTGCCGGACGACCGGCGCATGCAGCAGGTTGGCACCAAGCACGACGGGAACGCCCACCTCCGGCACCCGGCGGAGTGGCGGTTCGACGAGCACGGCCCGAACCGGTGCGCCAGCGGCGATGTGATCGGCAACCCGGTCGAGAACGTCGCCGACTGCAGCGGGTGGGACCGCAACGATGAGCGCTTCGCTCTCGCCGCACAGTTGCTCAAGGGAGCGATCGGGCACGTCGGCAACCGCAGCGAGTTCGGTGGCCGTACCGGGTCGCCCCCCGACGCCGACGAGGTCGGCTCGGGTATGGAGCACAGCGTCGGCATGCAGCGTCGCCCCCTTGCCCCCGCCGATAATCCCGATGCTCGTCACCACCGCATCGTGGCATGGGCCAGCCACTCATGCTGCGGCGGGTGGGGCGACCGAGCCGAGTACCGTACCGAGTGTGCGTGGGATCGTCGGGCTCGTCCGATTGGCCGCAATCCTGATCGGCGGCGGTTTGGCAGTGGCGTTCACCGCGGCTGCGCTCGCGCCGCGCGTCTCCGACATCTACTCGGCGAATGAGTCGACGACCACGGAGATCAATCTCGACGATCTCGCCCTCCGATCGATCGTCTACGACCGTCATGAACGCGAGTTCGACGTGCTCTACGACGTGCAGAATCGAGCCCTCATCAAGCTCGAGGACATCAACCAGACGATGATCACTTCGTTGATCGTGGTCGAAGACGAAGGATTTTGGGACCACAACGGTGTCGACGCGAAGGCGATCGGTCGGGCGTTCATCGAGAACGTCAATGCCGGCGGTATCGAGCAGGGTGGTTCCACGATCACCCAGCAGCTCATCAAGAACGGTGTGCTTGGAGATGACCGAGACCTCGATCGCAAGATCCCCGAGGCGGCCATGGCCATCCGACTCGAAAACCAGCTCTCCAAAGAAGAGATCCTGGAGGCGTACCTCAACACCGTGTACTTCGGTTCCGGGGCCTACGGCATCCGGGCTGCGGCTGAGATCTACTTCGGTGTGGAGCCGGCGCAGCTGAGCTGGCCTCAGTCGGCGTTGCTGGCGAGCCTGATTTCGAACCCCGCTGCCTATGACCCGACTCGCTTCCCCGATGTCGCCCGAGAACGGCGAGATATCGCACTTGGGCGCCTCCTCGAGACAGGCCACATTGGTCAGTTCGCCCACGACCGCTTTCTGCAACAACCGATCCCGACCACGCGAACCGTCGCCGCCGAATGGGAGCCGACGAATTACTTCATCGAGGAAGTCCGGCGGCAACTCCTCGACGATCCGAGGTTGGGGGCCACCCGAGATGAGCGAGCCGAGTTGCTGTTCGGCGGTGGTCTGCGGGTCTTCACGACCTATGACCCCGCCGCGCAGGCTGCAGCGGAGGCGGCGGTTGAGGCCCATATCCCCGACGATGACCGTGAGTTCTTCGCGTCGCTGGCTGCGGTCGAGCCGGGCACCGGGCAGGTTCGCGCGATCGTCGGCGGCCCCGGTTTCGACGTGTTCGAGTTCAACATTGCAACCCAGAAGGGTCGGCCGACTGGTTCGGCGTTCAAGCCGTTCGTGTTGGCGGCCGCGATGGAGAAAGGGTTCGTGCCAGCCGATCAGCTGAACGGCATTGGCACGTGCGAGTTCGATAACCCTGGCGGCTTTCCCGACCCGTACCTGGCAAACAACTTCAGCGGCCCCGGGGGATCGGTCGCCACGCTTCGCTCCCAAACGCTTTCCTCGTCGAACTGTGCTTTCGTTCGGCTCGGGCTGATTGTCGGGCTGTCGAACGTTGCTGATACCGCCGGGGCCCTCGGTGTCACCACCGACCTCAGCGACCTCCCCATCTCGATGCCGCTCGGACCCAAGGACGTCACGCCGATCGATATGGCGACGGCCTACGCCACCTTCGCGAACGACGGACTGCAGGTTGATCCGATCTTCATCCTTCGCGTCGAGGACCGCGAAGGCAACGTCCTCCTTGCCAACGAGCCAGATCCCGAACGAGCGATTTCTGCGCAGAGCGCCCGACTGGTGACCAGCGTCCTTGAAGCCAATGTGCGAGGCGGTACCGGAACGCGAGCCCGACTCCCCGAACAGGTTGCGGCGGGTAAGACCGGCACGGCCCAGGAGTTCACGAATGCGTGGTTCGTCGGTTACACGCCTCATCTCGCAACCGCTGTCTGGATGGGGAACCCCGACGAAGAGATCGAGATGCGCAACGTCGATCGTGGTGCACTCGGCGTCGGCAACGTGTTCGGTGGTTCGCTCCCGGCAATGATCTGGGGTCAATTCAACACGGCGTATCACGATGGTCTGGAGGCTCTGCCGTTCGATGCCCCCGACGGCACGAGAGAGGGCATCCGGATACGGACCGACCAGGAAGAGGATGATTACCTTGAGGTGGTCGACAGCTTCTGCGGCGTCGACAACGACGAGGCCGCGATCGACACCGATGAGGACGGCATCGTCGACTACTGCGATCCCGAAACGACCGAGTTCGAGTTCGACGAGGGCATCGCTGATTGCCCGCTCCTGTTTGAGGAGGTCGACGAGGACGAAGACGGCGAGATCGACGGCTGTAGCCCGCCCACAACCACAACGACGACCACGACCACGACAACCGTGCCTGGAGCGACTACAACAACGACCACGGTGGCTGCGCCATCCACGACTCCACCGACTACCGCTACACCACCCACGACCACGATGACGGTTCCATGAGTGACGCCCTGCTCGACCTGCAACGCCTTGACACGACGAGCGAACAACTCGTTCACCGACGGGCCAACCTCGCCCAACGGCAGGCATTGAGTGACGCTGTGTCTGAGCAGGAGCGCCAACAACGCGAGATTGACGTTGTGGCTGCAGCACGAGCGGAGGTGGCCACCCGTCAACGCCGCCTCGAAGTCGAGGCGCAGTCGATCAGTGACAAGGCCGACACCGATGATGCGCGCCTCTACAGCGGTGAGGTGACGGCGATCAAGGATCTCGAGGCACTGCAGCATGAGATCGCTGGGTTGCGAGCCCGCCAGGGCGAGTTCGAGGACCAAGCCCTCGTGGCGATGATGGAAGCCGAGGAGCTTGCGAACCAGGTCACAGAACTCGAAGCAGGGCGAGCAACGATTGATGAGGTGATCGTCCGGCTCGAAGCGGAGATCGCCGAAGCCGAGGTCGAGATCGACGCTGAGCTCGAACAGGTGGGCGTCGAGCGCCGCGAACTCGCGACGGCGATCGACAGCGCACTCGTCGCGGAGTACGAACGCCGCCGCCCGGCGTTCGGGGCGGCCACCGTCGTGCGGTTCGACGGCTCTGGGTGCTCGGGCTGCCCGTCGGCAATGCCCGCTGTTGAGGTGGATCGCATCAAGCATCTCGACGGGTCGGATCCAGCCGACTGTGAAGAGTGCGGCCGGGTCGTACTTCGCTGATGTTCGTCTGGTTCCTTGCCACCGCCGTGCTCCTGGTGCTGTTCGTGTTTGATTCGCCGGCCATGGACTACCGCTGGGTGGCGCTCGGCGGTGTCCTTCCCCTGGTTGAGGCCCTCTCGGGGCGGCCGTGGATTCTGCACACCCTCGTTGGATCGGTGCTGCTGCTGGGACTCGTGATGGCGCTGACGGTCGGCCAGCGGCTTCGGCGTCGGGCCTGGCTTGGCGTGCCGATCGGGACGTTCGTGTTCCTGATCGCCGCTGGGGTGTGGTTTCGCTCGGAACTGTTCTGGTGGCCAGCCGGTGGTTTCGATGCCATCGGGAGCGGGCCACTTCCCGAGTTCGACCGGCCCGTGATGGTGCTTGTGCTCCTCGAACTCGCCGCAGTGGTCTCGCTTGTGGTGATCGGTCGGCGATTGGGGTTTGGCCAGCGTGAGCACCGGCAGGACTTTTTGCGCACCGGGCGTGTCCCGAAGGAACGGCTTCGCTGATGTTGATCGTCGCTCGTCACGGACGGACCCCGGCGAACGCCGCCGGCCAACTGCTTGGTCGACTCGACCCTGGCCTGGATGACCTCGGACGGGCGCAGGCTGCGGCCATTGCCACCGCGGTCCCGAGCGACGCTCGCGTGATCTCGAGTCCGCTTCGTCGCTGCCGAGAAACCGCTGCCGCGATCACGGCCGACATCGAAATCGATGACCGGCTGATCGAGATCGCCTACGGCGAGCTTGAAGGGGTGCCGGTTTCTGATGTGCCGGCCGAGACGTGGCGGGCATGGCGTTCTGATTCAGGTTGGGCTCCGCCGGGCGGCGAGAGCCATGACCAACTGGCGGCCCGGGTGTGGAGCGTGCTCGACGAGCACGCGGCCGAAGCGGCCGACCGAGACATCGTGTTGGTCTCGCATGTGTCCCCGATCAAGGCAGCGCTGGCCTGGGCCCTGGGGGTGGGCATCGAGGTGTCCTGGCGCTCGTTTGTTGCCCAAGCATCGATCCTTCGGATTGCAACCGCAGGCCCGACGCCGTCGCTGCAGAGCCACAACGAGGTGCACCATCTTCTCGGAGTCGACGCCGCTCAATGAGCCGCTTGGTGACCCGGTGTCGGCACGTGTGCGCCGACTTGCCCACAGGAAGTGGTAGCCTGACGGACGTCCCAGGCGGGGACGGCGGAACCAATGGCGGAGGTAAGAGGTATGGGCCGGCGCGCTCATGGCGACTGCATCGACGATGCCGAATACGGCGACTTGATGCGCCAGACTCAGGAAAAAATTCGAGAGGTCTTGGCCGAGACCCGGCGAGAGCGAGGCGTGTCGCAGCAGCGGCTCGCCCAGGTGATCGGCGTGAACCGTGAGGCGATGCGTGATCGCCTGCTCGGGCGCACGCAGACCAAGGCCGAAGAGCTCGTTGCGCTTGCGACCTTTCTCGATGTCGACATTCGGGAGTTCGCCCCGGTGGCTGAAGCGAGCTGATCCGTGAACGGGGGCTGGCAGGTCCCCGAGAACGAGATCGAGTTCCGGTTCGTCGCGTCTGGCGGGCCGGGCGGCCAGCACGCAAACCGGGCGAACACCAAGGTCGATGCCACGTTCCGGCTCGACGCGTCGACGACGATGCCGGACGAACTGCGGGAGCGGGTGAGAAGCCGCCTCGGTGATGTTGTGCGGGTCACGGTTGACGACGAGCGTTCCCAGTTCCGGAACCGAGAGATCGCGGTTGAGCGCCTGCGCGGAAGGGTCCGCAACGCCGGAACCGTCGAAAAGGCGCGACGGGCGACGACACCGACGAAGGGTTCCCAACGGCGGCGGGTCGAGGCCAAGCGCCGACGCGGCGATGTGAAGCGAGCCCGGCGCCGCCCCGGCACCGATGACTGAACGAGCGCAGTCAACTCAGCGTGTCTCGTAAGCGTCGACGCGGGCTCGACGATGACGGTCGATGAGTCCGAGTTCGAGGAGTGCGTCGGCTCCTCGGCGAACCGTCTCGTGCCCCATCCGGGCGAAGCGAGCGATCTCGCGCGAACTCATGGGCAGGTCACGGTCGAGCATGGCGAGGGCCATGGCCACGGCTCCGGTTCGGCGAGGGACGGTCTGCGAGTCGTACTCGAGGACATGCACGCGCTCGACCCAGCGGAGGAGTGCTTCAGAGAGCGGGGGCCGGTCGGTGACCGTCATGAACCCATGGTGACAGGTCTCGCTCGGAGTTGCTGGAGAACGGCGTTTTGACCGCTGGACAATGGCGCTGGGGCGGTCGCCTGGCGTTGTTGTTCAACTGAGGACGGCGGCGAGGGCGGCGCTGTCGAGATACTCGTCAACATGGCGTATGAGGCCGTCGTCGTTGATGCGACAGACCAGGCACATGTCGGTGCTTGCGCTCACACCATTGCGCCGGTTGAGCGTGACGAGTCGCTGCTCGACGACAACATCGCTGGCCGTGAGGCGCCGAATATTGCTGTAGGCGACCGAGATGCCGAGCTCGTTCAGGCCCTCGACGAGTGCCGTCAACGCCTCGATTCCGCCGGTCAGTCCGGTGTTCTGGGTGAAGACCAGGTCCGGTGAACACAACGCGGCAAGACCATCGGCATCGCCGGCCTCACCGCGCCTTGCCAGTTCGTCCATGAGGTCATTTGTGTCCATGGCAAGACCGTAGTGTCAGCCGATCTGGCCGTGAGTCGGACGTTGATCTCGCCGAGCGGTCAGTCTTCCGAGCGGTCGGAGCCGGACCAACTCCGAGTGCGAATAGCCCGAAGGCCGACGTAGCCGATAGTGAGACCAACGACCCAGACAACGATTGTCGTGAACATGCCGTCACCGTAGGCCACGATTCTTAGCCACTCGCTTCGATGGCACGCATTCGCCTGGACCCGACGGTCTCGGCCACCGCTCCTCAACGGCCCGGACAAGGCCTTGGTTGGTGGTGGCGGGGAGTCGACCTGTAAGCGGGGTTCTGTCCGGGGCCTTGCGGCCCGTGGATGACCATCCATCTGTGCAGTCGACCCGGGAGTGTCTACGGGCGGACCGCCCTCTCCCTGCGTGACCTTGCTCCGGGTGGGGTTTGCCGAGCCACCCCCGTCACCGGGGGTGCTGGTGCGCTCTTACCGCACCGTTTCACCCTTACCGACCGGGCGGACCCGACCGGCGGTCTGTTCTCTGTGGCACTTTCCTGCGAGTCACCTCGACTGGCGCGAGCCAGCACCCTGTCCTGCGGAGCCCCGACTTTCCTCAACCCCGGAGGGCTGCGGTCATCCAGTCGGCTCCCCGCCACCAGATTCCATCTTGCCTCGCGAGACACCAATTCCGGCGCCGACGATGCCGATGGTCGCTGCGAGCAAGCCGTTGAAGACGATGCCGAGAGGTGACAGGCCATCCCCTTGGGCAAGACGAACGACGCCGCCGATCACCTGCACGATCAGGAAGGCAGAGAAGGTGGCGGCAGCACCATTGACGAACGGTGCACCTGGAGCACGTCGGCCGGCGAGCGCGCCACCGACGAGATACGCGACCACAATCGCCAAGAGAGCAACGAACACCCAGTTCGACTGATCGGTGCCGCCGTCATCATCGGCAAGCAGGCGGCTGATGATCGCCGCTGGCGCTGCAATCACCAAGCAGACGATTGCACCGCGACGGATGGCGAGAGCGTTGAGGGCAGCGCGCACAGGACCCCTAGAGTACCGCTGATGACCGATCCCGACGGCACCGAGGCGACCGACTCGCTCCGACACGGCCTCCGCCAGATCACCGCCGCCGTCACGCGAGCCAGGTACCTCGCCGAGGCTGCGTTGGTTGATGGCGAACCCGAGCTCGCTGCGGTGCTTCGGTCGATGGCCGAGCGCAACGAGGGTCTGGCGCAGGGTCTGTACGCACTACTTGCGGAGGAGACCGGCACGGCTGACGCTCGGCCCGGCGCTGACGATCTGGCTCAACGGCTTCCGGTCGAGGCTTCGATGTACTCGTCGTTGGCCGATGAGATCCGGGATCAGTCCCGCCCTGATCTGGCCGCGTGGATGGACAAGATGGCCGAAGCCCAGCACGACCATCATCATCGTCTCGAGGAGGCGCGTCATTGGAAGCCAAGCGGGGAGGAGCACGATGAGCATCGATGAACATGGCGGATGGCCGGGTGTGCTTGCCGCGCTGACCGCAGGACGGGATCTGTCGGGCTCCGCATGTAGGGCGGTTCTCGGCGAGATTCTTACGGGTGAAGTCTCCGACGCTCGTATCGCTGCGTTCATCGTCTCCCTGCGTCAGAAGGGTGAGTCGGTTGAAGAACTCATCGGTCTGCGCGAGGCGATGATGGCCGTTGCGGAGCCGTTGACGCTGCCCGCCGGCACGACCGATCTCGTGGGTGCTGGTGGCGCGCCCAGCCGCCGCAAGCATGCACTCAACGTGTCCACTATGGCTGCGTTCGTCGCGGCTGGGGCTGGAGCGACGGTCTGCAAACACGGCAACCTCAAAGCCTCATCGACCTCCGGAAGCTTCGATTTTCTCGACGCACTCGGCCTTGCCGTTGCAGACGGCCCGACCCTCGAGGCGCAGGTCGCCGAACACGGCCTCGGGTTTGCGTTTGCGCGCGTATTCCACCCTGCGGTGCGCCACGTCGGCCCCGTTCGCATCGAACTTGGTATCCCCACCGTGTTCAACATTCTCGGCCCGCTATCGCACCCGGGCGCGCTCAAGCGTCAAGTGATCGGCACCGCCGACCGGCCACTCATGCACAAGCTCGCAGAAACGCTGCGAGCGACCGGCTCGGTCCGCTCGCTCATCGTTCACGGTGACGGCGACCTTGATGAACTCACCACGACGGGCCCGTCATGGGTCGTGTCGCTCAACGATGGCGAAATCACCGAGGCCGAGATCGACGCCACCGACTTCGGCCTGGCGAGGGTCGCCCCCGGCGCCCTCGCCGGTGGAGACCCCGCAACCAATGCCGAGATCGCCGACAGGATCTTTGCCGGGGAGCGAGGTGCGGCCCGCGACATCGTGGTACTCAACGCAGCCGCAGCGCTCGTGACAGCTGCGGTGGTGGACAACCTTGGCGCCGGTGTCGAGGCTGCCGCTGCGGCGATCGACGACGGCCGCGCCGCCGCCAAGCTTGAGGCGCTGCGGAGCTAGTGCTTCTTCGGGACAAAGGCCGGTAAACGGGGAAGGGGCTCAGCTAGCACCCCGTTGATGGCCTCCAACTCAACGCGATGGGCGTTGTCTTCCAGCCAGCGCGCCACACACAACAGCTCGTCGGCATCTGCTCGCGACGGCGGCGGGAGTCGCCCTGCGTTCGACACGCCGCTCGGGGCCGAGGGAGTGCGGAGATCGAGGAGGGTCGGCGGGTCATCGACGGACCCACAATCGCTGAGGCGCCCCTGTTCGAGTTCGGCCCATGCCGTTCCGAACCGGAACCGAACCCGCCCGGCCCGACGGAGCAGATCGAAACGACGTTGGCGGCGAAGCGCACCGGCGAGCGCCTCGGCCCGGTCGCGCACGTCGGCGGCCTCCTCGTACCGTTCATCGGCAGCGAGCACAGCGATGCGGGACCGAAGCGGGCCCAGCAGACGCTCCGGGTCAACGGTCAGCCCCTCGACGAGGTCGTCCACGATCTGCTCGTAACGCTCTGGAGGGGTGTGCCCCGAGCATGGACAGGCGGCAACATCAATCTGTGCGGCAGTGCAGACCGGTCGGGTAAGCCGTGCCGTGGATCTCGCCGTGCACCGGCGGATTGGTGATGCCGTCTCGATCGCTTCGATCAATCGTTTGGCCCGCTTCGACGACGACAGTGGCCCCAAATAGAGCGCGCCGTCGTCCTTGACCGCTCGGACGATCGACAAGCGGGGAAAGCGTTCGTCGAGCGTGAGTTTCACGTACGGGTACCGCGAGCTGCGCGTGCCCTGGCTGTTGAACCGGGGAAGGTGCTGATGGATGAGGCGCAGTTCGAGCACGGCTGCCTCGAGTCCGTTTCGGCACACCTGATGGTCGATCCGATGGGTCTCCCGCAAGAGCTGGCCGACCTTGCGGCGGCTGTCCGTGGAGAAGTAGCTGCGGACTCGACTTCGCAGGTTCGCCGCCTTCCCGACGTACAAGACATCGCCGGTGCGGTTGCGGAAGAGGTAGACCCCAGGCTGGCGCGGAAGCCGATCGGTGAGTCGAAGCTTTGAGGCCTGCGGGTTCCCGGCCATCGTTGGAAGCGTGAGGAGGTCATCGAGCCCGGTGACGCCGATCGCTCCAGCCCGCTCGAGGAGGACATGGAGGAGCTCGCCGGTGGCGAGCGCGTCGTCGAGCGCGCGATGCGACGGTGTGTGGCTCAGGCGGAGCCGATCGGCCAGCGTGCCGAGTTTGCAATTGGGGACTTCATCGCGAAGCAGTCGTCGCGCCAGCGGGAGCGTGTCGACGGAGCGATTGGCAAGGCGAGGGCGACCATCCCGTTCGAGTGCTGCGTTGGTAAAGGAGAGGTCGTAGCGGATGTTGTGACCGACGAGCACCGAGTCGTCCCCAACGAAGTCGAGGAATGAGGGCAGCACGGCCTCGATACGGGGTGCCCGCACCACCATCGCGGTGGTGATACCAGTGAGAACGGTGATCTCGGGTGGGATCGCGCGGCCTGGGTTGACGAGGGTCTGGTACGTGCCGACACACTCGCCGCCGCGGAGCTTGACCGCCCCGATTTCCGTGATCCCGCCATCGGCTGCTTTGCCGCCGGTGGTCTCGAGGTCGAACACGACGAAGGTGACCTCGTGGAGCGGTGTGCCGAGATCGTCGAGCGTTTGCTGCCGTGGGGGAGCGGGGTCGGCGGCTGGCGTCGGGTGCGGCTGAGCGAACAGGTGTTCGGGCATGGCCCAAGACCGTGCCCGAAGATCTGGACGCCGTCAAGGTCTTTGCTTGGTACCCGCCAAGAATGGCGGGTCACTGGTGGCTCAGCAGGTGTCGCTCGTCAGGCCCGAGACAAGGTCGTAGCTGTCGGTTTCGACGTCGAACTCGTCGGGAAGCGGAAGGCTGCCCGATGTTGACGGGCCCGGGGTGGTCGTGCGGCCATCAAAGGTCCAGGTCTGGCGAGTCCACGTGAGGACATCGCCAACGACCTCGGCTTCGACCTGGGTGAATTCCTCCTCGCCATCACCGTCGGTGTCCTCGCATCCGGAGACGCCGATGCGCAGCGATTCGTCCCACCCTTGGAAGCCATCCCAGAGGCCAAAGCCGAACTCGGCGCCTGGGTCATCGACAAAGACCAGACGCCCGCTATCGACCACGAGGGCGTTCACGTACGCAGCCGAAGCCGTGGTGCCGCCGGTCCAGATCACCGGCTGACCCCCCGGTCCTCGATCGACATCGAACACCTCACCCTGCCCACCAACTGGGAGTTCGTCGTTGGTGCCGGACGACAGGCACACGGCGACAGCTAGGCCACCGAAGTCGGCGCCGCGAAGGCTGGCGTCGCCTCGGGCCTCGTGCTGGATGATGCGATCGGTGCGGCCGTCACCATCGAGGTCGGTGGGGGTCGCTTCGAAGGTGAGATCGCGTTCGGTGTCGCAGATCGCAGCCGAGGGAGCGACTCGGTTGAGCGGCACGTGTCCGCCGCAAAAGAACCCGCTCAGTCGTTGCAGTGATGCGGTGTCGGACCGGTCGAATGAGCCGGTGGTCAGGGTGTCGGTAACGGTCGCGGGGCGAGCAGGCGAGATGAACATCCGCCATGCGATGAACGCCTCGGTGCTCGACGCCTGATCGGTCACGCGCTCGAACAGTTCACGCGCCCCGTCCCCATCGATGTCGATGCACTCCGCTCCTGATCGCGGACCGATCCAGAGTCCGGCGCCCGAATCGCTTGTGTAGGGGACCAGGCGCTCGCCATCAGGTTCGAGCCAGTACAGCGCGGAGGCGGGGAGGCCGGGCGAGTCCTCGAGGTCGGGGGCACCGAGGAAGAGTTCGTCGGTGCCATCAGGCTCGATGTCGGTGACGACGATGTACCAGGCCGAGTGCTCGAGTTCGAGTGCGTAATCAACGCCTAGCCCGCACACGCGAAGGCGTTCGCCGCCCACGACGCTGCTGAGCCACACACCGTCCTCGTTGCCGTCGCCGTCGATATCGGGTGTGGCGAGCGGTGCGATATCCGGGCAGTCGCTGGCGGGCTCGGTCGTCGTGGTCGGTGCACTCGTGGCTGGTTGGACCGTCGTGGGTGAGAGCGCAGCCGTCGAGGTCGTTGCTTGCTGGGTGGTGCTGACGGTCACGGTTGTGGTCGGCGTTGCGACTTCTGGCTCGGTGGCATTGCCGCAGGCCGCAGCGAGGAGTGCGGCAGCGGCTGCGATGAGGGCAGGGCGGTATCGAGCCATACGGTCGGCATGTCCACGCATGGTGGGATCTTCGCATCCCTGCCGGCCCGGACTGTGTCACACCCCATTCGTATGGTGCGTTCCATGTCCAGCGCCCCCATGCAACGCCGCCACCTCCGCCTCGTGCCTGCGCTTCCCTCGTTGGCCGACGATGCGATACCCGAGCCCGAACCAGCGCTCACGATCGATTGTGACGCGTGCGAGATGCAGTACACCGATCAGTGCGGTGACTGCCTGGTGAGCTACCTCGTCGGGCACGAGGAAGGCACACCCGTCCTTCTTGACGAGGACGAGAAGCAAGCCGTCGACCTCCTTACCGATGCCGGGCTTGTTCCCCCATCACGATTCGTGCACCGTTCGGGTATCGCCTGACCGGCGAATTCCTAGCGGCGTGCCACGATGGGAGCATGTCCGCACCGACCATCGCCGAGCTCCGAGCTCTGGGTATCGACGCAGGCCTCTGTGCGGTGGGAGCCTGTGATGCAGCCCCGTTCGTCGAGGTCAGGGCCGAGCTGGAACGGCGCCGAGATGCTGGGCTCCACGCAGGCATGCAGTTCACGTTCCGCAACCCGGCGCGTTCGACCGACCCTGATCGAGCGCTCCCGGGCGTGGCCTCGCTCGTCGTCGGTGCGTACGACTATCAGCGAGTCGCTCCAGAGATGCCGGTCGATGTGCCGGTCGCGCGGGTGGCTGCGTACTCGTGGGAGGACCACTACGCCGTGCTGCGGGCTGCGCTCGAACCGATCGCCGCTGCCCTGCGGGCGGCTGGTTACCGCGCGACCGTGATCGCCGATCAGAACCACCTGGTTGACCGCGCCGCCGCCCATCGAGCAGGGATCGGATGGTGGGGGAAGAGCAGCAACATTCTGGTGCCCGGCGTCGGCTCACTCGTCGTGCTGGGCGCCGTGCTCACCGACGCCGTTGTTGCCCCGGATCACCCCGAACCCGTGGCCGACGCCTGCGGAGCCTGTGCAGAGTGTCTCAACGGGTGCCCGACCGGCGCCATCATCGAGCCCGGGGTCATCGATGCTCGCCGGTGCCTTGCATGGCTCGTGCAGGCGGAAGGCATTTTTCCGAGCGAATATCGAGCGGCGCTTGGTGACCGCATCTATGGCTGTGACGACTGTCAGGACGTCTGCCCACCCAACAAGATCCGCCGCCGTCGCCCGTCCCCCGCCGGGGCCGATGAGGCGTGGGTCGACGTCTTG
>Ga0181588_10000334_pt1 | contig 42256 bp, 31 predicted proteins | sample 071ome_26_FD_148607 | JGI IMG/M metagenome (GOLD analysis project Ga0181588, IMG submission 148607) | Coastal salt marsh microbial communities from the Groves Creek Marsh, Skidaway Island, Georgia - 071409BT metaG (spades assembly) | ecosystem: Environmental > Aquatic > Marine > Intertidal zone...
GAGAGCCTCACGGATACTCCCCCAAGCGCCGCGCGTCCCGCGCAGCGGATGGGGAATCGACGGGGAATCCACCAGCACGACGGGAGCGTCGACCGTGCGCGCCTTCGCCCTCTTTCTGGCCCTCTTCACCTTCTGGGTCTGTCTCTCGGGGCAGACCGACTCGACCTTCCTGATGGGGATCGGCCTCGCCTGCTGCGGCTTCACCGCATGGCTCTGCACCCGACTGGAGATCGTGGGGGACGAAGGTCAGCCCACGCGGGGGCTCCTCTCCTTCCTCGTGTACATCCCGTGGCTCGTGTGGCAGGTCGTGCTCGCGAACATCGATGTCGTCCGCAGGGTCTGGAGCCCCACCTCCACCAGCATCGACCCGAGACTCTTCGAGCTCGAGACGGAGCTGCGGCACCCGGTGGCGCGGACCCTCTACGCGAACTCGATCACGCTGACCCCGGGCACCGTCACCGTCCGGTGCGAGGAGGGGCACTTCATCGTCCACGCCCTGACCGAGGGAGCGGAGCGGGCGCTCCTCGGCGGCGACATGGAGCAGCGGATCCGGCAGATGGAGGAGGCCTCCCGGTGAACCCCGTCCTGATCGCCAGCGTCCTCGTTCTCATCGGCCTCGCCCTCGTCCTCATCAGGACCCTGCGAGGCCCCGGGGTCTTCGATCGCATCCTCGGAGTGAACATGATCGGCACCAAGGCGGTGATCCTGCTCTGCCTCCTCGGGTTCCTCGAGGATCGGGGCGGCTTCCTCGACATCGCGCTGCTCTACGCCCTGATCAACTTCGTCGGGACCATCGCGATCCTCAAGTTCGTCGAGTTCAGGAGGCTGGGAGCATGATCGACACGATCCCGTGGATCCTCCTCCCGCTCGGCGGGTTCATCGCCCTCACCGCCGCGATCGGCGTCCTGAGGTTCCCCGACTTCTACTCACGGCTCCACCCGGCCGGCACCGGAGACACCCTCGCCCAGCTTCTCGTCCTCCTGGGCCTGCTCCCCCTCGTGACCGCGTGGGAGGACGGAGCGAAGCTCGTCATGGTGACCGTGCTCCTCTTCGTCACGACCCCCACCGCCACCCACGCGATCAGCCAGGCCGCCCACCTCGAGGGGCTGCGACCGTGGACGAGGAAGGAGGAGAGCGATGGATAGCGTCTTCCCGGTCGACCTGCTCCTCCTCGCGCTGGTGGTCGTCACCGGCGTCGCCACGATCCGCGCCCGGAACCTCCTCGCCTCCACCCTGCTCCTCGGCGTCTACAGCCTCCTGATGGCGCTCGTCTGGACGAACATGTTCGCCATGGATGTCGCCTTCACCGAGGCGGCGGTGGGAGCGGGGATCTCCACCGTCCTGCTGCTCGGGACGCTCATCGTGGTGGGCCGGGAGGAGCGGCCGTCGCGCGGCCCGCACGGCGCGGCCCTGCTCGTCACGATCCTCACGGGCGCCGCGCTCCTCTACGGCACCACCGACATGCCGGCGTTCGGCGACCCGAACGCTCCGGTGCACACCGATGCGGTGGGCCGGAAGTACATCGCCCAGGAGGTGGGCAAGGTCCACCCGGTCGCGCACCACCATGACGACACCCATCACGACGAGGCCCATCATGACGAGGCCCATCATGACGGGGCCGACCACTCCGCCGACGACCACGAGCCGGACACCTCCGCGCCCGCGGAGCACCACGGCGGGAGTTCCGAGATCCACGGGGATCCTGCACAAGACGCGCATCACGGGGACTACGGGACCCATGTCCCGAACCTCGTGACCGCGGTCCTCGCCGCCTACCGGGGCTACGACACGATGTTCGAGACCGCGGTCATCTTCACCGCGGGGGTCTGCCTGATCGTGCTGCTCCGGGATCGGCGCTCCCCGCCGAAGGAGACGGAGGCCGCCGCATGAGGGACCAGGTCGTCCCCCGCGTCATCGCGCGGATGCTCATCCCCTACATGCTCGTCTACGGGTTCTACGTCGCCTCCCACGGTGAGCTGGGGCCCGGCGGCGGCTTCCAGGCGGGGGTGATCCTCGCTGCGGCGCTGATCCTCCACTCCCTCGTGCACGGACTCGAGGAGACCCAGCGAGGGGTCCCCCGCCGATGGGTCGATCGCACGATGGCCTTCGGGGTGCTGCTCTACATCGGCGTCGGGATCCACGGACTCCTCGCGGGGAACGCGTTCCTCGACTACTCCTCGCTCGCGCTGGGGGCCACCGATCCCGAGTCCATCCACGGGGCGGAGGCGATGGGCATGACCCTCGTCGAGACAGGGGTCACCCTCACGGTGGCAGCGGTCATGGTGACCCTCTTCGACAAGTTCGCCACGGCGGCGAGGAGGTAGGCCTTGGAGCTGCTCGGGACCTACAACTACTGGGTGTACGTGGTGATCATGATGATCGGGTTCTACGCCGTGATCGCCCGGCACAACCTCGTCAAGAAGGTGATTGGTCTCGGGATCTTCCAGACCGGGATCTTCCTCCTCTACATCTCGATGGGTGTCGTCCGGGGCGGCTCCGCTCCGGTCCGCGGGCCGGGCACTCCGCCCGACACCCTCTTCGCCAACCCCCTCCCCCACGTCTTGATCCTGACCGCGATCGTGGTCTCCCTCTCCACCATGGCGGTCGCCCTCGCGATCATCGTCAACATCCAGCGGCGCTACGGGACGATCGAGGCGGATGAGATCCACCGCATGGACCGCGAGGAGGCCGAGGCCCCCGCGCCGTCACCGGTGAGCGCCGGAGCCGAGGAGGTGGCGGGATGAGCTTCGCCGACCACCTCCCCCTCCTCGTCCTGCTCGTCCCTCTGCTGGGGGGGGTCCTCTCGGTGTTCACCGGCGGAGGGCGCGTCCCGTGGCTGTGGGCCTGCTCGGTCACGCTGCTCACCTTCCTCGGCGCCCTCGAGCTCCTCTCGATCGTCACGACCGCGGGCACCAGGACCTACGCGCTCGGCGACTGGCCCGCGCCCTGGGGGATCGAGCTCGTGGTCGACACCCTCAGCGCCATCGTCATCACGCTCGTCTCGGGCATCGCGACCGTCGTCACCTTCTTCGCCCGACGCAACGTGGAGAAGGACATCCCCGCGGATCGGCTGAACTTCTTCTACTCACTCTGGCTCCTCGCGATCACCGGTCTCCTCGGGATCACCGCCACCGGGGACGCCTTCAACCTGTATGTCCTCCTCGAGATCTCCTCCCTCACGATCTACGCGCTCGTCGCGATGGGGAAGGAGACCGATCGACGCGCCCTCCCCGCGGCGATCAACTACCTCGTCATGGGGAGCATCGGAGCGAGCTTCCTCCTGATCGGCGTCGGCTATCTCTACATGGCCACCGGCACCCTGAACATGGCCGATCTCCATGAGACCCTCACCCTCATGCGCGAGGCGGAGGGTGGCTTCAACCGGACGGTCCTGACCTCCTTCGCCTTCATCACCGTCGGCCTCGGGCTGAAGATGGCGCTCTTCCCGCTTCACACCTGGATGCCGAACGCCTACACCTACGCGCCGGCGGCGGTCTCCGCCCTGCTCGCCGCGACCGCGACCAAGGTGGGGATCTACATGGCGTTCCGCTTCACCTTCACGGTGTTCGGGAGCGACTTCGGCTTCCTCCAGCCGCCGAACTCCACCGTCCTGATGGCCTGCGCGTGCGGCGCGGTGCTCTTCGGCTCCTACGTGGCGATCCGCCAGCGGAGCCTCGCCCGCCTCCTGGCGTACTCCTCCGTCGCCCAGATCGGCTACATCGTCCTCGGGCTCTCGGTGCTGCAGACCGATGCCGTCACCGGCTCGATCCTCCACATCGTGAACCACGCCCTGATGAAGGGCGGGCTCTTCCTCGTGGTCGGGGTGGTGGCGTGGAGGCTGGGCAGCTCCGACCTCTCCGCGCTCGGCGGACTCGGCCGGCGCATGCCCCTGACCTCCGCCGCCTTCGTCGTCGGTGGGCTCGGGCTGATCGGGGTGCCGGGCACCGCCGGCTTCGTCTCCAAGTGGTACCTGCTGAGCGGACTGCTCTCGAGCGGGCACTGGCCCCTCGCCGTGACCGTCCTCATCGGCTCGGTCCTCGCCGGGATCTACGTCTGGCGGGTCGTGGAGATCATCTACTTCCGCCCCCCGGACCCCCGACACGCGGAGGTCAGCGAAGGACCCGTCACGATGCTGCTGCCCGTCTGGATCCTCATCGGCCTCAGCCTCTGGTTCGGGGTCCACTCCTCGGGGCCGGTCGCCCTCGCGGGGGAGGCCGCGCGGACCCTCCTCGGACAGGGAGGTTGATCGATGGAGCTCACCCTGCCGACCATCGCCCTCCTGACTCCGCTCTTCGGCGCGATCCTCATCGCGCTGACCGGTCGTCGCCCCGACCTGCGCGAGGGGGTCACGCTCCTCACCGCGGTGGGTCTCTTCCTCATCATCGCCTCGATGTGGGGACCGGTCGCCGGAGGCGAGAGACCGTCGGCGCACCTGGTCGAGCTGATGGGGCCGGGGCTCACGCTCGCCCTCGAGGTCGAGCCGCTCGGCCTGATCTACGCGCTCGTCGCGAGCTTCCTCTGGATCTTCAACTCGGTGTACTCCATCGGGTACATGCGGACCCTCTACGGGGCGCGGTCTGAAGGGCAGACCCGCTACTACATCTGCTTCGCGGCCGCGATCTTCGCCGCGCTGGGCATCGCGTTCTCCGCCAACCTGCTGACCCTGTTCCTCTTCTACGAGGTTCTGACCTTCTCGACCTACCCTCTCGTGACCCACGCGCGAAACGAGGCCGCGTTCCGCTCCGGGCGGATCTACCTCGGCATCCTCGTGAGCACCTCGACCCTCTTCCTCCTCACCGCGACCATCTGGACCTGGGTCCTGACCGGCACCCTCGACTTCACCGAAGGAGGGATCCTCGCCGGCAAGGCGAGCGCCGGGACGATGGTGGCGCTCACCTGCCTGTTCTTCTTCGGGACGGGCAAGACCGCCTTGATGCCGTTCCACCTCTGGCTGCCGAACGCCATGGTCGCCCCGACCCCCGTCAGCGCCCTGCTCCACGCCGTCGCCGTGGTGAAGGCCGGCGTGTTCACCGTCCTCAAGATCGCCGTCGCGATCCTAGGGCTGGAGACGATGCGCCAGACCGGCGCCGGCGACGTCGTCGCGTGGTTCGCCGCCTTCACGATCATCGTCGCCTCCCTCCTCGCCATGTCCCAGGACAACCTGAAGGCGCGCCTCGCCTACTCCACGATCGGCCAGCTCAGCTACATCGTCCTCGCGGCGGCCATCGCCACGAAGTCGTCGATCACCGGCGGAGCGATGCACATCGCCATGCACGCGTTCGGCAAGATCACCCTCTTCTTCTGCGCGGGCGCGATCTACGCGACCGCCCACAAGACGAAGATCAGCGAGCTGGGCGGGATCGGCCGACGGATGCCGATCACCATGCTCTGCTTCCTCGTGGGAGCCCTCTCGACCATCGGGCTCCCGCCCTTCGGGGGAGCGTGGAGCAAGTGGTTCCTGGTGCAGGGGACGATCGAGGCCCACGACATCGCCTTCCTCGTGGTGCTCCTCGTCAGCTCCCTCCTGAACATCGCGTACCTGCTGCCGATCCCCCTCGTGGCGTTCTTCGGGCGCGAGCCCCAGGCAGCCGCGGATGGGGAGGAGCACCCGCCCGCGGAGCACGGGGAGGCCCCGCTCCTCTGCCGGATCCCGATCATCGTCACCGCGATCGGCTGCCTCCTGCTCTTCTTCTGGCCGCGTTTCCTTCATGACCTGGCCGCGCTGGCCGCCAACTGAGGCGAGGGACCATGCATCAACCCAGCGAAGTCGAGGAGACGGGGAGCGATGACGGTCGGAAGTACCGACTGGACGACCCCGCTCATGTCCGTCGACTCCTCCGCGGCTTCACCATCAGCTGCGGCCTCGTCGCGCTCGGCGGCCTCTTCGTCAAGTCGGGGCACTTCCCGATCGAGAAGACGCCGGCCTTCTACCCGGTCTACGGGTTCCTCGGTTGCACGGTCATCGTGCTCGCGGCGAAGGCCGCGCGCCCGATCCTGATGCGGGAGGAGGACTACTATGATCGGTGAGCTCCTCCCCGGCGCGGCCCATCCCGCCCTCTACGCCCTGCTCGGCGCGCTCGTCATCGGGTTCCTCCAGGGACGCGCCCGGATGGCGCTGATGATCGCGGTTCCCCTGCTCGGGCTCTGGAACCTCTTCCTGCTCCCCGCGGACTTCGTGCAGGAGGTCGAGTTCCTGGGCCTCCCGCTGGTGCTGTCGGAGATGACGAAGCTCAGCTTCGTCTTCGGGCTCCTCTTCCACCTCGGCATGCTCGTGAGCGGGGTGTTCGCCCTCGGGGTCGAGGATCGGATGCAGACCGTCCCCTCCCTCCTGTATCCGGCGAGCGCGATCGGAGCGGTCTTCGCGGGGGACTGGCTGACCCTCTTCGCCTGCTGGGAGGTCCTCGCGGTCAGCTCGGTCTTCTTCATCTGGGCCCGACGGACCGACCGCGCCATCGCGGCCGGACAGCGCTACCTGGTCCAGCAGATCATCTCCGGCCTCCTCATCCTGGCCGGAGTCGCGCTCCGCAGCGGGGCGGGGGCCGACCTCGAGGTGGGTTGGTTCGGATCGCTCACGGAGGAGCTGGCGGCCGGCGGGGCGGGCGCGATCCTCATCCTCCTCGGAGTCGGGGTGAAGTGCGCCTTCCCGCTCCTGCACACGTGGCTCGTCGACGGCTACCCCGAGGGGACCGCCACCGGGTCCGTCTACCTCAGCGGGTTCACCACGAAGGTCGCGGTCTGCACCCTCGTCCGCACCTTCGCCGGGGCCGAGGCGCTCGTGCTCATCGGCGGCGTCATGGCGATCTTCCCCATCATCTACGCCGTGATCGAGAACGATCTCCGCAAGACCCTCGGGTACAGCATGATCAACCAGATCGGCTTCATGGTCGTCGGGATCGGCTTCGGGGATGCCTGGGGAGTGAACGGCGCGGTCGCCCACGCGTTCAACGATGTCTTCTTCAAGGGCCTGCTCTTCATGAGCATGGGCGCGGTCCTCCTCCGGACCGGGCGGACCGGGGGGCACGAGCTCGGCGGACTCTACAAGTCGATGCCCCAGACGACGCTGCTCTGCTGCGTGGGGGCGGCCTCGATCAGCGCCTTCCCCCTCTTCTCCGGCTTCGTCTCGAAGTCCCTGATCATGGTCTCCGCCTACGAGAACCACTCCACCGTCATCTACTTCCTCCTGCTCCTCGCCTCGACCGGCGTGGTGAAGCACGCGGGGATCAAGATCCCCTTCTTCGCGTTCTTCGCCCACGACTCGAAGCTGAGGGTCGAGGAGGCCCCGCTGCACATGCGGGTGGGGATGGGGCTCTCCGCCCTGCTCTGCGTCGGGATCGGCTGCGGAGGGTTCCTCTACCTCTATCAGCTCCTGCCCCTCGCGTTCCCGGAGACCCCCCACCAGTACACCTGGGGTCACGTCGCCGAGCAGATGCAGATCCTCTTCTTCGCATCCCTCGCCTTCACCTGGCTCTTCGTGAAGGGGATCTACCCGCCGGAGATCCCGTCGACCAACCTCGATGCGGACTGGCTGCCTCGGAAGCTGTGGCGAGGGATCAACGCCGTGATCGTCGGACCGTTCGCGCGCGGGGCCGGGCGCTGCGATGCCCTCCTCCTCGACCGCCTGCCCCGGCGCGTCGCAGCCACGCACCCGATCGCCGCGGCGGAGGAGCGGATGGGGCTGAACTGGCGGATCAGCGCGCCGACCGTGATCGTGATGATCGCGCTGCTCGGCTTCCTGATCCTCAACTACGCCCGTCGCTGAGACTCAGGCCCGGCCGAGGGGCGGCCCGACCGGGCTCCCCCGCCGGAGGTCGGCTCACTCCCGCTCGATCGGCTGAGGCTCCCGCTCCCGGGCGAACTCCTCGAGGCAGTCCAGCCAGGCGGGATGCTCGTTCAGGCAGGGGACCATGGTGAAGTCGGTCCCACCGGCCTCGATGAAGGTCTCCCTCCCCTCCACCGCGATCTCCTCCAGGGTCTCGAGGCAGTCCGCCACGAAGCTCGGGCAGATGACGAGCACGCGCTTCCTCCCCCGGGAGGGCAGCTCCTGCAGGACCTCGTCCGTGGCGGGGGAGAGCCACGGGTCCCGACCGAGCCGACTCTGGAAGCTGACGGAGTAGCGATCCCGCGGCAGCCCCAGCGCCGCGGCGAGCGCCTCGGTCGTGCGCATGCAGTGAGCGCGATAGCAGAGGCCGGTGGCCGGGTGGTCGGTGAGGCAGCAGTCCGGTGAGCGCAGGCAGAAGCAGCCGGTCGGGTCCCGCTTCTCGATGTGACGCACGGGGACGCCGTGGTAGCTGAAGAGGAGGTGGTCCGGCTCCGTCGCGAGGTACGGCGCCGCGACCTGACGCAGCGCGTCGATGTAGCGGGGATCGGAGTGGAACTCGCTCCGGAAGGTGAGCCGGAAGGGTCTCCCCATCGCCTCGCTCTCCGTCTGGACCTTGCGGATGACGGTCTCCGTGCTCGACATCGCGAAGTGGGGATAGAGCGGGATCACGTGGAGGTCGGTGACCCCACGCTCCCGCGCCTCCTCCAGCCCCCGACGGATGGAGGGCTCGCCGTAGCGCATGGCGAGGATCACCGGCTCCTCGAGACGGCGGTCCATCTCCTCCGCGACCCTGCGCCCGGTGACGATCAGCGGAGAGCCCTCCTCGGTCCAGATCGTGGAGTAGGCCGCCGCCGATCGCTTCGGCCGGAAGGGCAGGATGAACAGGCGGAGCACCATCGCCCGGATCGGAGCCGGAGCATCGAGCACCAGAGGGTCGCTCAGGAACTCCCGCAGGTAGGCGCGGACATCGGGCACGCTCGTGCTCGCGGGCGACCCCAGGTTCACGAGAAGAACCCCGCGCCCGGAGGCGCTCTCCTTCGAGGTCATCGTTCCCTCTCTCTTTCAGATCCCTGTGCTCCTACCAGGAGCGTGTCGTTTCCAGACCCGCCTCGCGCAGCGCTTCCCGCCCCTGCTCCTCCGTCTCCGCGATCCAACGCTCGTCCACCCCGATCAGCCGGAACAGGTCCTCGAGGATCCGGTAGGTGACCGGCACGAGGATCAGGGAGATGAAGGTCGCGAAGAGAACTCCGAAGCCGAGGGAGACCGCCATCGGCACCATGAACTTCGCCTGCAGGCTCCGCTCGAGGAGGAGCGGGGTCAGCCCGGCGAAGGTGGTCAGCGAGGTCAGGAGGATCGGGCGCAGGCGGGACGCTCCCGCGCTGCGAAGCGCTTCGTGAAGCGGGAGTCCCTCCCGGCGCCGACGGTTGACGGTGTCGACGAGGACGAGGTTGTCGTTCACCACCACCCCCGAAAGCGCGATGACGCCGCAGAGCGAGACGGTGCTGAGCTCGAGGTCGAGGAGCAAGTGCCCGAGCGCCGCCCCCACGATTCCGAAGGGGATCGCCGACATGATGATGAGCGGCTGGAGCCACGAGCGGAACGGAACCGCCATGAGGGCGTAGATCGCGAGGAGGGCGAGGATGAAGCCCCGACCCAGGGCCCCCAGGGTCTCGGCCTGCTCCTGCTTCTCCCCCTCGAACTTCCAGCCGATCCGGGGGAACTCCTCCTCCAGCTCGGGGAGGACCCGGCCAGTGAGGTCCTGGAAGACGAGCTCGGGGTCCGTCTCCACGCCATCGATCATCGCCCGGACATGGACCCCGCGGAGCCGATCATAGCGCTCGATGGCATCGATGCCGCGCGCCCTCTCGACCGCGGCGACCCGGCGGAAGGGGACCTCCGCCCCGGCGGGAGTCCGGATCCTCATCTCCTCCAGGTCCTCGGTCGATCGGCGCGCGTCGAGCGGGTAGCGCACCATGACCTTCACATCATCCCGTCCCCGCTGGATCCGATCCGCCTCCTCGCCGTGGAAGCCCTGCCGGACCTGCCGCGCGAGGTCTGCGAGGGTGAGGCCGAGCTGCTCCGCCTCGGGGCGCAGGCGGAGGCGCATCTCCTCCTTGCCGGAGCGCAGGCTGTCGCTGACCTCGTGGACCCCGGGGATCGCGGCCAGGCGCCCTCCGAGCCGGTCCGCGGCGCGACGCAGCTCGCCGAGGTCCTCGCCGGTGAGGAGCACATCGACATCATGCCCGGTCGTGAACAGGGAGGCGGTGAAGGTCAGCTCGACGGCGCCGGGGATCGGCCCGGTGAGAGCCCGCCAGCGCTTCGCGATCTCCTCGCTCGAGAGGGTGCCGCGCTCCTCGGATGGGGCGAGCTCGATGTTCACCTCTCCGAGATGGGAGCCGTCGAAGGACTGTCCGGTCCCCCCCGCGTTCGTCCGCTGGTCCGCCACGTTGGGCTGCTCCCCCACCGTCGCGAGGACGTTGCGGAAGACGCTCCCCCCGGGGTCCTCCGCATCGAGCTCCCGCCGCAGCTGCTCCGCCGCCGCCTCCAGCCGGGAGACCGCGGCGGCGGTCTGCTCCACCGTCGCCCCCCGCGGCATGGTGATGTCGGCGACGACGTAGTCCGCCTCCACATCCGGCATGAACGAGAAGCGGAGATGGCCCCCGCCGATCACGCCGACGACGAGGAGCAGGGTGGCCGTGAAGGCCGCGACGGTGAGGTACCTCTGTCGGAGGGCCAGCTCGAGGCTGGGGAGGTAGGCGGAGCGGGTGAACCGCTCGAGGCCGCGCCCGAACACCCCCTGCGCCCGTCGGAAGGCCCAACCGAGGATCGTCCGGTCGGGACGCCCCCCTCCCTGATGCCGGAGGTGAGCCGGGAGGATCCAGAGGGACTCGATGATGCTGAAGGCGAGGGTCGGGATCACGACATAGGGGATCTGGCTCCACAGCTTCCCCTGCGCCCCGGGGATCATCATCAGAGGCCAGAAGGCCACGATCGTCGTGGAGACCGCGAAGATCACCGGCACGGTGACCCGTCGCGCCCCGGAGATCGCCCCCGCGAGCCCCGGCTTCCCGTTCTCCTGATCGTGGAAGATGCTCTCCCCGACGACGATCGCATCATCGACGACGATCCCGAGCACGACGATGAACCCGAAGGCCGTGATCATGTTCATCGAGGCGCCGAGCCAGGGCATCACCAGGAAGGTCCCGAAGAAGCTCACCCCGATCCCCAGGCTGATCCAGAGCGCGAGGCGAAGCCGGAGGAAGAGGGCCAGGACGACGAAGACGAGGCCCAGTCCGTAGGCGGCGTTCCGCTTCAGGAGATCGAGGCGACTCTTCAGGAGCTTCGCGTTGTCCTGCCACATCGCGAGGCGGATCCCCTCGGGGACCCGGGCGGCGGCGGTGGCGACGAAGCGCTCGACCTCCGCGCTGATCGCGGTCGCGTCCTGGTCCCCGCTCCGATACACGCGGATCTGCACCGCGGGGAGGTCGTTGAAGCGGGCGAGCTTGTCGGTCTCGGCGAAGCCGTCGACGACCCGCGCCACATCCCCCACCCGCAGGCGCGTGCCATCCGGGCGAGCGACCACGGGGATCTCGGCGAACTCCTCCCCGCGGTAGCGCTGGCCCACCGTCCGGACGAGGATGTCCCCCTCGCGGGTGTCGATGGAACCCCCGGGCAGATCGAGCGAGCTCGCCGCGACCGCACGCGAGACCTGATCGAAGGTCAGGCCGTACCGGCGCATCGACTCCTCGGAGAGCTCGATCGACACCTCGTACGGCCGCGCGCTCGTGAGCTCCGCCTGAGAGACCTCGGTCTCGGCGATGAGCTGCTCGAGGATCCGGTCCGAGACCCGTCGCAGGGCCATCTCGTCCGCATCGCCGTAGATCGCGATGTTCACCACATGGCGACGGAAGATCAGCTCCTGAACGAGGGGCTCCTCCGCCGCCTCCGGGAGGGTCTCCAGGGCGTCGATCCGGCTCTTGATGTCGTCGAGGCTCTCGCGGGCGTCCTGATCCTCATCGAGGACGACCGTGATCGAGCCGAGGTTCTCCGCGGCGACGGAGGTGAGCTCGTCGATTCCGTCGAGGTCTTGGATCGCCTCCTCGATCTTGACGCAGATCCCCTCCTCCACCTCCTCGGGAGCCGCCCCCGGGAAGGGGACAGTGATGGAGATGACCCCGGTGGCGGTGTCGGGGAACACCTCCTCCTTCATCCCCAGGAGCTCGACGGTGCCGAGCACGAGAATCATCACCATGAGGAGGTTGGCGGCGATCGGGTTCCGGGCGAACCAACTGACGACTCCGCTCAAGGTCGCGCTCCGATCGCCCTCGGGGCCTCGATCGGGCGGACAGGCATGCCGTCGACCGCCGCCTCGATGGGGGTCACGACGAGCCGCTCCCCCGCCTCGAGGCCGCGACGCACGATCACCCGGTCGCGCTCGACCCGGATCAGCTCGGGAACCCGGATCGAGAGGCGGTCCTCCGCTCCGACGACGAGGAGGTGGCGTCCCTCGCGCCACGCCGCGCGGGGGACGGCGAAGACCCCCGCGGAGCGGACGCCGCGGATCCTCGCCTCCACGAACAGCCCGGAGGGGAGCGGGGCTGCGCCGGACTCCCCTCGGGCGCGGCCGAACGGCTCCGGGACCTCGGCGACGAGACGCACCATCCGCGTGCGCGGGTCGAGCTCTCCCTCGATCCGACGGATCGTCCCCACCCAGCGCCGCGCCTCTCCGGCGAAGCGAGCGGTCAGCTCGACCTCCGGACCCTCGAAGCTCCCCGTCGCCGTCGGGAGGAGCGGCAGGTCGAGGAGGGCGAGGTCTGCGTCGAGGACCGGGAGGACCACTTCGGCCCGGTCGGTCCGGGTGAGGCGGGCGATCGGCCCGCCCGGCGCCACGACCTGCCCGACCTCGGCGCGACTCGAGAGGACCCGCCCATCGAACGGCGCGAGGATCCGGGTCCTCTCGAGGTCCTGCTCCGCCTGCTCGAGGCGGGCCCGCGCCGCCGAGAGCCGCGCTTCCGCGAGGCGACGCTGCGGCTCCCGCAGCGCGAGCGGGCTCCCTTCGCCGATGGAGAGGGTCTCCCACTCGCTCCGCGCGATCTCTCCCTGCGCGGTCTCGGTCTCGAGGGCGACCTCCGCCTCCCGGACCGCCGCCGCCGCGATCGTGCAGCGACGGCGGTGATCATCCGCCTCCACCTCGAGGAGGAGCTCCCCCGCCGTGAAGAAGGCGCCGGCCCGGAGGAGCGGGGAGACCGCCACGATCTTCCCCCCTACCTGAGGGACGAGGTCGATCGAGCCGTAGGAGGAGACCTCACCACTGGCCCGGATCTCGTGGTCGACATCGGTCGGTTCCACCCGAATGACCTCGACGATCGGACGATACGGCTCCGGCGGGACCACCACCGGTTGCTCCCGCGAGTCGATGAGCACCTTCATCGCTCCGAGCGCCATGGCGAGGACGAGGAGGGGCGAGAAGAAGCGGAGAGCCTGCAGCGCTCCGCGCTTCCGCGCGGGGGGAGCGGCGGCGACGCGCTCCACGACGGGGGGATCCGGTCGATCGGGGGAGGTCACGGTCGAGTCTCCTCTTCGGGCACGGAGCTGCCTGTTCCCGGAAGCCCGGCGGCGCCGGACCCTCCCAGGGCGACAACGAGACGGACGCGGTTCTCGAGGCGGGCGCGCTCGATCTCGATCGAACGCGCCTCGGCCCGGGCGGCGCTGCGCTCCGCCGCGAGGAAGGTGAGGATGTCGGTCAGGCCGGCGGAAAAGCGGGCTTGCGCCAGATCCCGGGCCCGCGCCGACTCTTCGAGGAGCACGGCGAGGCGCTCGCTCGTCTCCCGGAGGTGAGCCTCGTCGGAGAGCGCGGACTCCACCTCACCGCACGCGGAGAGCAGGGCGCGGGCGAACCCCGCCTCCGCCTCGCGACGGCGGGCCTCCGCCGCCCCGAGCACCGCCCGACGACGCCCTCCGTCGAGGAGGGGAGCGACGAGCCCCGCGCCGAGGGACCAGACGGAGAAGTCGCCATCGAGGAGATCGGACAGCTCCTCGCTGCGCCCCCCGCCGGTGCCGTTGAGGGTGATCCGGGGGTAGAGGTCCGCCTCGCTCCTCTCCACCTCGGCTCCCGCCGCCGCGAGGCGAGCGCGGGCGGCGACGAGATCGGGCCGCCGGGCGAGGACCCGCGCCGGGAGCGGGACCTCCGGAAGGGGCGGCAGCCCCGGCAGGGCTTCGGTCCCTTCGACCGACTCCGAGGGGTAGCGTCCGAGCAGCAGCTCGAGGGCCCGGCGCGCCGCGGAGGCGCGGCGCTCGAGGGTGGCCCTCTCCGCCTCGGCGGCGGCGCGCTCGGTGCGGGTGAGCCGAAGGTCGAGGGAGGAGAGGATCCCCTCCTCCACCCGCGCGGCGATCCGTTCCTCCGCGAGCCGCCAGCGATCGACGATGGTGGTGGCGAGGGCCACCTGCCTGCGGGACTCGACGAGATGGAACCAGGCGATCGCCACCTGGCCGCCGAGAGAGAGGCGCAGCCCCTGCTCCTCGGCCATGCTGGCGGCCAGCCCGCCGGCGGCGACTCGCTCTCCGGCCGAGATCCGCCCCCACAGGTCGAGCTCCCAGCCCGCCGTGAGACTCGCGCCGAGGCCGGTGGTCGTGCTGGAGAGGACGCCCCCGGAGCCGGGGATCGGGATCCCGATGAAGTTCTGTCGACGCCGCTCCGCATTGGTGGTGAGGGAGACCTCCGGCCAGCGGAAGGCGGCTGCGGCATCGAGCGAGGCGGAGGCCGCGGCGACGCGGGCCGAAGCCCCGGCGAGGTCGGGGTTGTGGTCGAGGGCTTCCAGGATCAGGGCGGAGAGGCGGGAGTCCCCAAAGGCGGACCACCAGCTGGCGTCCGCGGTCGGGCTCGAGCCGCCATCCTTCGCGCCCGCTGCGGCGCTCCACGCCTCCGGCACCCCCACCGAAGCGGCGATCGACGACGGGTCGGCGTCCTCCCTCGGCGAAGGGCCCGCGCAGCCCGCCACGACGAGCAGGAGCCCGAGGGAGATGGCATACGGAGCCTGGGGGCGCCGAGCGGAGGAGCCTCGAGCGGAGGGGCCTGAAGTCCGTGGCATCAGCGGCATCAGCTCCTCTCCTCTCGCTGCGGCGCCCGGAGGCCGCCGGTGATGAAGCGTACGAGCTCCGCCAGCAGGGTCTCCGAGTCGCGGGGATCGCAAAGTCCATCGGAGAGCGCGGCGATCCGCGTCTCGTCCGCGATCGCGTGGGCGGTCGCTCCCAGAGAGAAGTGCATTCGCCACGCGACCTCCGCCGGACTCAGCGCCGGGAGCGCGCGCTGGAAGGCGACCGCGAAGCGCTCCTTCACCCCGGAGAACTGCGCGAGGAAGTGCGGGATCCACTCCCCCCCCTGATCGGTGCAGATCCGCCCGAGGAGGCGCCGCACGAAGGCGACCGCCCGGGGGTCCTGCTGCACCGAGAGCATCGGACCCACGAACGCCTCGACCACCTCCTCGAGGGAGGGGGACGCAGAGCGGGACTCGAGGAGGTCGAGGCGACGGAGGCGCTCCGCGTTGATCGGGGCGAGCCGCCGCTCGAGCACCGCGCGGAAGAGCCCCTCCTTGTTGCCGAAGTGGTAGTGGACCGCCGCGAGGTTGACCTCGGCGGTCGTGGTCAGCCGCCGGAGGGTGGCCCCTTCGAATCCGACCTCCGCGAAGAGCGCCTCTCCCGCGGTGAGGATCCGATCTCGCGTGCTGCCCTCGCCCACCGGGCGCCTCCTCTTCGACCGAACAGGCGAAACGGTCGTTCGTATGAAACGATCGTTTTACCCAAACTCCGGAGCGGGGCAAGCGCGTTTCGTGGGTTCAGGGAGGGAATTCGGTCGAAGGGCGGAGCCGGATGCGACGGGACCCCGCCGGGGCGCGAGCGCCGCGACGGGGTCCCGTCTCGATCGTCGGTCTTCGATCTTCGGTCAGAGGGAGAGCAGGACCCCCTCGATGATGTCGAGGGCCATGTCGAGCTCCTCCTGCTTGATGACGAGGGGCGGCGCGAGGCGCAGGGTGTGGACATGGGTCTCCTTGCAGAGGAGCCCCTTCGCCTGGAGCGCCTCGGAGATCTTCCGCGCCCCGCCCACCGAGGGGGAGAACTGAATCCCCGCCCAGAGTCCGGCGACGCGGATCTCCTCGATGAAGTCGACCTCGATCGCGCGCAGCCGCTCCTCGAGATGCACACCCAGCCGGGCGGAGTGTTCGACGAGCCCTTCCTCGACGAGGACATCCATCGCCGCCTCGGCCACCGCGCACGCGAGCGGGTTCCCGCCGTAGGTCGAGCCGTGGCTGCCGGGGTCGAAGACATCCATGACGGCGTCGTCGGCGAGGAAAGCGGAGACCGGGTAGAGCCCGCCGGAGAGCGCCTTGCCGATCGTCACCCCGTCCGCCCGGATTCCGCTCAGGGTGTGGGCGAGCAGCGAGCCGGCCCGACCGAGCCCGGACTGGATCTCGTCGCAGATGAGGAGCACCTTCCGCTCGTCGCAGAGCGCCCGCAGCCCCGGCAGGAAGTCGGCGGGAGGGATGACCACCCCACCCTCCCCCTGGATCGGCTCGACCAGGATCGCGACGGTCCTGTCGTTCACCATCGCCCGGGTCGCCTCGACATCCCCGTAGGGCGCGACGCGGAAGCCGGGAGTGTAGGGACCGAAGTCGCCGCGCGCTCCCTCGTCGGTGGAGAAGCTGATGATCGTCGTCGTGCGGCCGTGGAAGTTCCCATCGAAGACGATGATCTCCGCCTCCCCGGCGGGCACTCCCTTACTGCGGTAGCCCCAGCGGCGGCAGGCCTTCACCGCCGTCTCCACCGCCTCCGCCCCGGTGTTCATCATGAGGGTCTTGTCGTAGCCGAGGAGCTGGGAGAGCTTCCGGCAGAAGGGCCCGAACCGATCGTTGCGGAAGGCCCGCGAGGTGAGCGCGAGCTCCTTCGCCTGGCGGGTGAGCGCCTCGACGATGCGGGGATGCCCGTAGCCCTGGTTGAGGGCGGAGTAGGCGGCGAGGAAGTCGAGGTACTTCTTCCCCTCGACATCCCAGACCCAGATTCCCTCGCCTCGCGCGATGACGACATCGAGGGGGTGGTAGTTATGCGCGGACCAGTGATCCTCGAGGGCGATCCACTGGGATGCGTCAGCGCGCGTCTCCGGCATCGGGTTTCCTTTCGGTCGGGTTCCGATCCGCCCCGGTCCCACCCACTGGTGGGGCGCAGGGCTCCCCCTCTATTCTGCCCGGTTCCCCGGAATCCGGCGAGATGCAGGATTCACGGTTCCGCGGGCGCGGGTCCACTCAGCCTCGGAGGAAGACGCTCCAGCGCAGCCGCCGCTCGGGACTCGTGGCGGGGAAGTCGATGCCGCTCGTCCCCCTCTCGACGATCCGCAGGGGGACCCCCGCCCCCTCGAGCACCTCCCGCTCCCCCTCCTCGTGGCTCCGGTCCTCGCGGTTGAAGCAGCAGAGAAGCCACCCTCCCTCGGCGAGCAGGGGCGCAGCGAGAGACGCGAGCTGGGGGAAGTCCTGCCCCACCGGGGCCCGCGGAGCCATCCGCCGCGGCACCACGGGAGGAGGATCGAGCACGACCCCGTCGACCTTCACTCCGCGGCGCCCCGCGCGGCCGAGCTGCTGGTAGACATTCCCCTTCAGGAACGAGCGCTCGTCGAGGGGGACCCCGTTTCTCCGGTGATGCTCCGCGGCCACCTCGAGGGGGCTCCTCTTGTTGTCGATGTGGAGAACGGAGCGGGCCCCGCCGACCGCGGCCGCCACCCCGAGGCTCCCGGTGTGGGCGAAGGTGTTCGTGATTCTACGCCCGGACGAGTGGCTCCGAAGCCACCGGCGAACCGGCCGGGTGTCGAAGAAGAAACCCGAGGCGCGGCGCTCGTCGGGCGCGGTCAGGAAGCGCAGCCCGTGCTCCAGAATCTCGAGCGGCCCGGTCACGGTCTCGCCGCGCAGCGACTCCATCGGGGCGGGGTGAGGGCCTCGCTGCTCCCTCCTCGCGCCTCGCAGGGCCACCCGGGACACGGGGGCGTTCCTCAGGAGGAGATCCGCGATCTCCTCCACAACCACCTCCAGGGAGGCGCTCCTCTCGATCAGGGCGAGCTCTCCCATCCGATCGATCGTGAGTCCGGGCACGCCATCCCCCTCCCCGTGGAAGAGGCGGTATCCGGTCAGCTCCCCGGTCTCGTGGAGCGGGTCCCGTCGACGACAGGCCTCGATGATGGCGGTGGGGAGATCCATGGCTCCGAGATACCCCCTTCCCCACCGGATGGGAACACCCCCGTCCCCCCCCACCGCTCGTTCCTCCGCAACCCGTTCCGGCGCAGGGTCTTCCGCGATCCTGCGGCGACCGCCCCGCGTGGCGAACGGATGTTCGCTACGATCTCCCTCCGACTCGGAGGCTCCCCATGCGAAGAACCCTGCTCCCCTCCCCCCCCGGGAGGGGCCGATGATCCGCCCCGCTCCGATCCGCGGAGCCCGGTCCGGATCCTCTCCGTCCCCCCCCCTCCTCCCGGTGACGAGCCGACACTCCCTCCTGCGCGGCTCCCACTCGATCGAGGCCCTCGCTCACGCCGCGCGTCGGGCCGGCTTCGCCGCCTTCTCCATCTGCGACCGCAACGCCCTCTACGGAGCGGTCGTCGCCCAGCGCGCGGGGGAGGCTCACGGCGTCCGCTCGATCGTCGGTGTCGAGCTCGATGGAGGGCTCCCTCACCCGGAGGATCCCCGGATCGCCCTCCCCGCTCCGCCGACCCTGATCGCCCTCGCCGAGAACGAGCGCGGCTGGGGGAACCTCTGCCGCCTCGTCTCCCGACGCCGACTCGCCGAGCCCGATGGCCCGCGCGATCGCCCGGGGGACCGACCCGCCCCCGGCTTCGACCTCCTCGCCAGCGCGAGCGAGTGCGCGGAGGGACTCCAGCTCCTCACCGCCGACCCCGACCTCGCCGCCGCCCTCCTGCGGAGGCTCACCGCCGCCACCTCGGCCGCCCGCGCCCGCTCCCGGCTCGGTCTCCTCCTCGGACGACCCCTCAGCGACCCCGCCCGGGAGCGCCGGGTGCGCGATGCCGCGGAGTCGCTGGGGATCGAGCTCGTGGCCGGAGCCTCCTTCGGCTGGATCGGACCCCCGGCTCCCTCCCGCGCCCACCTCCTCGAGGCGATGCGGACCCTCTCCACCGGTCGCCGGGTGGCGGAGCAGCCCCGGGATCCCCCCCTCGCATCGATCCCGACGACCGCGCAGTGGCGCGATCTCCATCGCGACCTCCCCGCCACCCTCCACGCCGCTGCGCGGCGGGCGAACCGCTGTCGCTTCCGCTTCGAGCCCGGACGGCCGATCTTCCCCCGCTTCCCCCTCCCGGCGGGGACCACCCCCTTCGGCGAGCTCTACGAACGCTGCCACGCGGGGCTCCGTCGGCGGTACCGGAACGTGACCCACGCCGCCCTCGCCCGGCTGACCCGGGAGCTCTCCGTGATCGAGTCGATGGGCTTCGTCGAGTACTTCCTCGTCGTGGGAGACATCGTCGCCAGGGCGCGCGAGCTCGGGATCGAGTGCGCCGGGCGCGGCTCGGGAGCCGCCTCGATCGTGAGCTACGCCCTCGGCATCACGCAGGTCGATCCGCTCCGCCATCGGCTGACCTTCGAGCGCTTCCTCCACCCGGGACGTACCGACCTCCCCGACATCGACATCGACCTCTGCTGGATCGGCCGCGACCGGGTCCTCGAGTGGGTGTACGAGCGCTACGGACACGACCGCGTCGCGATGATCTCCACGCACTCCACGCTCCGCCCCCGATCCGCCTTCCGCGAGGTGGCCCGCACCTTCGGGGTCCCCCCCGACGAGATCGATCGGATCTCCCGAAGGATCCCCCACCGCGACGAGACCCCCCTGCCCGAGATTCTCCGGCGGGACGAGGCCTTCGGGGGGCTCGGCCTCGGACGAGAGGAGAGAGAGCGCCTCCTGACCGAGGCGGAGCAGCTCCGCGGGGCCCCGCACCACCTCTCCGTCCATCCGGGAGGGATCTGCATCTCGGACCGGCCGATCGACCTCCTCGTCCCCCTCGAGCGGGCGGCGAAGGGGCTCGTCGTCACCCAGCTCGACATGTACTCGGTCGAGGACACCGGACTGGTGAAGATCGACCTCCTGGGGAACCGCTGCGTCTCGGAGCTGGGCGAGGTCCGGGACCGCCTGACGCGAGCGCGCGGCATCCCCTTCGAGATCGATGCCATCCCGGAGCGCGACGAGCGGACCGCCCGCCTCCTCCAGGAGGGGCGCACCCTCGGCTGCTTCCAGCTGGAGAGCCCGGCGATGCGCTCGCTCCTCCGTCGCCTCTCCGCGCGGGATGCCGCGGACACCATCCACGCCGTCGCCCTCATCCGCCCGGGACCGGCGGAGGGCGGGATGAAGGATCGGTTCATCCGCCGAGCCCGCGGCGAGGAGCTCCCCATCCCTCCACACCCCGCGCTCACCGACCTCTTCCGGGAGCAGCAGGGGATGCTCCTCTACGAGGAGGATGTCATCCACACCGCCGCCCGCATCGGCGGCCTGACCCTCGCCGAGGGGGATCTCCTGCGCCGGGCCCTGAAGAAGGTGATCCATCTCGATGATGCTCCCGGCGAGGGCCGCCTCGAGGACCGCTTCATCGCGCGCTCGATCGAGAACGGCTTCTCCGCGGGGGTCGCCCGCGAGATCTGGGAGCACCTCCGCAGGTTCGGCCGGTACTCCTTCAACAAGGCGCACGCCGCGAGCTACGGTCTCCTCGCCTGGCGCTCCGCCTACATGAAGGCGCACCATCCCCTCGAGTTCCTCTGCGCCCTCTTCCATCACCACGCCGGGATGTATCCCTTCTCCGCGTTCATCGCGGAGGCGCGCCGCCTCGAGGTCCCCCTGCGCCTCCCGTGCATCCGCAGATCGCAGCGCGGCTTCGAGCCGGACCCTACGGAGGGGGGGATCCGCCTCCCCCTCTCCCGGATCAAGGGGCTCTCCGAGCGGACCATCGACTCGATCCTCGAGAGCCGGGAGCGGGAGCCCTTCTCATCGATCGAGGACCTGCGTCGCCGCACGGTCGCGACCCGGACCGAGCTGGAGGACCTCGCCCTCGTCGGCGCCTGCGACATCCTCGGTCGCCCACGCCCCGAGCTGCTCTGGCGCATCCGGACCGGCGGGCGGCAGCGAGCGCGATCCGGTGACCCGGGAGACCTCCTCGTCCCCGACGGCAGCGCCCCCGCTCTGGGAGAGCTCCCTCCCGAGAGGAAGCTCTCCGAGGAGCTGCGCCTCCTCGGCGCCGGGATCAGCTTCCATCCGATGCTCCTCCACGATCGCCGTCGACGCGAGGCGGGCTGCACTCCCCTCAAGGAGATCCCGCACCGCCGAAAGGGGGATCGGGTCCGGATCGCCGGCGTGCGCATCGCCTCCCGCCGCCATCGCACCGGACGAGGGGAGGCGATGGGCTTCCTTACTCTCGAGGATGAGACGGGGACCGTCGAGGTGGTCCTCTTCCCTGCGGTCTGGGGTCGCTCCCTGCCGTCACTCTTCCGCGAGGGCCCGGTCGAGGTCGCGGGGGAGATCGAGGAGCAGCACGGCGCCATCTCGGTCAACGCCGAGAGCCTCCGCGTCTGGGGGGATCGGGGATCGGCGGAGGAGGCCGCGCCGGGGATGGAGCAAAGGGCCGCTCACCGGAGGTGAGCGGCCCTTCGAGTCTCCCCGCAGCGCCTCGAGACCGGAGCCCGGTCGGCTCAGCGCTGGAAGCGGAAGACGAAGGCCAGAGTGGTGAAGATCCCCGCCAGAGCGTAGGAGAGCGGCGGGATCCGGGAGCCGGGGAGCTTCGAGGGCGCATCGCCGGTCGAGGCGAGGGAGCCGTCGGCGGGCGCGCAGCACTCTTCGGCGAGCTCCTCCTCGCAGCAGCCGGTCGAGGACTCCTCCGCGCAGCAGCTCCGCGCGAGATCGTCGGCGCAGCAGCCCGCCTCGTCCCCCTCGTCGGGAGACGCATGGCGAATGACGGCGAGCTCCTCCTTCTCGCAGCAGTTCGGCGCCTCCTGACCGACGCGCTCCGCCAGCTCGGCGACGCTCTCGATCTTGGAGACGCGACGATCCTCGGCCCGCAGGTAGTCCATGAGGGCGTCGAGCTCGAGCTCGTTCAACTGCATGTTCGGCATCGGGACCTTGTTGTAGGCGAGGAACAGCCCGGTCGCGATGGGGTCGCCTTCGGCGAGCATCACATCCGGCTCGTAGATCCAGCGACGGAGCCACTCCTCCTCGTGGCGATCGAACATGCCGAGGAGGTTCGGGCCGATCCGGGGGGAGCCGTCCCCGCTTCCGACATGGTGGCAGGTCGCGCAGCGAGTGCGGAAGAGGCTCTCTCCGCGGGTGATCCGGCGGAGCTCCGGCGCCGTGGAGTAGTCCCCCCCCGTCCCGGTCCGCATCTGGTAGTTGTCGAGGGTCCCCCCCAGGTCCGCGGCGAGCACATAGGGGTTCTCGAAGGGGGAGCGCTTCATCCAGCGGCCGGTGGCCTGGTTGCCGATGACGAGGTTGAGGTTGTGGTCCCCGGACTCCTGATCGATGTCGGGCAGATAGAGCCCGAGCTTCTTTCGGAGGAGGACGATGTCCTCCTCGCTTCCGGTCAGGAACTTCCAGCCCGGTCCGGTCTGGAAGCGCTCGGCGTACCGGGCGAGGACCTCGGGAGTGTCGTGATCGGGGTCGATGGTGATCGAGTAGAAGAAGATGTCGCTCCCCACCCGATCCCCCAGAATCTGCTGCACCTCGGAGAGCTTGGCGGTCTCGAGTGGGCAGGCGTCGGGGCAGGTCGTGTAGATGAAGTTCACCATCACGATCTTGCCCGCGATGAGGTCGTCGAAGAAGCGGACCTGCTCTCCCTCATGGGTCGTCAGGACCACGTTCGGGAAGTAGCTGCCCCCCCAGACTCCCGCGCCGCTCTTCCTCGTCGACTCCGCCTCTTCGGGCGCGGCGACGACGGCGGTCGCGAGGAGGAGCAGCATGAGGCCGCTGCGGAGGAGGTCGTCAGGACGGGTCTTGCGCATGGCGGTGCTTTCACAGCTCGATCGTACTCACATGGGAAAAGAGAACGGGGAACGGCTCTGAGTGAGCCGCCCCCCGTCGTTGATAAGCGGGATCAGGGACAGGCGGCGTGGCTCGCACAGCCGAGAGTGTCCGGCGTGGAGTCGCCTCCGCAGGTATCGAACGGAGCCGCGATCGGCGCGCCGTTGAACAGGACCTGCAGTCCGTGAATCGCGTCGGTGATGTCGATCACACCATCGTCATTGGTGTCCGCGGCATCCCTGCACGCGATGGACTCCCCGGTGCCGAAGACGGCGCCGAGCACCGTGATGACATCCGAGACATCCAGCTGACCCTCGCCGGTCGCGTCCCCTCTCAGGAACCACGAGTGGCAGGCCACCACGGTGCTGACGGCCGGCAGCGGATCCCCGCACTCGCCGTAGGCGACCATGGAGAGCACGTGCAGGCCACCCGAGGGCATGGCGAAGAGGCCACCGCCGGCGGTGCCGGGCAGCGTGGCGACCAGCTCGCCGTCGGCGAGGAGGTCGTAGCCCGCGTAGATGCCCTGGGGCGTCCAGCTGAGGGAGACCTCGCAGGTCCCCGGAACCGCGAGGGCCGTGAACTGCGTCGGGCTCGAGGCGACCTGGCTCGGGCTCGTGACCACGGAGCAGAAGCGCATCGGGCTCGGCAGATCGTGGCGAACCCCGCGGACGTTGACCATGTGGGCGCCCGGCCCGGTCACCGGCACGACATACTGCGTGTCGGTTCCGACGAGCGTCATGTGGTGCGCGCCGTCGAGGAACACCTCGATCGTGTCGTAGACCTCGGAGTTGGTCCAGTTCGCCAGCAGGCTGGTGCCGCAGGCGTCCGCCTGGACGCAAGACAGGCCGGAGACGGGGCTCGGCGTGACGATGGCATCGACGACGCAGGTGGCGACACCGATCGGGGCCACCCCGATGAGCGGCGTGATGGTGTAGGTGTGCTCACCGTTCCCGGAGAGGCCGAGCTGCGGATCGGTGAAGCTCTCCGTGAAGCCCGGGACCGTGAAGATCAGCGTGCCGTCACGACGGATCTCAATCTGCGAGTAGTCGCTGCCGTTGACCCAGGAGAGGGTCGCAGTCCCCCCGTCGGCGGAGCAGGCGAGCCCCGCGACGCCGGCCGCGCCGACGCTCGTGAGGCAGGTGATCTGGGTCGAGTCCACGGCATTCGTCCGGCCGACGATCGTGTACTCATGCACACCATCGAGGGCGAGGGCGTCGCTGTACTGGGTCGCCGTTCCGGGCAGGGTCGCGACCGGAACGCCCCCTCGGGAGATCTCGATCGACTCGTAGGTGTCCATGGCGGTCCAGGTGAGCAGGACCCCCTCGGGGAACGGCGAGCAGACGAGGTCGGTCGGGGCGTTCGGGCGGATCATCACCGCCGTGCTGGCCGGGGCCGAGGGCAAGTTGCCGTTGACCGCCGTGACATCGAAATTCTGCACTCCGGGCCCGAGGCCCGTCTCGGTGAACTCCGTGGCCGTTCCCGGCAGGGTCGCGATCAGCACGCCGTTTCGACGCACGCGGATCGAGTCGACGCCGCTCGGCGGGACCCAGGAGAGGGTCGCCGAGTGGTCGGAGCCGGACCCGCTGACATCCTGAACGACGTCGCAGTCGTTCACGCCGGCCGGCTCGTCGGAGGTGAGCAGCCCCTCGGGCGAATCCTGCGCCCCGACGCCGTCTCCACTTCGGAAGGTCGGGAGGGCGAGGGAGTCCACGTACTCGACTCCGTCCCAGGTCGGGATCGGTGTCGGCATCACGAGGAGCTGGCCCGGGTTCTCGATGTCCCAGCGCACCAGCATCGCGTGATCCTCGTGCTGGGTGTTGTGACAGTGCTCCATGTAGGTCCCCGCGAACTCGCGGAAGCGAATGGCGATCTCGATGGTGCTGCTGCTGTCGACCTCGTTGCCGACCCGGTACATGTCCTTGCGGGCGAACTGCTCCCAGATCGGCGGAGTCTCGCCGTCCCGACTCAGGATGATGCCCTCCTCGAAGTGGATGTGGATCGGGTGGCTCCAGCCGCCGCCTCCGTTCTCGATCGTCCAGATCTCGAGCACTCCCATGTTCTCACTGGTCAGGTCGCCGAGGTTCGCCGCTGCGGAGACGCGGCGCGGATCAGCGACGAGCCCGGAGCCGCCATCAGTCTTCACGGTCCAGGGCAGCTTGTCGGTTCCGCTGGAGCGGCCGAAGGAGAAGGTGCGGTGGGTCGCCTCGTTGATCTCCTGCTGCGTCGCACGCGGGAGCGGGATCATCTTCAGCCCACCCGGCTCATAGAGCTCGGGATCCATGCTCAGGTCCACGCCGTCGTAGGCCTGAACCCGGAACTCGAGGAACTTGCCGACGCAGGGATCCCCGCCGACCCACTCGTTGCCGGAGACCGTCGGGCTGTACTCGCCGGAGAGGATCTCCTCGAGGGGGATCGGATCGCCGGCCTTACGCCCGTTCGGGTGCTCGAGGATGTTGACCATGTAGAGGTTGTCCCCGGGGGCGAACGCGGAGAAGTCCACGATGATGTCATAGCGCTCTCCGATCGCCTGGGTCGGGAGACAGCCACGATCCGTGCCGAGGGATCCATCGAAGTGGATCGCGTGCTCCATGATGTTGCCGTCGTTCCCGATCATGTGGAACGGGACCTTGTTGTAGCTGACACCGGAGCCGGCCGGGCCGGGCATCTCGCCGCCCGAGCCCTGAACCTCGTGGACGAGCGCGAGCTTGAGGTAGCGAGAGACACCGCCGTTGGAGATGCGGAAGCGGTACTTGCGGGCACGGACCTCGAAGAAGGGCTCGTAGAGCCAGTTCACCGTCATCACATCCCCGATGAACCCATCGAGGTTGAAGATGTTGAACCAGAGCTGCCCTTCACTGTCCCACGCCTTGTCGGCGACGAGCAGGTTGACGTCGTAGTCGCGGTTCCCCCAGTCGAGCTCGGTTCCGCTGGGGAAACGCAGGTTGATGCCGTCGTCGAGTCCCTCGTTGCCGCGATCGATGCCGGAATAGTAGTTCATCATCGCAGCGTTGCCCTTGTAGACGTTCTGCGCGGTGAAATCCATCATGTGGTCGTGGAACCAGTGCGTGGACATCGTCTCGCGGTAGTCACCGGGGATCTGGGTGATCCCGCCGTTCCCGTCCGGGGCGCCGGCGCGCGGGTCGGTGGCATCGGTGTTGACCGTGTCGTGACCCGCGAGGATTACCGGCCAGCGGTAGTCGTAGTACTGGCCCGGGAAGAAGAACGCGTTCAGGTATCCGTCGGACTCGGCCGGGTTGTGGCCGTTGTGCTCGTGAGTGGTGATGGTGTGGCAGCCGAAGCCGCGGTTCGCGGAGGGATCGACGGGGAGCGCGTTGTACTGGCGCATGAGGATCGACTCTCCGTAGCGCACCATGAGGAGCTTCGGCGGGAGGGTCCCGTCGAAGGTCCAGAGGGCGTCGGAGGTCTGGAACGGCATGTTCGGATGGAACTTGATGCCGATCCCGTCGCATCCTCCCTCGTAGCCGGGCACACCCATCGTGTTGTGATAGAGCTTGCCCGGTCCCCACTCACCGCAGGCGTATCCGTGCATCTGCATGGTGTCCCGGTAGCCCTCGTTGAAGCGGGCGCCGGTGATGACAGACTTGTAGTGGACCTGGGGGGGGAACTCATCCCAGCGCTGGTGGGCGTAGCCCTCTCCGGGGGGACGGCCCTCGGCCGGAGGGGTGTCGAGCGGGCGCCCGAGGAACTCCTCGATCAGCGGCTTCCAGGGGTTCTCGTCCGCCGTGTTGGAGAGGCGCGTCGGCTCGGGATAGAGCGGGTGCGCCATGAACGCCTCGAGCTCGACCGGATCCGGGTAGCCCTGCGGGGTCGCCGGCATGGGGAACGAGGGTCCCGGCTCGTAGATCCCCGGCATTCCGGCGGGACCGAACTCCTCGAACCGCAGCATCATCTGCGTGAACGGCTCCGCCCCGTAGAGGGGAGAGGGGTGACCACCCGTCGGGTAGTCCGACCCGGGGAGCTGCTCCTCGGGAATGAAGGCATTCACCCCCATGTCCGCAGTGGTGCCGGTCGCGCCTCCCTCGAATGCACCGTGGTTCGCGTGTTCCGCGTCCTCCGGCAGGTCCTCGCCGATCGTGAAGGGTCTCGGCAGAGACTCATCCGCCGTCGGATCCGCCACGGCGGGCAGGATCACGGACAGCGCGGCCATCGCGACGAACACCAGCGGTACGAAATTCTTCAGTCCCGTCAGCACAGGACACCTCCTCCAGGATATCCCGCGCATTGGGAGGGCGTGACGCGTGAGACCTGGCTTCCTGCCACCGCTCACGACACCCGCCGACGGACGCACCTCGGCTCGCCAGTCGTCAATCCCCCGACGACTAACAATTCAAGTGCAAGGCGGGCGTGCACGCGCTCCTCGAGCGCAAGATGTAATTCTTCTCTGGTGGGGTTTTACTTCGCTGTTGCCGCGATACAAGCTGACGAATACAAGATGTCGCGAGTGTCAGGATAGACAAAATGACTTTCCTGACTCTCCATTCGCATATCGCGGTTAATTCACAAGAAAGGTGACTTCTCTGGCCTGCCCGTGGCAGAAATGCGCGAGAGTTCAGCGCGGCGAGGTGGAACCCTCGGCCCAGGCGGGGAGCCCTGCTTCGAGTTCCAGCAGCCCCCCCCCAAGCTGGGTCCAGAGGGTGATGAGGAGCACGGCGAGCAGGTTGATCCAGAGCCCGATGCTGGCCATGCGACCGATCGTGACGCGCTCGGTCGCGAAGATGATCGCGTTGGGGGCGGTGGCCACCGGCAGCATGAAGGCGCAGGAGCAGGCGAGGGTACCGGGGATCATGAGGAGGCGAGGATCGACCGCGAGGGCCACGGCAAAGGCGGCGAGAACGGGAAGGAGCATGTCGGTGGTCGCGGTGTTCGATGTGAGCTCGGTCAGGAAGACGAGGAGCAGGGTGACCGTCCCCATCACGATCACCAGCGGCCAGCCGGCCACCCCCCCGAGGCTCTGCCCGAGCCAGAGAGAGAGACCTGAGTGCTGGAAGCCATGAGCGAGCGCGAATCCCCCGCCGAAGAGGAGGACGAGCCCCCAGGGGACCGAGGCCCAGACCGACTCATCCAGCACCCGAACACTCCGCCCGCCGGAGGGGCGCTCATCACTCCCGGGGGAGTTGGAGCGGGCGGGAATGAGGAACAGCACGAGGGAGACCGCGATCGCGACCGTCCCGTCGTCGATGAGGCCCGGCTCCGGCAGCAGGCGAGACCAGCCCGGGAGCTTGAGGAAGCCGAGGTCGAGGTCTCTTCGAAAGAGCCAGAGACAGACGAGGGCCACGAAGTCGACCAGGACCACCTTTTCCGCGAACCGCATCGGCCCGAGCTTCTCCGCCTGGCGCCGGAAGATGCTCGCATCGATCGGCAGGTCCCGGGCGGGCGGGCAGAGACGCAGGACAAGGAACCCCCAGATCACGAGGAGCAACGCGGTACTCAATGGAAAGGCGAAGACGAACCACTGCGCGAAGGAGAACTCCGGGGCGTCGGGGAAGAGGTTCGAGTAGATGCGGACCATCGAGAGGTTCGGAGGCGTCCCGACCAGCGTGGCGATCCCCCCCACCGAGGCGGAATAGGCGATCCCGAGAAAGACGGCGGTGGAGAAGCTCCGCGCCGCGCCCCCCTCCGCCGAGCGCTCCACCTCAAGCACGATGGCGAGGGCGATCGGCACCATCATCATCGTCGTCGCCGTGTTCGAGATCCACATCGACAGGAACCAGGTCGCCCCCATGAAGCTGAGGAGCAGGGTCGAGGGGCGGACCCGGGAGCGACGCAGGATCCCGACCGCGATCCGCTCGTGGAGACACCACCGCTGCATGGCGAGCGCCACCAGGAACCCACCGAGAAAGAGGAAGATCGTCGTGTTCACGTACTGCGCCGCCACCTCCTTGCCGGGGAGGATGCCGAGGAGGGGAAAGAGGGCGAGCGGGAGGAGCGCGGTCGCGGCGAGGGGGACCGCCTCCCCGATCCACCAGATCGCCATCCAGAGCGCGACCGCGGCGGTCCGGGTCACGGCGGGCTGCCCGGGCTCGAGATCGGCGAAGAGGAGGAGGAGGACCGCGACAACCGGACCGAGCAACAGGGACCACCGACGGGATCGAGCCGGCGGGACAGGATCGGCGGGGGCGAGGTCTCCGGAAGCGGGGGCATCGGGCCGGTGCGGTTCCATGGAGGGGAGGATAGCGCGATCCGCCGACGATTCGGAAGCTTCCCGGCCACGCGGCTCCCTTTTCCCTCCGGGCCTCGCTAGCCTGCGTGCCTCCACCGGAGAGGAGGAGCCGAATGCCCGACTTCCCACGAGGCAGGTCCACCCTGCCACTGATGCTGGTGCTGTTGCTCACCGCCACCGTCGGCAGCCTCCCGCTCGAGGCGCAGGTCCACTACCGGAAGGATGGGTCGCCGTGGAGTCGGACCGTCCCCCGCGGGCCGGACGCGGAGGTCCCGGGCTGGTTCTACAACCTCGGGACCACCGGGCTCCGCGTCGAGCTCACCGAGGAGCGCCCGGAGACCCTCCTGATCCGCTGGGTGCTCCCCGGCACACCGGCCGAGGGGAAGGTGGCGCCGGGGGAGCGGATCATCGGAATCGGCGGAGAGCGGCTTCAGGTCCCCCACCGCAACGGCTACGGGATGGAGGTCTTTGGAGCTCATGGACCCATCACCGCGTTCGCGACCGGTCTGGAGCGGGCGCAGGGCTCGGAGAGCGGTCGGCTGGAGCTGCGGATCGAGGAGCCGGGCGGTGAAACGCGCCGGATCGAGCTTGAGGTGGGGCGCGCCGCCGGAGGGTTCGCAACGAGCTACCCGCTGAACTGCCGGAGGAGCGCCGAGATCTCCCGCCGGCTCCTCGACGAGCTCGTCTCTCTCCAGCGGGAGGACGGTTCCTGGGGGAGCCCCCCCCACGACACCTTCGCCCCCCTCGCTCTCCTCTCGAGCGGGGACCCGAGGTTCGCCGACGCCATTGAGAGGAGCGCCCGGTTCCACGCGAGGACCACCCGGGCGAGGGACTCGTCCTCCCTCATCAACTGGCGCTACTGTGCCGCCGGGATCGTCCTCTCCGAGATCCACCTCGCCACGGGCGCGGCGTGGATCCTGCCGGAGCTCGAGGAGATCGCGACCTTCCTCCTCTCCAGCCAGTACACGGACCTGAGCCAGATCGTGGAGAAGACCCGCCAGGACCGCCCGGAGGACCTGCCGAAGGACCCTCTCGACTCCCACGGGGGCTGGGGGCACAACCCCGGCTTCGAGGGCTACGGGCCGATCAGCATGGTGACGGGACAGGCCGCCCTCGCCCTCTCCCTGATCCGACGCTGTGGCATCGAGGTTCCCCGCGAGCGACTGGACATCGCGTACGCCTTCCTGGACCGGGGCACCGGGCCGAACGGCTACGTCTGGTACGAAGACCAGGTCGCCGGCCCGAAGGACTGGGCCGACATGGGGCGGACCGGGGCGGCCGGCCTCGCGAACCTCCTCGCCCCGTTTCCCGAGCCGCGCTACCGGGAGCGCGCTCTCGCCCACGCCCGGGTGATCGGTGCGCATCCGGAGAGCTTCCCGGACACCCACGGCTCGCCGACGATGGGGATGGGCTACGCGGCCGCCGCAGCGCTCGCAGACCCGACCGCCTTCCGGGCCCTGCTCGACGCGAACCGCTGGTGGTTCGTGCTCGCGGAGTGCCCCGACGGGACCTTCTACTACCAGCCGAACCGTGACAACGCCGGCTACGGCGAGGACTCTCGCCTCTCGGCGACCGCGGTCACCGCGTTCATCCTCGCCCTCCCGGAGAGGCGGCTGGCGATCTCGGGGCAGCAGAGCGGCGAGGGGTACCCGACGCCCGCGAGCCCACCGACGGAGCGCACGCAGGGAGATCGCTGACCCCCCGGTCCGGGGTCGGCTCCGGATGCGAGAAGCAGGGGGAGACCGAACGATCGGTCTCCCCCTGCTTGCTTGGGGTCGGGGCTGGTGGGAGGCGGCACTAGGGGGTGCAGAGTCCAGGATCGTCGCAGTCGACGTCGGTCAGGGAGCCGCAGGCGGGGAACGGAGCGTTCGGAGCGGCGCCGGCCGCGAAGAGGTGGTTCAGCAGGTAGATCGCATCCGCGAGGTGGATCAGGCCATCCGAGTTCACATCGTTCGCCCCGGGGCAGGTGCCCGCCGTGGACGGTCCTCCCGCGAACAGGGTGGCGAGGAGGAAGATCGCGTCCGGCAGGTTGACGGTTCCGTCGCCGTTCGTGTCCCCGCGGATGAAGGACCCGGCCGGGATCGGCTCCAGGAGCACGACGCCGTCGACGAGGATCGGATCGCTGCTCGAGCTGTCCGCGAGCACCACGAGGTTGAGGACGGGGGTCGCCCCGATCGCATTGCTCCAGGTGAGGGGGGTCGTGCTGGGGGCGCTCACTCCCACGAGTGAAGCGGAGACCAGCGAGTAGCTGGCGACCGCGACCTCGGCGGAGGCGCTGAAGTTGAGCGTCTCGATCATCAGGGTGTCGAAGACGACCCCGAGCGTCCAACCGTTGGCGTGGATCGCCGACATGAAGACGCTCGGACCGTTGCCGCCGCCGAGCGCGAGGAGCGCCGCGCCGGGGCTGACCGCCCCGATCGAGAGCCGGGCGGAGTCGTGAGCGAGGCCCATCGAGAAGCCGCTCGCCTCGGTCGGAGCCTGTCCGGCCGAGTCCTGCTCCGCCCGGATGCTCGCATCGAACGGAGCCGAGATCGGGCTCGAGGGGGAGTAGGTCACCGGATCGATCGGATCGACCGAGAAGGTGAAGGTCGCCGGCGGCGGCGGGGGCAGCGCGTCGACGACGAGCGTCGCCCCCTGCTGATCGGGCGTCACCGAGGTCGTGCCAACGGTGACGACGTTGCTGATCGGGGGGGACCCGAGGGTCTCGCAGAAGTTCAGGGTCGTGCTGATCGTGTTGCCGAGGCCCGGATCCGCGATGGCGGTGAGCGCGATGTCGGCGAGCCCGAAGTCGAGGCTGCCGGTGGGCAGGGTCGTGACTCCACCAAAGTCGATCACCGCGGCGGAGCTGACCCCGTTCGGGTGGACGATGTTGCTGGAGAAGCCGGTGAGGCTGGCGGAGTCGAGGAGCGCCTGCGCATCGGCGGCGAGCCCGAGCCCATCGATCTGGAGGACGGTGGTGTCGAGACAGACACCGAGCTGCCAGCCGGCGAGGGCGCTTCCCGTGTTGTCGAGGCGGATCCCTGCGGTGAGGGGCGCCCCGGTGAGGACGCTGGCCGGGGTGTCGATCCGGACGAGGTAGCTCGGGTCGACATCCGCGGCGGCGGGGATCTCGATCGTGCGATTCACCTGCGTCGGGGTAATCGAGACGGAGGCGACGGTGACGACGTTCGCGACCGGGGGCACTCCCTGATTGTCGCAGAACGCGATTTCGGTCGAGACGCCCGGCGCGGGCTCGACCGGGCTCACCAGAGCGGTGTAGTCGGCGGTGAAGAGCTCCAGCCCCATCGATCCGGGCGCGACGGTGACCGCTCCGAAGAAGTCGATGACCGTGCCCGCGGTGAAGCCGCCGAGGTAGACGCTCTTCGTCGTGAAGTCGGCGGGATTCCCGTTCTTGGCGATCTGAGTGAACCCACCGTCGGCAACGAGGTCGAGCTGCAGCAGGGCGGGATCATGACAGACGCCCGTCTGCCACCCGGCGACATGAGCGCTCGTCGAGCCGTTGTCGAGCATCACCCCGACCTGAAATGACGAACCACCCGCGACCTGATCGGGTCCTCCGAGGGTGAAGTGAAGATCCGGGTCCTGGGCAGTCAGGACCGGGGTCAGTACAAGCAGGGGCAAGATCGACATCGCCCGCAGGAAGAGAGCCTTCATGGCACCCACACACCCTTTCGGAACGGAAGGATAGCGCTCGACGAAACTGGGACGGAGGCGGACGGACCCGGACCGGAATGGGGGTCGGGGCTTGAGTCTCTCGGAACAACCCGTTCGAGATCGGCACGCGGTCGCGAGAAATGGCGCGGGCGGTCGATCCGTGCGTCGCGGGCCGGCCCCGGTCTGCACGCAAGCTAACAAGCACCTCCAGTGCTATACATTTGCAACGATACCAGTCGTCCCGAGGGTCGTCTTTAACTTCTTCAAACAATTGCAAAACATGCCTTTGCGACACCCTCCCCCCCGCGGCGAACGATAGTGACAATGCTGACAAACTGACGGAGCACACCCGCCACCGCGACGCCCCGCGGAGAGTCTCGACCGCCGACAATCCACTTGAGAACGACCCCTCAGCCCGCAGGATGTCCTGGACTTCCGCGGGAGGGGAGCTGTGCCGTTGGAGCGTTCCGTCTGGGTCCTCATCACTCTCGGGTTCGGACTCGCGGGCGGGTGGCTCATCTCCGCAGCTCGGAGCTCGGATGCCGATCCGCCGCCGTCGCGCGAACTGACCGCGCTCCAATCCGAGGTACGCGAGCAGCTCTCCCGGATCGAGGCCCTCGAGCGAGCCCTCGCCGAAGAGCGGACCGCCCGGCTCCTCCTCGCCGGCCGGATCGAGGCCGGGCCCACTCCCTCGGGGGGCGAGGAAGGCCGGGAGACCGCCCCGCCCCCGGCGGAGGCGAGCGTCCTTCTGCGGCGGCTCCTCGCCGAGGTCGAGCGAGGCGGGGTCCTCTCCGCTACCGGGACGACAGGAACGCGCTTCGTCGGCCTCGCCCGGACCTTCCCTCGGGAGGGGCTCGACCTCCTCCGGGAGAGCCTCCGCTCCCCACGGACGGCGGAGCGGACCGCTGCGGTCCGTCTGGCCGCGCGCTTTCCGGGGGCGGCGATGATCGACCCCCTCCTGACCCCGCTCATCGAGCCCCTCGCCGAGGTCGCCCGAGGGGATCGCTCGGAGCTCGTCCGCATCCTGGCCGCGGAGGCGCTCTCCCGGTTCCCCGCCGCGGATGCGGACCGGTGGTGGCTCTCGATCCTCGGGGGAGAAGGACCGGCCGGAGCCCGGGTCCACGCCTGGATCGCCCTCGCGCGGGCCGGCCACGAGGCGGCGGTGTCGGAGTTCGTGCCGCTCCTCGACCGCTGCGACAGGACCATCCCGGCCGACCTCGTCGTGGAGACCGCACTCGCTCTGGCGGACCCGCGCCTCCTCCCGGCCCTCCGCGCGGCGTTCGATCACCCGGAGGTGAGCGACCGCCATCGGATGGGGATCCTCCGCGCCCACGCCCGGGAGGGGGAGGAGGCGCTGGAGTTCGTGCGAGCTCGTGGGATGGAGGGGGCGGGAGAAGCGGTGAGAGCCCTCGCGCGAGAGCTGGCTCCCCCACCGCCCATCGAGGCTCCGCCGGGGGCCCCCGGGGAGGACCCTACAGCTCCGCGCCCCCCCACCGACCCACCCGCCGCGGTGGCCCCCCCTTCCCCGGAGTCGGGAGCCGACCCGCCCGCTCCCGCTTCGGAGGCGGGCTCCCCGGAGGATGACGAGGGAGCTAGGGCCGGGTGAAGCACCCCTCGACCCGGTCGATGAACGCACGGGTCCCCGCCTCCACCCCATCCGGGTGAATGAGGAGATCCCCCCCGATGAGCAGGATCGTGTCCTCCCCGAAGTCCTCGGCCATCGACTCGATCCGATCGAAGCGCATTCCCCCCGCCGGAACCGGGAAGGTCCGCCGCCAGGCGCCCCGGGGACGGCGGCACTGCTCCGCGACCCGGATGCACTCCTCCCGCGAGATCGGGAAGCGGCCTCCGTGATTCACGAAGACCGCCGCATCCGCCCCGAGCAGGCGGAAGAGGGTACCGTGCAGGAAGGCGGGGGAGACCACGGAGCCGGCGGGGTGAGCGACCGCCCCGGTGAAGGAGGGGTGGGTCCAGACGAACCGATCGGTCCCGGAGAGGAGGACCCGGGTCGCCTCGAGGCCGAGGAGCATCGGAGCCACGAGGACCCCCTCGATCTCCTCCTCCTCCAGCAGCGCGAGGCGTCGCTCGAGCTCCGGGAGCGGGCCGGTGAGGAGCGCGTGATAGACGCAGGCGCCGCCGGAGGCGGACCGTCCCCGCGCGACGGCGTCCCGAATGCGCAGGACCCGCTCGCGGTAGTGCTCGAAGGACCCGTCCACGAGGTTGTGGTCGTCCTTGACCACCTCTCCCCCGCCCCGGGCGAACTCCTCCGCGACCCGCTCGAGGTCCTCGAGCGGAGCCCCCCGCGGCTTGAGCGCGGTGGCGACGATCGGTCTCCCCTCCACCCCGAGCCGACGACGCAGCCCGGAGATCCCGTGACGGGGCCCCGGGTGCTCCGCGAGGAGCGACGGCGGGAGTTCCGCACCGAGGAGCTCGACCCCCGGGAGCATCGAGACGTTCCCGGAGAGGAGATTGATGAGCTGGGGCAGCCCCCCTCCCGCGAGGGAGGGGTCGAAGGAGAGCACGAGGCGACTCCAACCCCCCTCCTCGGACAGGGACTCGATCCGCGCGACAACGTCCCGGGAGATCCGCGGATATCGGTCGATCAGCGCGCGCGGAACTTCCACTGTCAGCTCGATCGCGATCGCCTCCGCGAGCTCCCGGGCCTCCGAGTGCGGACAGGCGAGGCGATAGATGGCGCGAATCCGGTCCTGGGCTCCCGCCTGCGGTGCGGTCTCGCCGCCGAGAGGCATCGTCTCCATGATGGCTCCTCCTCCCGCGCATTCGAACCACTGATCCGGATGGACGCCAGACAATCCAATTCCCCCGTTCCTCCCCCCCGGGGTGGATGTCGTGGGGGGGAAGCGGGATAACGACCCCGCTGCGTAGACCGGTCTCCGACCTCAACGAAGGTCCGGCGTCGACCGGTGCTGGAGGAAAGGGGCAGGGATGACGGTCCGGGTCGGACTGATGGGCTTCGGGAGGCTCGGGAGGAACATCTTCCGCGCGATCTACTCCCGTCGGGATCTTCAGGTCGTCGCGATCAACGAGCTCGCGGACTCGAAGTCGATGGAGTATCTGCTGCGCTACGACACGCTGCGGGGAACCTTCGACGAGCCGGTCCGCGTGATCGATGACGCCCTCTACATGCAGGGACGGCAGATCCCGGTCCTCCACCACACCGAGCCGGGGCAGATCCCCTGGTACGAGTACGGCGTGGATGTGGTCATCGAGGCGACCGGCCGCTACCGCAGGCGGGAGGACCTCCAGAAGCACCTCGAGCAGGGCGCGGACCGGGTGATCCTCACCGTCCCTCCCGCGGACCCCCCCGCCGCCCCCCTCGACGGGATTCACCTCCGAGGGATCTCCGCGGAGCCGATCGACCGGGACCAGCGGCTCATCAGCTGTGGGTCCAGCACCGCCAACTGCTGCGCGGTGATGGTCAAGGTGCTGCAGGACGCGTTCGGAGTCGTCGAGGGGAGCTTCACCTCGATCCACGCCTACACGAACGAGCAGAGCCTCGGGGATGTGCCCGCCTCCGACCTGCGCAGCTCCCGAGCCGCCCTGGAGAACATCGTCCCCCTCGAGACGTGGACCGACGCCGCCGTGATCGGGGCCTTCCCCCACCTGCAGGGGCGCTTCTCCGGTCTGAAGCTCAATGTGCCCGTCCCGGAGGTCTCCTGCGTCGACCTCACCGTCTCCCTCGACCGCTCGGTGACGCCGGTGGAGGTGAACGAGGTCTTCCGCAGCGCCTCCGCGAGCACCCTGCGGGAAGTCCTCGACTTCACGGAGCAGCCGATCGTGTCGAGCGATGTCGCCGGCTCCGACCGGAGCTGCGTCTTCGACAGCCTCGCGACGATGGTCGTGGGCGGGGACCTGGTGAAGGTGATCGGGTGGTACGCCCAGGGTGGAGGCCTCGCCTCCCGGATCGTCGAGGTCGCGGCCATGCTGGGACCGCGCGCGGGCCATGGGGATCGGAGGAATGACGCATGAAGATCGCGATCAACGGATTCGGTCGCATCGGGCGCTGCGTCTACCGCGTCCTCGCCGAGCGCGAGGACATTCGCATCGTGGCGGTGAACGACATCTCCCCGGACGAGCCGCTCACCTACCTGCTGCGCTTCGACTCCGTGATGGGGAGGTTCCCGGGTCCCGTGACCCTCGAGAATGGCGTGCTCAGCGCGGGGGTCCACACCCCCCGTCTGGTGAAGGAGCGCGACCCCGCGAGCCTCCCCTGGGCCGAGCTCGGGGTCGATGTCGTGGTCGAGGCCACCGGGCGGTTCCGGTCGAGGGCGGAGCTCGAGGGACACCTGCAGGCGGGCGCGGGGCGGGTCGTGCTGACCGTGCCCCCGAAGGACGAGATCGATGCGATGGTCGTCCTGGGGGTCAATGACGACATCCTCCTCCCCGAGCATCGGATCGTCTCGAACGCGAGCTGCACCACCAACTGCCTCGCCCCCCTCGCGAAGATCCTCGATGACAGCTTCGGGCTCGAGCGCGGCGTGATGACGACGACGCACGCCTACACGAACGACCAGCGTCTGTCGGACTGGTACCACCAGGACCTGCGCCGCTCCCGCGCCGCGGGGGAGAACACGATCCCGACCTCCACCGGGGCCGCCCGGGCGGTCGGCAAGGTGCTCCCCCACCTCGCGGGGAAGCTTGATGGAATGGCGATGCGGGTCCCCGTGGTCGACGGCTCCATCGTCGACCTCGTGGTGCTCCTCGGTCGCGAGACCACGGCGGAAGAGGTCAATGACGCGGTGCGGGTCGCGGCGGAGGGGCCCCTCCGCGGCATCGTCGAATACCAGACCGAGGCGGTGGTCTCGAGCGACATCATCGGGGATCCCCACTCCTCGATCTTCGACGCCCGACTCACCGCGATGGCCGGTCCCCGCACGGTGAAGTGCTTCAGCTGGTACGACAACGAGTGGGGCTACAGCAACCGCGTGGTCGACCTCATCGAACGTCTGGGCCAGTTCGGCTAGGTCGGTCCCGACGCACCGATCCGCACGAGAGGGGCCTGCGCGAAAAGGGAAGGAGCCCGGGGGGACAGGTCCCCCCGGGCTCCTTCTTCACTCCGCCCCGACGGCCGGAGGCCGCCGCGACCGATCGTCAGAGCTTGGTCATGACATCGTCGAGGAGCGCCTGCGCCCGGGCCTGCGCCTTCGTCCCCTCGAACTTCTTGCCCTTGGTGACGGCGACGAGGGTCCTCGCGGCATCCTTGTACTTGCGGTTGCCGACCTGCTCCTTCGCCTTCGCGATGAACTGCTCTCCGGCGATCTCCGCCTGGATGCGGTCATCGTCCTTCCAGGCATCGAGCTTCGCGTCGATGCGCTCCTCGAGCGAGGTCCGCTTGAAGGCGCTCGCGAGCCGCTGGAGCTTCGCGTACCCCTCGGTGTAGTAGCCCGCCTCGGCGTAGCCGTCGACCGCGGCGAGCTCCTTCTCTCCGTAGCTCTCGACCTCGACGATCGCCGCGCGGGCCCTCGCCACGAGGTCGGAGTCCTCGTTCTTGTCGATCACCTTCTGGAGCTCCCCGACACCCTTGCCGTACTTGGCGCCGGCGAGGTGTCGGCTCGCCTTCTCGAGGCCCTCCCCGAGCTCGAAGCTCGGGGTGAGGCGCACACCCTTGATGTGCTCCTCGATGAGGTCCGCGGTGATCCGGGACGGGTGTCCCGCGTACACGATCTTGCCGTTCGGATCGACGAGCCATGCGTTCGGGATGCCCCGGGTCACATAGCCGTTCGCCCCACCGCCGTAGGCGACGAGGTACTCCATCCGGTTCTTCTGGGCGTAAGGTTTCGCCTTGGCTTCGGGTTCATCGGTCACGCCGATGACGACCAGTCCCTTGCTCCCGTACTCGTTGTGGAGTCGGTTGAGCCCGGGGATCTGGCCCTTACAAGGCCCTCACCAGGTCGCCCACTTCTCGATCAGGACCAGCTTGCCCTGGAGCCCGGCCCAGGTGATCGGCTCCTTCGCGTTGAGATAGCCCTGGGGGCTGAGCTCGGGGGCCTTGTCTCCCACGTTCGACCCGGCGCTGGCAGGCAGCGCCATCGCCACCACCAGAGCCGAGGCGAGGAGCGCCATGAACGGTCGTCGCTTCATCGGCGACCTTCCTTTCCTCCCCTCCCGGGGAGCCAAGAGTCGATCGGGTCTCGGTGAGCACCCTCCCCCTCGCGGTCCCCCGGTCGAGGCCGGGGGAGGAGCCCGCGAGCGAGCGGAGGCCCGCCCTGAACCGATCAGGATAGCGGGGACACCGGCGTGGTTCCAGATCGCCCCCCCGGATCCGCCCGCTCGGACCCCGGGAATCCCCCTTGAGCGGCTTCCGAACGCTCCGGTCTTCCCGATACCATGTCGGCGACGCGCCCCCGCTCGGGCGGGAGCGAGCTTCGAACTCTCCCTCCGCCCGCTGAGGAGAAACGCCGGCCCATGGATCACCACCCGACCCTGCCCCGCATCCTCGTGGGCGCCCTGCTCCCCCTGCTGCTGCTCTCCACGCCGGCGTTCGCTCAGGACGGCGGAGAGCCGCCCTCCGGCTTCTCCCTCCCGAAGGCCGAGTTCCCCGAGACGGAGCATCAGTGGGACCTCGCCACCCAGGGCGAGGTGCTCACCCACACCTTCCCCGTCCGCAACACCGGCACCGCGCCGCTCAAGATCCTCCGCATCCAGTCGAACTGCGGCTGCACTTCGAGCGACTACACCAAGGAGATCGCCCCGGGAGAGGAAGGCACGATCACGCTCCTCGTCGACACCGCGGAGATCTCGGCCGGTTTCCTCCGCAAGACCGGCACCGTCTACACGAACGACCCCGCGAACCCCGAGCAGATCCTCTGGATGATCGGTCAGGTCGACCCCGTTCTCGTCTCCGACGAGAAGGTGCTCAAGATCAAGGGGCTGCTCGATGGGAAGAAGCAGGCTCGTTTCGTCCTGCGACCGGGGACGGACCGGCAGACCCAGATCCTCGAAGCCAAGTTCGAGGAGGGGCACGCCCGGATCGTCGCGGTCGAGCCCCAGGAGGACGGGAGCACCGTGATCCTCGCGTCCGCGGGTCGGAGTGAGAGGCCGGAGATCCTTCGGGACTTCCTCATCGTGACGGTGAGCCTCGACGGGCAGGCCCCGATTCGCCCGAAGTTCCCGGTCGGGATCCAGCACCTCGATCCGATCGAGGTGACCCCTTCCGGAAATCTCGTCTTCTACCGCCGGCAGACCGCCCATCTCGAGCGTGACCCCGACAAGGAGGTCTCCCAGGAGATCCAGGTCCGTGCGCGGGAGAAGGAGCGCACCCTCAAGGTGCTCGGAGCGCGGGTCGAGGGTGCCCCCGACGGGCTCTTCTCGACGGAGGTGAGGACCGTCGTCCCGGATGAGCACTACATCGTGAAGGTCCGGGTCCTGAAGACCGTCCCCGAGAGCCAGGTCCGGGCGCTCCTCGTCATTGATGTGGACGATCCGAGGCAGAGCAACCGGACCGTGCAGCTCTTCGCGCAGTTCCGCCGTCCGCCCCCGGGCTGAGGGGCGGCCGACCCCGGGCCGGGTCTGACCGCGCCCGGCCGATTCTCCGGGCGCGTTGACGCCATCGGGATCCCCCCGCTACACTTCTGGACTCCTCAACCTCTGGAGGCTCTCCGGGGGACGGGGAGGAGCAGGCGCCGGGAAGTTTCCTTGAGGTGCGCCTCCGAAGCGGGCTGCGCGCTCGGCACCTTCGGAGCAGCCCCCCGGAGAGGTCCCGGTCGGGCTGAGCTCTCGGCCCTCCCTGAGGGCCGAGCGACCGAACGAGACGATCCCGCCGGCGACCCGCCGCCGACGGGCGCGTGAAAGCGAGCATCGATCATGACCCACCGAGACGATCCGGGCCCCGGGCGCGCTCCGCGGACCCTGCCTCTCCTCCTCGCCTCCGCCCTTCTCGGCGCCGGGCTCCTCCTGCTGGCGGGTTCGTCCCCGGTCCTGGCTCAGGACGACGGCTTCGGGCCGCCGCCCCCCCCGAAGGCCTCCGGTCCCCGGATCGAGTTCGATCAGGACAACTTCGACTGGGGCGAGGTGATGCACGGAGAGACGATCGAGCATGTGTTCAAGGTCAGGAACACGGGGACGGAGACCCTCCGCATCACCAATGTCAAGCCTGGCTGAGGCTGCATCACCCCGCGGTACTCGCGGGAGATCCTCCCCGGTGGGGAGGGTGAAATCGTCCTCAGGGTCGACACCACGAAGCAGCGCGTGGCCAACTACCGTCGGGAGGCGGTGGTCACCAGCAACGATCGAGTGAATCCCCAGAGCCGCATCAAGATCTCCGGCACGATCCTCTTTGTCGTGAAGGTGGAGCCGGTCAACCTGCGGCTGACCGGGCTCGCGGGCTCGCGACTGGTCGGCGAAGTGACCGTCAAGCCGGGCACCGATCTCGGCATCGAGGTGAAGGAAGCGAAGGCCCAGAAGGGCCAGTTCGAGCTGATCTCGAACGAGCCCCAGGCGGACGGCAGCACCGTCCTCCGCTTCGAGGCCGCCCCTTCCGAGCTCGCCGGCATGCTCCGCGATCAACTGGAGGTGAAGGTCGTCGGGACCGACGGCAGCGAGCACTCCAGCACCGTCCCGGTGATCCTCGACCACCAGGATCGTGTGACGATCCAGCCGCGGGGGAACATCGTCTTCCAGAGACGGGACACGGAGCCCCTCAAGCAGCCCGGGGCCGCTCCGGCCCGCCGCGACATCCAGCTCTACTCGAGCTCGCCGGAGATCGAGTTCAACATTCTCGAGGTCGAGATCCTCGATGTCCCGGAGGGGGTCTTCACCCACGAGCTCCGCACCGTGAAGGCAGGGGGGCGCTACGTCGTCTCCGTCTTCCTGAACGAGCATCAGGATGAGCCGTCGGTCAGGGGTCGCTTGCGCATCCTCACCGACGACGAGAAGAGCCCGGAGAAGATCGTCCGTGTGTACGCACAGTTCGGAGTCGCCGCCCGTCCAGGGGCCACGGTGACGCCCGGCACGACCCGGCCCCCCGCGGGAAAGCCGACCCTGCAGCCGGGTGGAGGCTCCCTCCGCCCGGTGGGCGCCCCACCCGTGAAGGGCGGAGCGATCCAAGTCCCGCCGACGAAGGTTTCCCCGACCAAGGTTTCCCCGACCAAGGTTCCCCCGGCCAAGGTTCCCCCGGCCAAGGCACCCGTGAAGACCCCCCAGAAGCCCGGAGCGACCCTCCGCCCCTCCTCTCAGCCCTGAGATTCAGGGCTCTCTGCCTCGACGGCGCAGCGGTCTGCGGGGAGTGGGCCATGGCCCCTCCCCTGTGACCGCCTCCTCCCGCCGCGAGACAATTCAGGTTTCCTCGAGTCCTCCCCTTGTTCCTAGGGCAGCTGATGTACGGCTACTGCAAGCGCAGGGGCCGTTTTTTCGTGCCCTGGGGGTCGAAGAGACGGTGAGCACTGGACTTGGGTCGACGGCCCCCTCCCGCTCGCGCGGTCCCCCGCCCCCCGCTCACTTGCGCCGGGAACGCGCTCCTCCCCGAGCGCGGCTTTCTTTTGAGATTCCTGACTCGCTCCCCTTGTCCTCGGGGCAGCTGATGTACGGCCACTGCAAACGCA
>Ga0181588_10000340_pt1 | contig 41942 bp, 36 predicted proteins | sample 071ome_26_FD_148607 | JGI IMG/M metagenome (GOLD analysis project Ga0181588, IMG submission 148607) | Coastal salt marsh microbial communities from the Groves Creek Marsh, Skidaway Island, Georgia - 071409BT metaG (spades assembly) | ecosystem: Environmental > Aquatic > Marine > Intertidal zone...
GGCTGAACTATAAAGATGATGCAGAGAAAGCCCGAGCTTGGTTGGGCCAGCTGGGAGATCCTTATGCGCTGAATATTGTCGACGCGGAGGGATCGCTGGGACTGGATTTGGGGGTTTACGGGGCGCCAGAGACTTACGTGATCGATCAAGAAGGCCGAATCGTTCATCGACACGTTGGCATTTTGGATGCGGAGGTCTTTAGCGCCGATTTTAGTGCCTGGTTTCCTCAGGGTCCGCTGGGTGTTGGGACGCCCGCGCGAGAAGAGTCGGTGGCGGAGTGAAGCGAATCCCCACAGTGGCTGCGATCAGGGGTTATGGGCTTAGAGCAGTGGCGTTCTGCGGATGGCTTTTAGCTGCAACCGCCCATGCGGTGATCGAAACCTATGAGTTTTCTTCGCCGGCCTTGGAGTTGCGCTATCACACCCTCAGTCAGGAATTGCGGTGCCCCAAGTGTCAGAATCAAAATATTGCTGATTCCAATGCACCGATAGCGCGTGACTTACGGGTGGTCCTGGTTGAGCAGCTAGAGGCCGGGCAAAGTGATGAGCAGATTCTGGCGTTTATGGTGGCCCGTTACGGAGAGTTCGTCCGTTATCGCCCAGCGGTTGATCGAAATACGGCGGTGCTTTGGTGGGCGCCCGCTATCCTGCTGGGCGCAGGGCTGATTGCGTTGGCTTTCCATTTTAGGGGGCGGGGCGCCGGCGCCGCGCCAGCGCTGACTGCCTCAGAGACGGCAGAGCTCAAGAAATTAATGGAAGAAAATTCCTCATGACATTGTTTTTTTGGGTTTTTTCTTCCGCTTTAATTTTATTGGCGGCGGCCTTTATCGTGTTTTTGCCCCGATGGTGGCAGCGGCGAGCAGTGCCCGAGAGTAATGCCGATTGGCTACGCTTGAGAAGGCGGGAGTTAGCCGATAGCGCGCCGGAGCTGCTTGAGGAGGCAGCGCTTAGGGTGATGGAGGACGGACTGACCCCGGGGACGGTTGAGACCACGTTACCGGCTCGCTACGCGCTCGCCCGGCCCGTTGGAGGTGTGCTCGCGCTGGCTGCTCTGGTCGCTCTTCTCTACGTCAAGCTTGGCAGTCTTGAGGATGTGTCGATTTCCACTGCGCTGGACGGGCTTGAGGGCGCGAGCCCGGGCGAGATTTCCGCGCTCATCGAGCGGATTCAGCGTCGTGCCGAGCAGCGACCCGATAATGCCGACTATTCACTGCTACTGGGCGAATATCATTTATCCGCTAACGAGCCGATTAGGGCATTGGTGTATTTTGATAGGCTCATCGCCGCCGGCGCGACATCCCCTGATATTTTGGGTAAGGCGGCTCAGGCAGAGTTTTTGTCGGCTGACCGCGAGCTCAGTAATCGCGCCCGTTCCCGTGCAGAGCAGGCACTGGCGATGGACCCTATGGCCCCAGCGGCGCTGGCGACGTTGGGTATGGCTGCGTTTGAGCTGGCAGATTTCGCGGCGGCGGTGCGCTACTGGGAGACACTTCGCTCTCTGGAGCCCGAGGGCTCTCCCGGCTACCAAATGCTGAGTCAGGTGATTGAACGTGCTCGGAGCGAATTGCAGGCGTCGGGCATAGCCCCTGATATTTCCGTAGGGCTGAAGGTCGAAGTTTCGCTGACGGATACCGTCGTAGTGAACGAGGGAGCAACGGTCTACGTATTTGCCCGACCTGCGCTTCAGCAGGGCGGGATGCCGATCGCCGTCGTAAGGCAAGCGGTCACCGCATGGCCGTTGACTGTCACGCTGGAGGATCGTCATTCAATGGCGGGACAAAAACTATCGAGCTTTACCGCGGTCTCAGTCGAGGTGCAGATTTCGGCAAACGGACAGCCCGGGAGAGAGAACAGTGTTGCCTGGGGCGCTGTGGACAGCGCTCCAGTGGGTGCCTCCGACCCCATCACGGTGGTACTCCAGTCCTCAGATCAGCCTTAATTCACAATCAAACATAGTGTTGTTGAGCTGAAGCAGATACACTACATGTTGTGTTTCATCCTTGTCTGGGGTCTGGTGCGGATCCCGGAGAGCCGAACGGGTACGCGGACACCATAATGCGCCTTAAATCCATCAAGCTGGCGGGCTTCAAGTCTTTTGTTGATCCGACGACGGTCCAATTTCCCGGCAATATGTGTGCGGTAGTGGGCCCCAATGGCTGCGGTAAATCCAACATCATCGATGCCGTGCGCTGGGTAATGGGAGAAAGTTCTGCCAAAACCTTGCGTGGCGAGTCGATGACGGACGTTATTTTCAATGGCACGACCAGTCGGCAGCCTGTCAGTCAGGCGTCGATTGAGCTGGTTTTTGACAATGCACAAGGCAAAGTGACCGGAGAGTTCGCCGCCTATAACGAGATTTCGGTCCGGCGGGTCGTAACGCGCGAAGCGCAATCAGAGTACTACTTGAATGGTGCCAAATGTCGTCGGCGAGACATCACCGATTTGTTTCTTGGTACAGGCCTCGGGCCCCGAAGCTACGCGATCATTGAGCAGGGTGTCGTATCTCGCTTAATCGAGTCTAAGCCCGAAGAGCTGCGAGTATTCATCGAGGAAGCCGCCGGCATTTCCAAATACAAGGAACGCCGGCGTGAGACCGAGAGCCGTATGCGCCGGACGACAGAGAATCTCGAGCGCTTGACGGATCTTCGTGACGAGTTGCAGCGCAACCTTGCGCATCTCGACAGACAGGCGCGGGCAGCGGAAAAGTATGCTGAGCTAAAGGCTGAAGAGCGCGTTATCCAGAGCGAGCTTTACGCCATTCAGTGGCGCGACCTCAACGCCGATCGTAGCGAAGTATCGGGAGAGTTGGCGGGCCTCGATATCAAACGAGAAGCGGCGAAAGCGGATGTTGCGCATGCGGTCGCCGGCATCGAGACCGCACGGGCAGAGCAAGTGGTTGCCGCAGACGCGCTGACCCAAGCGCAGGAAAATTTTTATACGGTTGGGGGGGAGGTCACTCGCGTCGAACAGGCGTTGCGTTTTGCTCAGGAGCGGCGGGGTGAGTTGAAGCGAGACCTGGAACAGACACGGGCATCATTGGAGCAAACCCGTCACCATCTTGAGGCCGATCGAAAGCAGTTGCAGGAGTGGGAGGCTGAGTTAACGCGGCTAGAGCCCGCGTTGACCGAGCATAGAAGCATAGCTGCCGAGGCGGCTCGGGCACTATCTGAAGCTGACAGGGCTGTTGAGCAGTGGTCACAATCTTGGGACAGCTTTAACGAGGGTGCGCAGGGCCCGAGCAAGACCGCCGAGGTGCAGCAGAGTCGGATCGCTTATCTCGAGCAGGTGTTGAGTAAGTTGCAGGAGCGGAGGCATCAGTTGCAGACAGAGCAAGCCTCCCTCGATGAAACGGCAGAGGCCAGCGCGGTGCCGTATGCGTCAGATATAGAGCAGGCAGATCAGACCATTACTGAACTGGAAGCGCAGATCTCCACCTTGCAGCGGGAGCTCAGCGAATCTCAAGTAGCGATCGAGCAGCGTCGCGTTGAGCAGGATGATGTGCGTGCCACGATTCAGGAGATTCGCGGACAGATCGCTTCTCTCAACGCCCTACAGCAGGCTACGCCAGACGATGGAGAGCGCATTGCACTCGATGACTGGGTTGCCTCATCGGATTTGTCCTCGCCAGGAGGGCTGTATACAGCCATTGAGGTCGAATCCGGCTGGGATTCTGCAGTTGAGCAAGTACTGGCGGAGAAGCTGTCTGCGTTGCTGATCGCTGATGCCGACGTCAATGAGCTGACGAATATGGACGTCATCCCGGCCGGGGCATTTTTGCTGAGTGCGGAGGGCGGTACACCCGCGCAAACCCCTGGGACGCTAGCGGGTCACGTCACGGCTCCGCCCAGCGTGATGCAATGGCTGGCAAGTGTGAAAACCGCGGTCGACCTTGCGGAGGCGCGCGCGTTACTACCAAGTTTGGAGTCTCATGAGTCGGTGGTGACAAGAGATGGGCACTGGCTGGGGCGCGATTGGTACCGTCGCCGCTCGGATGCTGATCCGGCGGCCGGGGTGATTGCGCGGCAGGCACAGTTAGATGCGCTCAGTGAAAAGCTCGAACAGAGCCGCGCCGAGGCGCTTCGTGTTGAGGAAGCGATAAGTGAACTGTTGCAGCAGCGATCCGCAACCGAAAAATCGCTGGCGCGCGCGCAGCAGGGGCTTCAGGCCACGGTGAGTGACCGGGCGGAGTGGGTGGCTGAGCAAAGGGCCTTGGCGACAAAAATAGAGCAGCAAGCGCAGCGCTTTAAAAGGTTGCAAGAGGACATTGCTGAAAGTGAACGCCAGTATGATCAGGAGCAAGCAAACCTTGCTGAGGCGCGAACCCAGCTCTCTGCTTCGCTTGATCAGATGGAGCTTGACCGAATCGAGAGAGAGCGTCTTCAAACCGAGCGCGAGCGGCTTACGACGGCTCAGTCGGGCCAGCGAGAGACCTCGCGCCTGGCCGCGGACGAATTGATGCGAAAAGAGCTTCAGGGGCAGAGTCTTGCGACGCAAACTACTACCTTGCGAGAAACGATCTCCCGTATGGAGTCGCAGCTCAAAACACTCGAGTCTCGGGAAACGGAACTGCACCAGACTTTGCCCGGGGGAGAAGACCCCGACGCAGAAAACAAAGCCAAGTTGTCTGAGTTGCTCGAGCAGCGCATATCTGCCGAGGCTGAACTCAATAGTCAGCGCACACTGGTTGGCGAAATCGACGCCAAGTTGCGAGACCTGGAGTCGCAGCGCATGGCGCACGAACAGGCCGTCAGTTCAGTGCAAAGTGAAATGGAGCAGCTGCGGCTGCGCGAAGCGGAAAGTGGCGTCAGACTTCAGGCCCTCGAGCAGGAGATCGTGAAACGCGATGCGGTACTGCAGGAAGTGGTGTCCTCACTACCCGAGGAAGCGGAAGAGGCAGAATGGGTGTCTCGGGTTGAGAGAGCGGCTAATCGCATTAGCCGTCTTGGCCCGATAAATCTAGCGGCTATCGACGAGCATGCTAAAGCCGCAGAGAGAAAGCATTATCTTGACGCCCAAAATGAAGATCTTGAGTCAGCCCTCGAAACGCTGAAAACCGCGATACGCAAAATCGATAAAGAGACCCGACAGCGGTTCAAAGACACGTTTGACCAAATTAACGCGGGGTTTGCCGAGCTCTTTCCCCGAGTATTCGGCGGGGGTACCGCGTCTCTGGAGATGACCGGTGATGATCTACTTGATACCGGGGTTGCTATATTCGCGAGGCCACCCGGTAAAAAGAACTCTACGATTCACCTGCTCTCCGGAGGCGAGAAGGCGATGACGGCGATTGCACTGGTGTTTTCAATTTTCCAGTTGAATCCGGCACCATTCTGTATGCTCGACGAGGTCGATGCGCCGTTGGATGACGCTAACGTCGGGCGTTACGCGAGATTGGTTCGAGAGATGTCAGAAAAAGTGCAGTTTGTCTTTATCACGCATAACAAAATCACGATGGAAGCCGCTGATCAGTTGATGGGCGTTACCATGCAGGAGCCGGGAGTATCTCGCCTCGTTAGCGTGGACGTGGAAGAGGCGGCGCAGCTCGCAGCGAGCTAGGGGTTCGAATGATGGAGCAGCTATCGATTCGAGACTGGATGGTGATTTTGGGCGGTGTGATGATCGCCGCTGTGTTGGTTGATGCTGGTCGGCGGCTCTGGAGAGAGCGCCGCGCCGAGATCCGATTGAATGCCCGCATCGACCGTTCAAAATCTGATTCGAATGATGACGATACGTTTAATTTACTGACCGAATTACCTAACGGTGGGGCGCGGATTGTGCGTCGCGACGACCTTGATGCAGGTGATTTGGATGTCGGGAATCTTGAGCCGGCAAGTAGTGACGAGGCGTCGGTCGCTCCCGAGGAGGCGGTGGAAGTGCGGGCGCGGAAATCCGGTGGCAGTGCGCGTAAATTTCCCGCAGCACCAGATCCCATTGATCTCGCGGTAGAGAGCGATGATGTCGATGAGGTAGCGAGTCACGTCGAAGCGCCAACCGAGGCTAATGAATCCCCGCCCGCCGTATCCGCATCCCCCCGGCGGCGACGCACGGTTAAACCGCCTGGCGATCCGTCGATCGCAGAGGCGCGCGATGTGAGCGCAGAGGGAACGGTGGATTGGCTCGATACGCTCGAGCCGGAAGCCGTTTCTGAGACGGATTCGGTGGAGCAGGGGCGGCTGCCCAGAGGAGCCAATACTCACGTATTTATTCTCTACGTCGTAGCTCGCTCAGAGGAGGGGTTCGCCGGGATGGATATATTGGAATCCTTGCTGGCCTGCGATCTGCGCTTTGGCGATATGGATTTTTTTCATCGGCATGAGCTGGCATCTGGAAGAGGGCCGATAGAGTTCAGTGTTGCCAATATGATGAAACCGGGCGTATTTGACATTGATAATATGGAGCCCTTGCAGACGCGCGGTCTGATGTTCTTTGTCACCTTGCCGGGGCCCACTGACATGCTCAAAGCTTTTGACTACATGTACGAAACAGCCAAAGTTGTTGCGAAAGCCTTGGATGGCGATATTCAGGATGAGAAGCGCAGTGTTGTTACCCGGCAAAGCCTAGAGCACATGCGCCAGCAAATTCGAGAGTTGGAGAGACGACTGCTCGTTCGACGGACCTGATATGGTCATGACCTCGCCGGAACAGGAAATGTCACTGCTTCGAGAGAATTTACTGCGATGGTCACAGGCTTATTTTGAGCAGGACGATCCAGAGGTTCCCGATGTCGAATACGACACCGCAATGCGGCGCTTACTGGCGCTTGAATCTGCACATCCCCACTTAGCTACGCCGGATTCACCCACGCAACGTGTTGGGTCGGCGCCACTCACTAACTTTGCAACCGTAACTCATCGGGTGCCCATGTTGTCCCTAGACAATGCATTTTCTGATGAGGAGCTTGCTGATTTTGATCGACGTGTGACTGAACGGTTACAGCTCGAGGCGGTGGAATATTGTTGTGAGCCCAAGCTGGACGGCGTCGCGGTAAGCATCGCCTACCGTAGCGGTGAGCTGGTGCAGGCGGCCACGAGAGGCGATGGCACGTCCGGGGAGGATGTGACGGAAAATGTGCGCACCATTGTCAATGTTCCTCTGCGATTGATGGGTGATGATATCCCTGACTATTTGGAGGTGCGTGGAGAAATTGTCATTCCTCGATTGGCATTCGAGAAGATGAATACGCGTGCTCGCGATAACGGGGATAAAGTTTTTGCCAACCCGAGGAATGCCGCCGCGGGGAGTTTGCGGCAACTGGATTCCAGGGTGACTGCGAAGCGGCCGTTGTCCTTCACCGCCTATTCGGTCGGGGCCGTAGAAGGGCCTTTACCTCCCACTCATAGTGAGGTGCTGCATGCTTTGGCGGCGTGGGGACTGCCGATATCCGAGTACATGGAGACCGTGAATGGGATAGCGGCTTGCGAGACGTACTTCGATCGATTGAGTGCAGCCCGAGATGCCTTACCGGTAGACATCGATGGCATTGTGTTTAAGGTGAACGATCTCGTGTTGCAGGAGCGGCTGGGCTTTGTCTCGCGCGCACCGCGCTGGGCCATTGCACGCAAATTCCCGGCGCAGGAGGTGAGTACACGGCTGGTTGGGGTCGATTTTCAGGTGGGCCGAACAGGTGCCATTACACCGGTGGCGCGGCTCGAGCCTGTATTCGTGGCCGGCGTAACGGTAAGTAATGCAACCCTCCATAATGCCGATGAAATTCAGAGGCTTGGCTTGAGATTGGGTGATCGTGTCGTGATCCGGCGTGCCGGTGACGTTATTCCTCAAATCGTATCGGTCATATCCGAGCTCGACGGCTCGCCCGCATTGCAAGATCGGGAGCACATCGTTTTTCCCAGTGAATGTCCCGCGTGTGGCTCTCGTGTTGAGCGGGAGGCGGGCGAAGCGGTCATTCGCTGCAGCGCCGGGCTCGCTTGTACCGCGCAATTAAAAGCAGCGATTCGTCACTTCGCATCGAGAAAAGCGCTGGATATTGAGGGACTGGGAGACAGGCTCATCGAGCAACTGGTGGATGAAGGCCTGGTGCAGTCCCTCAATGATTTGTTTCAGCTCGACGTGACTCATTTGTGCAAGCTCGATCGCATGGGGGCCAAATCCAGTGAGAAGATTGTCGAATCGCTGCGGCGCGCGCGATCGACGACATTTGCCCGTTTCATTTATGCCCTGGGCATCAGAGAGGTAGGCGAGGCCACGGCAAGAGCCCTGGCGCTCCATTTTCTCAATCTAGACTCATTGCTGGCGGCTTCCAGAGAAGAGTTGGAGGGTGTGGATGATGTAGGGCCCATTGTTGCCGAGCACATCGAGGCCTATACCAATAACCCTCTCATGAGGGATTTGTTGTCCTCATTACTAGAATCGGGTATCAACTGGCCCGCAGTAGAGGTAGACAGTGGTGAGGGACCGCTGACCGGTATGGTATGGGTGGTAACCGGTAAACTCGCTACCATGAGCCGCGATGAGGCGGAGGCTCGCCTGCGTTCGCTGGGTGCAAAGACGGCATCCAGCGTCTCAGCAAAGACGAGCAAGGTGGTGGCGGGTCCGGGTGCGGGTTCCAAGAAAAAGAAGGCAGAGAGCCTTGGCATTCCCGTGATCGATGAGGACGAGCTGATTAAAGTTTTGGGAGATTCATCATGAGAGTGCTTACCCCTCGCGCGCGCGCACTGAGTCTGGGTCTCGCATTTTCAATGCTCATTGCCTGCACGACGTCTCCACCCGAGCAAGTTGACAACGTCTGCGATATTTTTCGAGAGAAGTCGGGTTGGTACGAGGACGCTAAGGAGTCCAGAGCACGTTGGAACGTGCCAATCTCTGTATCGATGGCGTTTATGCATCAGGAATCTCGATTTGTAGCGACCGCTAAACCACCGCGCAAAAAGCTGTTCGGCGTGATACCGGGTCCGCGGCCATCCGACGCTTATGGTTATTCCCAGGCCAAAAACAGCACATGGGAGTGGTATCAGCGGAGCTCAGGCAATTACGGGGCAGATCGAGATAATTTTGGCGATGCCATCGACTTCATCGGCTGGTACAACGATATGTCTCATCAGCAGTTGGGTCTCGATAAGCAGGACGCATTCCGGCTCTATCTTGCCTATCACGAGGGGCACGGTGGCTACAAACGCCAAACTTACCGTAGCAAAGAGTGGTTGGTCGGCGTGGCGAGAAAAGTAGAGAAACAGGCCCAGCGATATAACTCGCAGTTGCAGGGGTGCTCAAAGGAGCTCGAACCGCGGGGTTGGTTTGACTGGTGGTGATTGCGAATCAAAGGCCGGTGGCACGCGTGAATGTCACATACACATAACTGTCATATTTTTTCGCTGTAATTGAAATTGATGCGCGGAGCTGGCGAGAGAAGCAAATTATGGCTTTGAAGAAAGTACTGGTGGTCGACGACGAGTCAGGTATCCGGGAAATGCTCAGGCTAGCGCTGGAGATTTCGGATTTTGAGTGTCTGGAGGCCGGCAATATCGACGAAGCCTATGATCTGGTGAGTACCGACAGGCCAGACTTCATCTTGCTCGATTGGATGTTGCCCGGTGGCAGCGGTATAGAGCTTCTCAGGCGTCTTAAAAAGGAAGAGGCGTCCATGAATATTCCGGTCATAATGCTGACCGCTAAAAGTCATGAGGATAATGTTATTCAAGGGTTGGACCTCGGCGCAGATGATTACGTCACCAAGCCCTTCGCCCCTAAGGAACTGATCGCCCGAATGCGTGCGATATTGCGGCGGTTATCTGCAGATGATCCTAATGCGCTGGTAGTCGGTGAGCTGGTTCTCGAACTGGATAGCCATCGCGTCACTCTGGGCTCCAAGTCGTTGGGTTTGGGTCCCACTGAATTTAAGTTGCTGCAGTTTTTGATGTCGCATCCCGAGCGTGCCTACTCGAGGGCGCAGTTATTGGACCGAGTGTGGGGTAGCAACGTTTACGTGGAAGAGCGCACAGTCGATGTTCACATCAGGCGCCTCAGGAAGGTCTTGCAAGACGTTGATGCGGCTTACAGCGACTTAATTCAGACCGTGCGCGGCACGGGGTACAGGTTTTCTCCAAGAGATTTAACAGTGCTGTGAATAGCGCCGGCCTGTTCCGCTTGGAATTTCGCCGGGTATTGATGGCGATGGCGCTCGGAGTCGCGTGCTGGTTTGCGACGGGGGACGCATTGAGCGCTGTCGCTGCCTCTCTTGTGGCGCTCGTTCTCTTGTGGGGATGGCAGTTGTCCCGCCTCTATCGCTGGTTTGCCAATCCTGATGACATTCCCCCACTGGGAGATGCCGCGGTCCGTGGCATTTTGCATGACGTTTATGTGCTTCGCAGTCGCGGTGCTATGGGCGATAAAAGTCGTTCTCCATTGCCGGCTGATCGCAACGAGTCCTTTGAGTCTATGCGCGAGGCTGCAATGATTATCAATGCTCGTAACGAGCTACTGTGGTGCAACAGTGCAGCGGAGTATCTGTTGAACATACAGCGAGCAGAGGAGCAGGGGAAGCCTCTCCACGACCTGTTCCCTGGAAAGGCTCTGAAAAATTATCTTACAGAACAAAATTTCCAAAAGCCGCTGAGAATAAAACCGAGTCCCGACCCAGAGTTCTGCCTGCAGTTGGAGTTTTCGCGCTTTGGTGCCAGTGACAGGTTAATTTTCATCAAGGACGTCTCGGAACAAGACAAGCTCGAGCGAATGCGGCGCGATTTTGTGGGGAATGTCTCCCATGAGTTGCGCACACCGCTTACCGTAATTAAGGGCTATATCGAAACCCTGCCTTCGTTGTTATCTGAACCCAATGCCGCGCTACAAAGACCGCTCGCCTCCATGGCGACACAGGTAGGTCGGATGGAGGCTTTGATCGCTGATCTGTTGTGGTTGGCCAGAATCGAGACGGTCGAGGGCGAGCGGAAAGACGACCTGGTGAATGTCAGTAACTTGGCTGCGAGTGTGGTTGCGGAGTTGCGTTCTGCGTGGCCAAATCGTGATATTCAGTTCCGCGCTGAGTCTGTCCGCCAGCTGCGGGGTGACGAGCGGGAGCTGCGCAGTGCGCTCAGTAACTTGATTGTTAACGCCCTTAAGTATAGCGACAAAGGGCCGGTCAAAATTCGGTGGGCAGACTCCGCAGTCGGTCCGGTATTGTCGGTAGAAGATAAGGGGCTGGGTATCGCGCCCAAGCATATACCGCGGCTCACAGAGCGGTTTTATCGTGTTGATAAGAGTCGAAGTCAGCAAACCAGCGGTACCGGTCTTGGCCTCGCAATTGTGAAACATGTTGCGGTGTCCCACGAAGCGAAGTTGTTTGTTGACAGTCAGCTCGGGAAAGGAAGTTGCTTTCGATTAGTGTTTCCAAATTCCCGCTGTGCCAATTTTACCGCCTCAGATTAGACCTGCATCAGGCTAGATTATGGTTGCTGTCACTGACATTGTCGCTTGCAGCGGTTAGCATGAGCGCGGAATTGTCGGGTTAGCACTATGAGTCGTTTTTGGGTAGACAAAGTCTCGTCCTTGAGGCCCTATGTGCCGGGCGAGCAGCCCGTTGGGCAGGCGGTGGTAAAGCTCAACACCAATGAGCATGCGTTGCCACCTTCTGGTGCCGTTATGAGCGCAATATCGTCTCTCACGGGAGAGGCGTTGCGTCGCTACCCGGACCCCACCTCGAGCTCGCTGAGGTCGGTTATTGCGTTACGGGAGGATCTGACTTCGCAGCAAGTTTTTGTGGGCAACGGATCTGATGAAGTGCTCGCCCACCTGTGGGCGGCTTATCTCGCCGACCGTCCCGTCATGAGTGTCGATATCACCTATGGTTTCTATCCCGTTTGGAGCCAACTTTACGGATCCACTCTGACTCAGTGCCCTTTGCGGGACGACTTCAGTATCGATAGCGAAGCACTGATGAATGCCGATGGCGCTTTGGTCCTCGCCAATCCCAATGCGCCCACGGGTCTTGCGCTGACGCGTTCGCAAATAGAGGCCTTGGTCGCTGCGAATCGTAATCGTTTAGTCATCATTGACGAGGCCTATTATGGCTTCGGTGCCGAAACGGCAGCGCCGCTGATTGACGATTACGATAACCTGATTGTCACGCGAAGCTTGTCCAAGAGCCACAGTTTGGCGGGCATGCGCGTTGGGTACGCGTTAGCGTCCCCAGCGCTTGTTGACGGACTGGATCGCATCAAGGATTCGTTTAATTCCTATCCGCTGGACGCAGTGGCTCAGGCGGCCTCAGCGGCGGCCATTCAGGACGTGGAATGGTTCGCGCGGGCCTCGAAAGTGGTGATCGACAGTCGCAACAGTATGACCGAGGGGCTGCTTGAAATGGGCTTTGATGTGCTCCCCTCTCAGGCCAATTTTATTTTTACCCGCCCTAGTCGAGGCTCGGGTCCGGGGTTATTCGACGCCTTGCGCGAGCGCAACATTCTTGTGCGTCGATGGGAGCATCCTCGAATTTCAGACTGGCTGCGTATTTCAGTCGGTACACCAGAGCAGACACAGGTGCTGCTAGTTGCTGTGCGCGAGATACTTGAGCGCTTAGAGTGAGTCCTGCGGCTTAGCGGCGGCGCAATACAATTGAGCCGATGCTATAGCCTGCGCCAAAAGAGCACAGTACCGCCAGATCGCCGCTCTTCAAGTCCTGGCTGTGCTTATGGAACGCGATGATCGAGCCGGCCGAGGAGGTGTTGGCGTATTCGTCGAGAATGGTGGGGGCCTCAGTTGCCGAAGGGTCCCTGCCGAAAACCTTTCGCGCGATGAGGTCGTTCATGTTCTGATTGGCTTGATGTAACCAGATGCGCTTCAAGTCATCGGGCGAGATATTAAGGTCAGCCAGTTGTTCGGTGATTTGTGCCGCAACAGCAGGGCAGACTTCCTTAAAAACCTTTCTACCCTCCTGAACGAAAAGTTTGTCGATACTGCCTATACCAGCTTCATCAGCCCGATTGAGAAAGCCGAAATTATTGCGGATGTTATTGGAGAAGAGGGTCTGGAGCCGCGAGTCCACTATGTCCCAACCAATGCTTTCCGTAGCGTCGGTCGAGCGTTCTACCACCACAGCCGTCGCCACATCGCCAAAAATAAAGTGCGAGTCCCGGTCTCTGAAGTTGAGGTGGCCCGTGCAGATCTCGGGGTTCACCATCAGCACTTTTTGTGCGCTTCCCGATCGAACTGCGTCGCGCGCCTGCTGAATTCCGAAGGTCGCAGAAGAGCAGGCAACGTTCATGTCAAAGGCGAATCCCCGTGCGCCCAGTGCTGCCTGAACCTCTATTGCCATCGCGGGATAGGCGCGCTGCATGTTGGAGGCCGCCACGATGACCATGTCAATTTGATCGGCAGTGATGTGGGCCTGATCCAAGGCTTCTCGTGCGGCCGCACAGGCAATTTCACACATCACGGAAGGTGATTCGTTATCGCGTTCGGGAATGCTTGGCACCATGCGAGTCGGATCAAGAATGCCGGCTTTGTCGATGACAAATCGGCTTTTGATGCCCGAAGCTTTCTCAATGAACTCTACCGAAGAGTGCATTTTCTGATCGCGCTGACCGCTCGCGATGGCTTCCGCGTGCTCTGCATTGTAAAGATCAACCCACGCGTTGTAGGAGTTGACCAGCTCCTCGTTACTAATCGTGTTGTTGGGCGTGTAAAGCCCTGATCCAGTAATGACAGCGCCAGGCTCCACGGTCCTTATCGCTTGTCCACCGGAACAAAGTCTCTCTGTGGGTGTCCTGTGTAGAGCTGCCTAGGTCGGCCAATGCGATACGCGCCGCCGATCATCTCGTTCCAATGTGCAATCCATCCCACGGTCCGTCCGATCGCGAATATTACGGTAAACATCGACGTTGGAATGCCGAGCGCTTTGAGAATAATGCCGGAGTAAAAGTCGACGTTGGGATAGAGTTTTTTCTCGATGAAATATTCATCTTGGAGCGCTATTTCTTCGAGGCGCTTTGCAATTGCCAGGTTCTCATCTTCGATGCCAAGTTCGGCGAGAACCTCATCTGCAGCCTGCTTCATGACCTTTGCGCGAGGATCAAAGTTTTTGTAAACGCGATGTCCAAAGCCCATTAATCTGAAGGGATCGTTCTTGTCCTTGGCGCGTGCAATAAATTCTTCAATGCGGTCTACGGAGCCGATTTCCTCGAGCATTTTTACGACCGCTTCGTTAGCGCCGCCGTGGGAGGGCCCCCAAAGCGCGGCGATTCCTGCTGCGATGCAGGCAAAAGGGTTGGCTTGAGAAGACCCGGCAAGCCTGACGGTAGAGGTCGAGGCATTCTGTTCATGATCTGCATGGAGCAAGAAAATTCTGTCCATGGCGCGGGCAATAGTCGGTGATACCTTGGTCGGCTCACAGGGATTGCCGAACATCATGTGAAGAAAGTTTGCCGCATAGCCCAGACTGTTGTCGGGGTACATAAAAGGCTGACCAATCGAGAACTTGTAACTCATGGCCGCAAGCGTGGGCATTTTGGCGATCAGTCGAAAAGCCGCTACTTCTCTGTGCCAGGGATCCGAAATGTCCGTGGAGTCGTGATAAAACGCTGATAAAGCGCCGACGACCCCGCACATAATGGCCATGGGGTGGGCATCCCGGCGAAAACCGTTGAAAAAAGTCCTGATTTGTTCGTGCACCATCGTGTGGCGCGTCATGATGCCCACGAATTCCTGCTTTTGTTCTGCGGTCGGTAGTTCCCCGTTCAGTAACAGATAGCAGGTCTCTAGGTAGTCGGAGTGCTCCGCCAACTGTTCGATGGGGTAACCACGATGCAGGAGGATTCCCTTGTCTCCATCGATAAAGGTAATTTGTGACTCGCAGGACGCGGTCGAGGTGAACCCGGGGTCGTAGGTAAAGTAACCGTTGGCAGTAAGGCCTCCGACGTCGACCACGTCGGGCCCCAGAGTGCCTTTATGAACTGGCAGGTCAATTGCGTGTTGAGACCCGTCGTCGCCAGTGATGTTCAGTGTCGCTTTTTTTTCGGACATGTCCCTTCGCGCCGGTAATGGATAAGAGGTCGACAAACTAATCGCGCCTGCGAGTGATGTCAATTTGCGTGACGATGATTGGCGCTTTTTCCGCGTTGGAAATTGTATTCGCTGGTCTGCCAACTTATACTCCGGGCCCTCGGGCCTTGACGCACCCGCAGCGGTCCGACTGACATCCGTGACACTACTTTCGAGAGCTAACGTGAGACCGACATCTAGGGACAAGCGCCCGGTTAATTTGGATTTGGGCACCATCAATCTGCCCGTTACCGCCTACGCCTCTATCACTCACCGAATTACCGGTGTGGCATTGTTTTTTGCCAGTTTTGTGTTGCTTTGGGCGCTCGATCAGAGCCTCGCGTCTGAGGCATCGTTTTTGGCCTTGGGGCAACTGCTCAGCTCCCCGCTGGCAAAAATCATCATCTGGCTGATCGCAAGCGTGATGAGCTATCACGCATTGGCAGGGATTAAGCATCTGGTGATGGATGCGGGTATAGGCGAAACCATGCGAGGTGGCGTGATAGGCGCGCAATTGGTGTTTGTGCTGGCAGCGGGCGCTGCCGCGCTATGGGGGGTGGCGATATGGTGACATCGGTTACCAGCTTCAGTCGAACAGGGTTATCAGACTGGCTGATACAGCGCATCACTTCAGTCATTTTGCTCGCCTATTTTGTTTTCGTTGCGTACCAGTTAGGTGCTTCAGTTGACTACACTTCGTGGAAGGACCTGTTTGATCAGACTTGGGTCAAGGTTTTCACGCTACTGGCGGCGCTTTCTTTGGCGGCCCACAGCTGGATAGGGTTGTGGTCGGTTTTTACCGATTACCTTACGGAGCGCCTGCTGGGCCCTGTGGGTAACGTGCTCCGCCTCTTGTGTCAGCTGGGCGCCTCCTTGGCGTTAGTGGTGTATGTGATCTGGGTCGTGGTGATTGTCTGGAGTTGATCGCTCGCTGGTGGTGAGTGAGAAAGGCGGGTAAAACCCGAGTGCTGTGAAGAACGAGAAGACTATGAGAACAATTTCATTCGATGGGGTCATTGTGGGCGGCGGCGGTGCCGGTATGCGGGCTGCCCTGCAGTTAGCGCAATCCGGATACAAGACGGCGGTCATATCCAAAGTGTTCCCGACCCGCTCACACACCGTGTCAGCTCAGGGAGGGATTACGTGTGCCATTGCCAGCGCAGATCCCAATGATGATTGGCGTTGGCACATGTACGACACGGTCAAGGGCTCGGACTATATCGGTGACCAAGATGCGATTGAATACATGTGCTCTGTGGGCCCGGAGGCGATTTTTGAGCTTGAGCATATGGGCCTACCGTTCTCTCGAACCGAAGAGGGACGGATTTATCAGCGGCCTTTTGGTGGGCAGTCAAAAAATTACGGAGAGGGCGGGCAAGCAGCAAGAACCTGCGCGGCGGCGGATCGGACCGGCCACGCGCTATTGCACACGTTGTATCAAAACAACGTCAAAAACGAGACCGTCTTTTTTAACGAATGGTTTGCGGTTGATTTGGTCAAAAACCAAGATGGTGCGGTTGTTGGCGTAATAGCGATTTGCATTGAGACCGGTGAGACGGTGTACGTGAAATCCAAAGCAACTGTCTTTGCAACCGGAGGCGCCGGGCGCATTTACGCATCGACAACCAACGCTCATATCAATACCGGAGACGGCATGGGCATGGCACTGAGGGCTGGTGTGCCTGCTCAGGATATGGAGATGTGGCAGTTTCACCCTACGGGCATTTACGGCGCCGGCACACTGGTGACAGAGGGCTGTCGTGGTGAAGGTGGCTATCTCATTAACAAGGATGGTGAGCGCTTTATGGAGCGTTACGCCCCTAATGCAAAGGATCTGGCGGGGCGTGACGTCGTCGCCAGATCAATGATCATGGAAATTTTAGAGGGACGTGGCTGCGGGCCAAACGGAGACCACGTCAAACTCAAACTCGATCATCTCGGTGAGGAAGTACTTGAGTCGAGGTTGCCGGGCATTTGTGAGCTCAGTAGAACATTCGCCCACGTTGATCCTGTGAAAGAGCCGATTCCGGTCGTACCAACCTGCCACTACATGATGGGAGGTATACCCACCAACATTCATGGGCAGGCTCTCACCGTTGATAGCGAAGGTAATGATCGGGTAATCCCAGGGCTATATGCCTGTGGCGAGGTGGCCTGTGTCTCCGTCCACGGTGCCAATCGCTTGGGCGGTAACTCGTTGTTGGATCTGGTGGTATTTGGTCGAGCATCCGGCTTATTCATTGAGAAATCGCTGCGCGAGGGTATAGAACTGCGCGATGCGTCTCAGTCCGATATTGATGCGGCGAGCGAGCGGCTACAGGCGCTCAACGATCGCGCAAGCGGCGAGAGCGTCGCGCCTTTGCGTCGCGAGCTGCAGGAAATCATGCAGAACCATTTCGGGGTATTCAGAACCGGAGAGTTCATGCGTGACGGCATTGCCAAGTTGGCCTCCTTGAGAGAGCGGGTGGAGGCAGTTGTGCTCGCTGATCGGTCTTCGGCGTTTAATACGTCACGTATCGAATGCCTCGAGCTCCAGAATCTGTTTGAGACGGCGGAAGCCACCGCCATCGTTGCCGAGGCGCGGGATGAGAGTCGCGGGGCACACGCGCGAGACGACTTTACGGAGCGAGACGATCAGAATTGGTTGTGTCACTCGCTGTATCACAGCGATGGCCAGCGCGTTTCAAAGCGAGGCGTCAACTTTACGCCCCACACTGTCGAAACTTTCCAACCCAAAGCGCGAAGTTACTGAGCAAGTCAGGAGTTCAGAGAAATGCTACAGGTGAGCCTTTATCGTTATAATCCCGAAACCGATGACGCCCCCTACATGCAAGATTTTTCGGTCGATACCGAGGGTCGGGACCTGATGGTGCTCGATGTGCTCGAGCTGATAAAAGCAGAGCACGATGGTAGCGTGACCTATCGCCGCAGCTGTCGAGAGGGGGTTTGTGGCTCCGACGGACTTAACATAAACGGAAAGAACGGGCTGGCCTGTATTTCACCTTTGTCAGAATCCGTGAAGAACAATAAGCTGGTGATTCGTCCGCTGCCCGGGTTGCCGGTGATTCGCGATCTCGTGGTGGACATGAGTCTTTTTTACGCGCAGTACGAAAAGGTGCAGCCGTATTTGCAGAACGCGACGCCCGCCCCCGCGATTGAGCGGCTGCAGTCACCTGAAGAGAGGGCGCAGCTTGATGGTCTTTACGAGTGTATTTTGTGTGCTTGTTGTTCGACCAGCTGCCCCTCCTTTTGGTGGAATCCGGATCGATTCATCGGGCCAGCGGGTCTGCTACAGGCCTATCGTTTCTTGGCGGATAGCCGGGATACAGCGACGGAAGAGAGACTAGCAAAGCTAGACGATCCCTTCAGTGTGTTTCGTTGTCACGGCATTCAAAACTGCGTCAACGTCTGTCCCAAGGGGCTCAACCCAACAAAGGCAATTGGGCACATTCGCGGGATGTTGCTTAGCCGCGCAACTTGAATATCACCTATTACTCTTAAGCATATCTAAAAACTCCAGGGGTTATAAAAAAAATAACCCTTGGTTATTTTAACGCTTTAGGCGATACTTTTCCGCTCATTCTGATTGCAACCGCGGGTTTCGTCGGGAGCGCCATCCCCGCTTTTCTCGTACCATAGCGGCCCACCAATGTGGCCGTTGGGCCGCGGCACGGGCGCTAGACGTCTACCTGTGCCTGTCGAAAAGGGGATACGCGTGTCAAAGATGACGCCGCTACCAGGGATGCTGGCGCAGTGGGCCACCTCGCATATTGCGGGGGGTAACGCCGAGTACGTCGAGGCGCTATACGAATCATACCTTCAGGATCCCAATGGCGTTTCGCCTGAGTGGAGAGACTACTTCGACAAGTTACCGCTGGTGCAGTCCGACGCCGGCACCCTGCATGATTTGCCCCATTCTGTATTGCGTGAGCGTTTTGCTCGTATTTCGAAAATGCGGATGCGCACTGATGCCACGGTGGCGAATGATTCGCATGCAACGGACTATGAGCGCAAGCAGGTCAGAGTGGTGCAGCTCATTTCTGCGTATCGTCAACGGGGGCATCAGCAGGCCTCGTTGGACCCACTGGCGCTGACCTCGAGGCCTGCAGTACCTGATCTGGATTTGGCATTTCACGAGCTCAGCGAAGCGGATCTCGACACCACCTTTCAAGTTGGCACCCTGTATTTTGGACGCTCAGAGGCGACCCTTTCCCAGATACGCGACGACCTGCAACGTACCTATTGCGGAACCGTCGGTGCGGAGTTTATGCATATCGTAAACACCGAGGAACGTCACTGGATCATGAGCCGGATGGAAGCAGTGCGCAGCGCGCCTGAATTCACGCGCGAGCAGCGGCTTAACATTCTTCGGCAGATCAACGGTGCTGAGGGCCTTGAACGCTCTCTGGGCTCTAAGTATCCCGGGACAAAACGCTTTGGACTTGAGGGTGGAGAAAGCCTGATCCCTATGCTGTCCGAAGCGATTCAACGAGTGGGTGGTTACGGTGCGAAAGAAATTTGTATGGGCATGGCGCACCGCGGGCGTTTGAACGTCCTGGTTAACATCCTCGGTAAAAACCCGATTGAACTATTTGATGAATTCGAGGGAAGAGTCGCTTACATCGGGTCTGGCGATGTCAAATATCATCAAGGGTTTTCGTCCAACATGATGACACCCGGTGGTGAGGTCCACCTTGCCCTAGCGTTTAACCCGTCTCACCTGGAGATTGTGTCTCCCGTGGTAGAGGGTTCTGTGCGAGCAAGACAAGACCGCAGGCAGGACCCGGTAGGCAACACAGTAGTGCCAATCGTGATTCATGGTGACGCGTCCTTTGCGGGGCAGGGTGTTGTCATGGAGACGTTCCAAATGTCACAGACCCGCGCCTACAGGACGGGTGGCACTCTGCACATTGTGTTGAATAATCAGATTGGCTTCACTACGAGTGAGCCCAATGATGCGCGCTCGGCAGAGTACTGTACGGACATCGCGAAAATGGTGCAGGCGCCCATTTTTCATGTGAACGGTGACGACCCTGAAGCGGTTGTGTTCGTCACCCAGCTCGCGGTCGATTTCCGTAATCAATTTCAGAAAGACGTTGTTATTGATCTGGTTTGTTACCGCAGACGGGGACATAACGAAGCCGATGAGCCTTCTGTTACGCAGCCGAGGATGTACGAAACGATCAAAGGTCACCCCACGACCAGAGATATATACGCCCGGCGTCTTATTCAAGAAGCGCTTCTCTCTGAACAGGAAGATGCCGAGTGGGTTGAGCATTACCGGCAGGCGTTAGAGCAAAATCAGCCGCTGGTGAGCTCGCTTGTGTCCGAGCCAAACAAAGAGCTGTTTGTTGATTGGTCTCCCTACCTCAATCATCGCTGGGACGTGGCTGCGGACACGCGGGTCTCCATGTCTGAGCTGAAGACGCTGTCAGAAAGAATGGGAGATACACCCGCAGGCTTTAGTGTCCATCGGGTGGTCCGCAAATTGCTGGACGACCGGCTCAAAATGGGTGCCGGAGCGCAGGAGGTGAACTGGGGATTCGCGGAAATCATGGCCTATGCGTCACTGCTGCAGGCGGGATACCCGGTCAGGCTTACCGGGCAGGATGTGGGCAGGGGCACGTTCAGTCATCGCCACGCCGTGCTCCATAATCAAAAAGAGGAGGGTACTTGGATCCCGCTTCAATCCGTGAGCGACGAGCAGGCCCCTTTCCAGATTTTCGACTCGCTGTTGTCAGAAGAAGCGGTACTGGCGTTTGAATACGGATATGCAACCACGTCACCTGGCGGGTTGGTTATCTGGGAGGCGCAGTTTGGTGATTTTGCAAACGGTGCTCAGGTCGTAATCGATCAGTTTATCTCCAGCGGTGAGAATAAATGGAGCCGACTGTGTGGCCTGACGATGCTTCTGCCTCACGGCTATGAAGGCCAGGGCCCCGAGCATTCCTCGGCACGATTAGAGCGGTTTTTGCAGCTATGTGCCGAGGACAATATTCAGGTCTGTATCCCGACGACGCCCGCACAGGTATTTCACATGTTGCGACGCCAGGCAATCAGGCCATTGCGTTCGCCGCTTATTGTGATGACGCCTAAAAGTCTGTTACGCCACAAAGAAGCCATTTCACAGTTGGAGGAGTTAGCGGAAGGTACCTTCCAAACTGTGATCGACGAGACAGATGATCTAGACCCGTCTGCAGTCAAGCGCGTGATTTTCTGTTCGGGCAAGGTATTTTATGACCTGCGTGCGGCGCGGCGGGAGCGGGAGATTGCCGATATCGCGATCGTTCGTATCGAACAAATGTATCCGTTTCCGAGATTAGATTTGCTCGAAGTGCTTGCCCGATACCCAAATGTTGAAGACGCTGTTTGGCTGCAAGAGGAGCCCAAAAATCAAGGCGCCTGGTATGCCATGCAGAGTCGTATGGCGTCGGTAGTGCAGCGACACAAGGTCGACGTTTTTCTGCGCTATGTGGGCCGCGAACCCTCAGCCTCTGCCGCCGCGGGCTACTCGGCGCTGCATTTGCGTGAACAGGAAAAATTCATTGATGAGGCGCTGGGGCCGATGCCCTGGGGCCATTAATCGCGTCTTGATTCGAGGATATTTTCATGACGATTGAGATAAAAGCGCCGGCGTTTCCCGAGTCAGTCGCCGACGGTGTGGTGGCCGCCTGGCATAAGAAACCCGGTGAAAGTGTTGCCAGGGATGAGCTGCTGGTCGAGATAGAAACCGATAAGGTGGTGATGGAAGTGGTTGCGCCCGCACCCGGTGTGATCGATGCCATTCTGGTGTCGGAAGGGGAAACCATCACTAGCGAGGCTTTGTTGGCTACTTTGGTCGAGGGAGTCGTCGACGAAGGTAAGAGCCAATCCGAGGACGCTGATGTAGCAGCGCCGGCCGCCTCATCTATGACTGCCTCCAGCGACGATGTGCCCATGGGTGGTGTGGTCCCTATGGGACCAGCGGTTCGCGCTCTGCTAGACGAGCATGGGCTTGACGCCCAGCAAATTGAGGCCTCGGGAAAGGGCGGCCGTTTGTTGAAAGAGGATGTAATCGCTCATCTGGCGAAGCGCTCTGGCACCGATGAGGGCGAGGAAAAGAGCGCACCCCGGGAATCGGCGATCTCCAGTAACTTAATGCTCGACGTGAGCGGTCCAACCAGCGAGCGTATTGAGAAAAGAGTGCCCATGAGTCGCATGCGGGCGCGTATCGCTGAACGGCTTCTGGGTGCCACGCAGCAAACAGCGATGTTGACTACCTTTAATGAGGTCAACATGGCGCCCCTGATGAAGCTGCGTCAGCAGTATCGAGATCAATTTGAAGCCGTCCATAATGGAACCCGCCTTGGATTTATGGGGTTTTTCGTGCGCGCTGCGTGCGAAGCTCTGAAGCGATTTCCTGCGGTCAATGCTTCCATTGACGGTAATGACGTCGTGTACCATGGGTATCAAGACATTGGCGTCGCAGTCTCGGTGGAGGAGGGCCTGGTAGTGCCTGTGCTGCGCGACGCCGATTTCATGAGCATCGCCGATATTGAAGCCGCGATTTACGATTTAGGGATTAAGGCGCGGGACAAAAAATTAACTATTGAAGAGATGACGGGTGGCACATTTACAGTGTCTAACGGGGGGGTTTTTGGTTCGCTACTCTCCACGCCGATATTAAACCCCCCACAAACGGGCATTCTCGGCATGCACACCATTCAGGAGCGACCCATCGCCATGAATGGGGAGGTGGTGATTCAGCCGATGATGTATCTGGCGCTGTCCTACGATCACCGGTTGGTGGATGGTAAAACGGCAGTTCAGTTTCTGGTTACGATCAAAGGATTGATTGAGGATCCGGCCAGAATTCTGCTTCAACTGTGATTGCGGAGGTTATACGTGTCTACTCATTTTGATGTCATCGTCATTGGTTCGGGACCGGCGGGCTACGTTTGTGCCATTAAATGCGCGCAGCTCGGTATGTCGACCGCGGTCATAGAGCAGGCGACGGGCGCGAAAGGGCAGCCGGAGTTGGGGGGTACCTGCCTGAACGTGGGGTGTATTCCGTCCAAGGCGCTACTTGATAGCTCACATCGCTACGCTGAGGCCACTCAGCACATGGCTGAACACGGTATTGGCGTCTCCGAGGTGTCGCTTAACGTGGCAAGCATGATGGCGCGAAAGGAAAAAATTGTGGCGCAGTTAACCGGAGGCGTGTCGGGCCTCTTAAAACACAACGGAGTACAGGTCATTACCGGCGCCGCGACTTTGGGAGCGGCGCGTCAGGTCGAGGTGACTGGGAGTGACGCGCAAAAGACCGTATACACAGCGGACAACGTCGTGTTGGCGGCCGGTTCCGAGCCTATCGAAATACCGCCGGCGCAGGTGGATGGCGACACGGTTGTCGACTCAACTGGCGCGCTTTGTTTCGACGCAGTACCCGGTCGGCTGGGTGTTATCGGCGCGGGTGTCATCGGTTTGGAGCTTGGCAGTGTGTGGGCGCGCCTTGGCGCAGAGGTGGTTGTCCTGGAGGCCATGGACGCTTTCTTGCCTAACATGGACGAGCAAATTGCCAAGGAGTCTGAAAAAATATTTACCAAGCAGGGGCTCGATATCCGTCTTGGCGCCCGAGTGACCGGGAGTGAGGTTTCAGAGGCAGGTGTGACTGTGGCTTATTCCCACAACGGTGCAGATCATACCGAGACTTTCGACAAGCTAATCGTGGCGGTGGGCAGGCGGCCCCGCACCAACAAACTGTTTTCGGCAGACTCCGGGGTGTCGGTAGACGAGCGCGGGTTTGTCTTTGTGAACGAGTATTGTGCGACTGAAGCGCCTGGCGTTTGGGCAATCGGCGACATTGTTAGAGGCCCGATGTTGGCCCACAAGGGCTCAGAGGAGGGCGTGATGGTTGCTGAGCGCATTCACGGCAAGGCTGCTCAACTGAATTATGAGGTGGTTCCCTCTATCATCTATACCCACCCCGAAGTAGCGGCGGTAGGGAAAACTGAGCAAGAGCTTCGTGCCGAAGGAGTGGAGATCAAGGTCGGAACATTTCCTTTTGCTGCTATCGGCCGGGCGCAGGCCTCTGGAGAAATTGAGGGGCTGGTGAAAATTATTGCTGATGCCGACTCCGATCAGATTTTAGGAGCGCATGTGGTCGGGCCCTCCGCGGCCGATCTGGTGCAGCAAATTGTCATCGCCATGGAAATGGCCGCGAGTACAGAGGATTTGCAGTTAATGGTATTCGGACATCCGACCATGTCAGAGGCGGTCCACGAAGCTGCTCTCGCGGTGGATGGCAGGGCCATCCACATGGTGAATCGACCACGACGATAACGGGTTTGTAGCGGGTTCCCTCGAGCGTCCGGCATCGAGGGGATGAGGCATACGCCGGACTCAAGCGAGAGGAAAGCATGAATCTGCACGAGTATCAGGGTAAGGCGTTGTTCGCCGAATATGGCCTGCCAGTCTCAACCGGTCACGCGGTCGAATCGGCAGAGGCGGCGATAAAGGCGGCCCAGGAAATTGGCGGGCAGCGTTGGGTGGTTAAGGCGCAGGTGCATGCGGGTGGGCGCGGCAAAGCCGGTGGCGTTAAATTAGTCGAATCCCCTGAGGCGGCGGGCGAATTTGCATCCCAATGGCTCGGTCAACGCCTGGTGACCTACCAGACTGACGCATCCGGGCAGCCGGTGTCGCGGATTTTGGTGGAGTCCTGCACTGATATAGCTGAAGAGCTGTATTTGGGTGCGGTGGTAGATCGCGCCAGTCGTCGAATTGTCTTCATGGCCTCTACTGAGGGGGGCGTCGAGATTGAAAAGGTCGCACACGAAACCCCGGAAAAAATTCTGAAGGCCGAGATTGATCCTCTGGTGGGCGCTCAGCCCTACCAGGGGCGTGAGCTTGCCTTCCAGTTGGGACTCGCCGGCACGCAGATCCGACAGTTCGTTGATATCTTTATGGGGCTCGCCAAGCTGTTTGCGGAGAAGGACTTGGCGCTGATTGAGGTTAATCCGCTGGTTATTACAGAGGCGGGCAATCTTCACTGCCTCGACGCAAAGGTGGTAGTCGACTCAAATGCGCTCTATCGACATCCAGATCTTGGTGCCATGCATGACCCGTCTCAGGAAGATGAGCGTGAAGCGCATGCAGCGCAGTGGGACCTGAACTATGTGGCACTCGACGGAAACATTGGCTGCATGGTCAACGGGGCGGGTCTGGCGATGGGCACCATGGACATCGTCAAGCTGCATGGCGGTGCGCCGGCCAACTTTCTCGATGTGGGCGGCGGCGCTACTAAAGAACGAGTCACTGAGGCCTTCAAGATTATTTTGTCTGACAGCAATGTTCAGGCGGTACTTATCAATATATTTGGCGGTATTGTCCGCTGTGATCTCATCGCTGAGGGCGTGATTGGTGCAGTCGAAGAGGTGGGCGTCGAAGTCCCGGTGGTGGTGCGTCTCGAAGGTAATAACGCTGTCCGTGGACGAGAGATACTGGCCGAGAGTGGATTAAATATCGAGGCGGCAGAGGGGCTGACGGATGCGGCTCAGAAAGTGGTTGCTGCGGCGGGAGGACGCTCATGAGTATTCTGATCAACACCGATACCCGAGTGATTTGTCAGGGGTTCACGGGGTCCCAGGGGACCTTTCATTCAGAGCAGGCCATTGCCTATGGCACCAAGATGGTGGGGGGCGTTACACCGGGTAAGGGTGGGCAGGTCCACCTCGATCTGCCCGTATTCAATACGGTCTCCGAGGCGGTGGCGCAAACCGGCGCCGATGCTTCCGTGATTTATGTGCCGGCAGCATTTTGTAAGGATTCGATTTTAGAGGCCGCCAGCGCAGGTGTCGGGCTTATCGTATGCATCACCGAGGGCGTGCCTACGCTGGATATGTTGGAGGCCAAGGTCAAATGCGATGAGCTGGGCGTCCGACTGATCGGTCCGAACTGCCCGGGTGTTATTACTCCGGGAGAGTGCAAAATTGGCATCATGCCGGCAGATATTCATCTGCCGGGTCGCGTGGGGATCGTGTCCCGCTCGGGCACCCTGACCTATGAGGCGGTCAAGCAAACCACCGATGTCGGGTACGGACAGTCGACCTGTGTCGGCATTGGCGGTGACCCGATACCGGGTTCGCACTTCATCGATATTCTTGGCCTCTTTGAAAAAGACGATCAAACTGAAGCCATCGTAATGATCGGTGAGATCGGGGGTACCGCAGAGGAGGAGGCCGCCGATTTCATCAAGGCGCACGTGACCAAGCCAGTGGTGTCGTACATTGCTGGTGTCACTGCCCCCAAAGGCAAGCGCATGGGTCATGCGGGAGCCATTATCTCGGGCGGCAAGGGCACGGCTGACGAGAAATTTGCCGCATTAGAGGCCGCTGGCGTGCGCACTGTGAGGTCTCTTGCCGACATAGGATCGGCACTGACCGAAGTCACGGGTTGGTAGCGCCGCACTGTCAGAGAAGCCCGCCTATGGCGGGCTTTTTTATGTCTCGCTGTGTTGCAAGAGGCTTGAAATTTCGATTCGCAACCCCACCTTTAACCCAACTACCAATAAACGGACTGATCTATGACTGCCGACGCCACCCAGACTATGGGATTTCAGACCGAGGCGAAGCGTTTGCTCCACCTCATGATTCATTCGCTCTATTCGAATAAGGAAATCTTCTTGCGAGAGCTGATATCGAATGCCTCTGATGCCATTGATAAGCATCGTTTCGCGGTGGTTGCCGACGCGGCCCTGGCGGCGTCGGCTACCGATTATCGAATTCAAGTTTCCACTGATAAGGAGCAAAAGATAATCACTATCGACGACAATGGCATAGGCATGTCGAGAGATGAGGTTATCGAGAATCTCGGCACTATCGCAAAGTCTGGCACCGCGGCGTTCATGGAGCAGCTGAGCGGTGACCAGAAACAGGATAGCCAGCTCATAGGACAATTTGGGGTGGGGTTTTACTCATCTTTTATCGTCGCCGATCAGGTGGAGGTGGTGACACGCAAGGTAGGCGAGGCCGTGGCGACCCGCTGGACTTCGGCGGGCGAGGATGAATTTACGGTGTCCGAGGCTTCGCGGGAAGTGTCAGGTACCACCATCACACTGCATCTAAAGGCTGACGCCGAGGAATTTGCAGATGGCTGGCGAGTTCGCTCCGTGATTAAAAAATATTCGGACCACATCTCTGTGCCGGTCATGATGCCCGAGCAGCAAACGGCGAGCTCGGATGATGAAGCGCCGGCAAGTGACGAGGCGCCAGTGTGGAAACCGGTGAACGAAGCAAAGGCGCTGTGGACACGAAGCCGCTCCGACATTACTGACGATGAGTATCAGGCTTTTTACAAGCATATTTCCCATGACTTCGAAGACGCGCTCACCTGGAGCCATAACGCGGTAGAAGGGAAGCTCGAATACACCTCTTTGTTATATCTTCCGCGCCGAGCGCCATTTGACCTATGGCATCGTGAGGGTGCGCGTGGGCTCAAGCTGTACGTTCAGCGGACCTTTATCATGGATGAGGCCGAGCAGTTTCTGCCGATGTACCTGCGTTTTGTCAAAGGCGTGCTGGACTCTAATGACCTGCCTCTGAATGTTTCCCGGGAGATACTGCAGCAGAATCAACAGGTGGATTCCATTCGAGGTGCGCTGACCAAGCGGGTCTTGGACATGTTGTCAAAGTTGGCCTCCAAGCAGCCCGAGGAGTACGAGCAGTTTTGGGATACGTTCGGGGTGGTTCTGAAGGAGGGTCCGGCGGAGGATTTCGCCAACCGGGAGAAGATTTCATCGCTGTTGCGCTTTGCAACGACCCGGGATGACGCCAAAGCTCAGCGTATCTCTCTCGCCCAGTACGTCGAGAGCATGCAAGACGATCAGAAGTCGATTTACTACGTTGTGGCAGAAAACCACGCCACGGCAAAGAACAGCCCCCATATTGAGGCGCTACGGCAAAAAGGTATCGAGGTGCTGCTGCTCTCTGATCGCGTAGACGATTGGTTGATGAGTCATCTTGGTGAGTTCGAGGGCAAGCCGCTCCGTGATTGCGCCAAGGGCGAGTGGGATGGAGAGGGCGAAGACGGTAGTACCAAGGAGGCATTGGAAGCGGCCGAGAAGGCGAGTGTGTCGCTGATTGAGCGCATGCAGAATGTGCTTAGTGAGCGTGTTGAGTCGGTGCGCCCCACGGTACGGCTCACGTCTTCACCGGCTTGTTTGACCGTGGCGGAACATGAGATGGGTGCGCAGATGCGTAAAATCATGGAAGCTGCCGGACAAGCAATGCCGAGCAGCAAGCCGACGATGGAAATCAATATCGATCACCCCTTGCTCAAGCGACTCGATCAGGAGGCGGACGAGGATCGTTTTGCTGATCTCGCGCAAATATTGCTCGATCAGGCCTTTTTAGCCGAAGGCTCTGCGCTAGAGGACCCCGCAACTTATGTTGCTCGCTTGAACAAGCTGTTGGTAGAGATGAGCGCAGACTGAGGTGCGGCGTTGCTCCGGCATTGTCCAGAGCCTGCGCAGACTGGCTGCTGATGGGCGGGCTGTGAGGCGTGGCGTGTGAGGAGTGACATGTGAGTAGCGCGCCCAGATCAGTCGCCTTCGACGTTGACGGTTTGACCTATTCGGGGCTCGAGTGGGGCAGACCTGATGCGCCGCTGGTGATCGCTTTGCATGGATGGCTCGATAATGCACTGTCTTTTTCGGTCCTGGCACCGCAGCTGAAGGGCTTGCGCGTGCTGGCGCTAGATTTGTCGGGTCAGGGTTGGAGTGCGCATCGCTCACAGGATGCGACCTATCATATCTGGGACGACATTCCCCAGCTCATGGGGATCCTCGAGCAATTGGGTGAACCTTCAGTGAGTGTTTTGGGGCACAGTCGAGGTGCGGCCATTGCCGTTTTACTGGCCGCGGCCCTGGGTGAGCGCTGCGCCCATCTTGTTTTGCTCGATGGCTTGCTGCCTCATCCGATTGACGAGGCATCGATTCCCGAGCAATTCATGCGCGCTCAACGGGAGAAGCGTGATGAAAAGAAGTACCGTTCGCGGACGTTTTCAAACATTGATGAATTTGTCGCGGCCCGGCGCAAGTTGGGATTTTCTGACGAGAGCGCACGCCTATTGGCACCGAGAGCACTTCGTGCCGGTGCTGACGATTCTTTGCTCGAACTGACCCATGATCCGCGTCTGAACCATGCCTCTGCCATCAAGCTGACCTCCGCTATGTGCGATGCGCTATACGCTAGCGTGAAGGCCAAGGTGCTTGTGCTGGTTGCCGAGGAGGGGTTGTTTCTCCGTCTTGGCAGTGAGGCCGCGGATAAGGCAGTAAGTACCATGGCGGATGCCGAGCTAAAGCGCGTGCCTGGCGGCCACCATACCCACATGGAAGCGGGGAGTGGGGCGGTGGCTGGGTATATCAATCAGTTTTTTGCATGAAGGCCTTCGCCACGGGGTGGTGGCGGTGCTGCCATCGTGGCGTCAGGCGGTCCGCTCTTCGGCGATCTCTCGGTTGGAGTTCGCTAGCTCAGAAATTCGGCTCTTGATGCGGGGTCGCTCTTGAATACCCCTCCCAAGGAGGTGGTTCGCGTACTGCTGTTGCCGTCCCTTACCCCTCTTGCCTTAACGCAGTAGTGAACCGCGTTAATGGTCACTGCGACGTCTTCTGTGCCCAGTAGTGTCTGCATCGCCACAAGCACCTGTTGCGTCAGCCTCTCCTGGACTTGTGGCCGTTGGGAGAAGAACTGCACGAGGCGGTTTATCTTGCTCAAGCCGATGACAGTCGTTTTGGGGATGTAAGCGACTTTGGCGGAGCCGTCGATTGTCACGAAGTGGTGCTCGCAGGTGCTAGTCAGGTCGATGTCTTCAACGCAGACCATCTCCTCTACGTTCATTTTGTTCTCAATGAGCGTGATCTTGGGGAACTGCGCGTAGTTCAGGCCGCTGAATATCTCGTCCACGTACATTTTGGCGATACGGTGGGGTGTTTCTTCAAGACTGTCATCCCGGAGATCAAGGCCCAGAGATTCCATTATCTCGGTGAAGGCATCCTTAATCTTTGAGTAACGCTGGTCCCGGGATAATTCATTTGTGGTCATCGGGGTTTCCAGTCCGCGCTCCAACAATGCGCCCCGGACGGCGATGGCTTCGGGCGTCAGAGAGCCCGGTAGGGTGGTGGGAGCTCTTGTCTGTAATGGATTGATCGACATAGATACCTCGTTTGGTTTCAGCGCGTTTATTGAGTTTCTACTGCGTCCACGCTCACTTAGATTGCACCTGGGCCCGAATTACCGGCGGTTATTCAGTGGTGAGGCGCGTCTTGCCGAGTCCTAGGCACTCATTCACCGGTTTGGCTCAGGTCATTCGGGTGCTCAAATTTAGCCGCGCTGCGCTTTCCTTTAGTCCCATGATTGGTAGTTGGCGCGGACCAGCTTGTGCCTGCCAATACCACTGTACATAATTGAGGGTATCATGAAGCGTCAAATATTCTAGACACTTTTATGGAAACTTTCGGTGCTGCGTTAAGCGAAGCTGAGTCATGTCTGACCCGAGCTGGAGTTTTCTGCGGTCATGGATATGAATCGATTTACGACGAGGCCGTTGCGTTGGTACTGGGGGCCGCGGGGCTTCCTCCAGCGCAGACCCGAGCGATTTTGGCGGAACCCTTCCCCGTTGAGGCCTCGGCTCGCTTGAGAGATTTATTGCGAGGGCGTTGTGAAGCACGCCAGCCTGTGGCGTATCTATTGGGTGAGGCTTGGCTGGCGGGGCTCTGCTTTACATGCGATACGCGAGCTCTGGTGCCGCGTTCGCCCATAGCGCAGGTAGTGGCGGAGGGGTGCCAGCCCTGGTGGGGCGAGCTTGCGTCGCCAAATACCATCGTGGATTTGTGCTGTGGCGGCGGTAGCCTCGGGATTATCGCGTCCCACGTCTTTCCGTCAGCCACCGTGTTGCTCAGCGACATCGACTCTGCCGCCCTGTCTTTGGCGCAGGAAAATATTCAGCGTTGTGCGCCCCTCGGCAGGGTTCACTGCGTTCAGGGTCACCTCCTGACATTGCTCGCCTCGAACAGTGCCGATTTGATCCTTGCCAATCCGCCTTACGTGTCGATCTCCGAAATGGCGCATCTGCCCCCCGAGTATCTTCATGAACCCCGGGGTGCCTTGCAGGCTGATGAGGAAGGTGTTGCGTTGGCGATCGCGCTTTTGCAGGATGCCGCGAGGGTGTTGTCAAACGTGGGGCTGTTGCTTCTGGAGGTGGGGGAGAGTGTTGCGACCCTAGAAACACGCCTGCCGAGGGTGCCATTTACCTGGATCGACTTGCCAGAAGGTGGGGCCGGCGTTGCGGCGGTAAGTGCGCAGGAATTACGGGACTGGATCGCTGCCGGCGCCCTATAATGGAAGCGGGAGGCGCGCATGTCTGGTAACACGTTTGGCAAACTTTTTACGGTAACGACCTTTGGCGAAAGCCACGGTCCGGCGCTGGGCTGCGTTATTGATGGTTGTCCCCCGGGGATGACCTTACAGGCAGTTGACCTGCAGCGCGATATGAATCGTCGTAAGCCGGGGCAGTCGCGCTACACCACGCAGCGAAAGGAAGACGACGCGGTACAGATCTTGTCGGGTGTGTTCGAGGGTGTCACTACCGGTACGCCCATTGGACTTCTGGTTTATAACGAGGACCAAAAATCTAAAGATTACAGTAAAATCAGGGATTTATATAGGCCAGCTCACGCTGACTATACCTATGACGCCAAATATGGTTTGCGCGACTATCGGGGCGGCGGCCGCTCCTCAGCCCGCGAGACCACGATGCGCGTTGCCGCGGGAGCCATTGCGAAAAAATGGCTGGCGGAGCGCTACGGCGTGCAAATTCGTGGGTACCTGAGCGCCCTGGGGCCTTTGGTTGCCCAGAAGCACGATTGGGATCTGGTAGAGCAAAATCCCTTTTTCTGTGGCGACGCGGATCTTGTCCCGCGGCTCGAGACCTACATGCAGGACCTCATCAAGCAAGGGGATTCTGTGGGTGCTCGCATCACTATCGTTGCTGATAATGTTCCTGCCGGCTGGGGCGAGCCGGTTTTTGACCGCCTTGATGCGGATATTGCTCATGCCATGATGGGTATTAACGCGGTAAAAGGTGTTGAGATTGGGGATGGCTTCGACTCTATTTCGCAATTGGGCAGTGAGCACAGAGATGAGATCAGCCCCGACGGCTTTTTGAGTAACCACTCAGGCGGGACCCTTGGCGGGATATCATCGGGTCAGCCACTTCGCGTCAGTATTGCGCTGAAACCGACTTCGAGTATCCGTATCCCGGGCCAGACCATCACAGCGACGGGCGACGCGGCGGAGGTTGTTACCACCGGTCGTCACGATCCCTGTGTCGGTATTAGGGCCACTCCTATCGCCGAGGCAATGCTTGCGCTGGTGTTGATAGATCACGCGCTGCGGCATCGAGGTCAGAATGTGGATGTCGTCCCTCCGCTTTCCCGGGCCGCGCATCCCACCGCCACTTGATGCTTCGCAGAGGTCGAACCCGCTCGGTTTTGCTGGCTACGGCAGCCTGCGCTGCCTTGTTCTGGGGCGCGGTCGATATTGTTGGTGTGTCGCCCGAGCGTTTGTGGATTCAGTTGTTCTGGGTCAGCCTCGGTATTGTAGCCGTCGTGGCCACTGCAGCGCTGGCCGGTTGGTGTTTGAGTCGTACAAAAGGTCGCCGCTAAACACTATGGCGTAGGCATCAGGCGCTTAAAAAGCGGTTATAGTCAGCGGGGGTGACCCTTATCAGGAGTATCAGAATGAACAGAATTACTTGGACACTGGCAGCTATTTTGCTGCTCATCAGCGTGGTAGCGCGAGCTGAGTTCGATTGGGACGCGGCCTTGGCTGGTGAGCACCGTTCCGAGCAAAACAAGGCAAGAGACGTCTATCGTCACCCCAAAGAGACCTTGACTTTTTTCGGTCTTGACGCGGGCATGACGGTGATGGAGGTTTCTCCGGGCGGTGGTTGGTATACCGAGATTCTCGGCCCGTTAATGAAGGGCAACGGTAAACTGATAGCCGCGCATTCCAGTCCAAATGGCGGAAACTACGCGCGTCGCTCTCTTGGTGGTTTCCTGCGGAAATTGGGAGAGAACGGAGAGGTACTGGGGGAAGTGGAAGTGACCGTTTTACAGCCTCCCAGCGCCACCACCCCCGCGCCTGCCGGTAGCGTCGACTTGGCACTGGCATTTCGCAATGTGCATTCCTGGTTGCGGGCAGATCAAGCCGAAATGATGTTCTCAGCCATCGCGGAAACCCTCAAACCGGGCGGTGTGCTGGGCATTGTTCAGCATCGGGGCGATGAAGGCCTGTCACTTGATGCGATGAAACAAAGCGCCTATGTCACCGAAGCGAAGGTTATCGAGTTGGCCGAACTGGCGGGCCTTGAGCTGGACGCTCGCAGTGAGATCAATGCGAACGCCAAGGACACCAAGGATTATCCCAAGGGCGTTTGGACACTGCCGCCGACCCTGACGGAGGGGAAGGCTGATCGCGCGCGGTATATATCCATCGGTGAGAGCGACCGCATGACGCTGAGATTCGTCAAGCCTGCGGAGTAAAGGGGTGGGCGACGCAGAGCCGCAGGAAGTGATCGATGCGGTGGGGCTCAAGTGCCCAGAGCCAGTGATGCTGTTGCACGCGGCGATGCGGCGGCTTGGGCCCGGCCAAGAGCTGGTGTTGCACGCGACAGACCCCTCTACCGAGCGAGATATCCCCAATTTCTGCGAGTTTTTGGGACATTCTCTGCTTCTTTCGCGCCGTGATGGCGGGCAATTCTTGTATCGAATTCGTAAGGCAGCTGGTTAGCGCTCCCATGAATGCATCCGATCCCGCAATCAGCGCGGATGTCGTTGCTGATGTGTTCAAAGATTGCTTCCTTTCGACCGAGGCAACGCTATTGGTGGGCGGTGCGGTTGAGCCTTTCTTTGAACCCGGATCGCCCGCTCAGATCCACTTCCGAGAGGATTTTGTGCGCAGTGCGCTGCACGAGGTAGCGCATTGGTGTGTGGCAGGAGCGCGCAGGCGTCGGCTACCCGATTACGGGTATTGGTATGCGCCCGACGGACGCACGGGTGCACAGCAAGCCGCTTTTTTCTCCGTCGAGGCGCGCCCTCAGGCAATCGAATCAATATTCTGCGACGCCTGTGGTGTCGATTTTTCTCCGAGCGTCGATAACGTCGAGGGCAATGTTTCAGAGCTCATGCTCAAGTCTTTTTCGACGCGCATTGCGCAGTGGCGAGCGCACTTTCACGATCGTGGCTTGCCAGTCCGCGCCGCCCTTTTTTGCCAGTACCTGAATCGGGCGTGCGTTCAGAGAGAGGGCCGGCGGGTGACGCACAGGCCGTGAAGCCGCGACTCAGAGACGCACGCTGGGTGATCGATGACGGCATTCCGATTACCCCTGCGCTCGAGTACCTCATGGGTGAGCCTCGGGTGTTAAGCGGACGCGATATCGACGCCAAGGCAGTAGCCGATGCTGAGGTGTTGTTAGTGAGATCCATTACTCGCGTAGATCCACAATTGCTAGAGGGGAGCAGGGTGCGTTTCGTGGGGTCGGCGACAGCAGGAACGGACCACATTGATATCGGGGCGCTGGCGCAAATGGGTATTGCCTGGGCTGCCGCACCCGGCTCCAACGCGCTCGCCGTGGTCGAATACGTGCTGTCAGCGATCGCGCTGAGTGGATTTTTGCCGAGGGTATTGAATGGCTTACCCGTGGGGATTGTGGGCCTTGGTATGGTCGGTAAGCGATTAGCCGTGCGGCTCCAACAGCTAGGGTGTGTGGTGCGAGCCCATGACCCTTTGGTCAGGGACTGGCCTGACAACGTAACGCGAGCGAGCCTAGATGACGTGCTATCTCAGCCGGTGGTGTCGCTGCACGCCAATTTACATTGCGAAGCGCCCCATCCCTCCCAGAGTTTTCTGGACCTCTCACAAGCCGAATCGATGGCTCAGGCCGCGGAACAGCGGGGTATGGGTCTATTCATTAACGCCGCGCGCGGTGAATTGTTAACGCCAGAGGCGCTGAGTCGATTGTTGGCGAGTCCGTTGACCGTGATTTTAGATACCTGGCCCGGAGAGCCCGTATTATCAGATGCGTTTTTGTCACAGGCGGATTGGCTGTCTCCGCATATTGCCGGACATTCGTTGGACGCCAAGATGCGAGGAAGCAATATGCTTGCGCAAGCATTGGTAAGGTGGGCTGGCGAAGACAGTCATTCGCTGCCAACTGATTTTTCTGTGATGTCCGCAGGGGAGCGCAGTTTGGAGGGTCGATGGAGTGGCACCGACGCTACGGACTGGGCAGCCGACTTTTTAGTCAGTCAGGGCACCTTGGCACGCGAGGATGCGCGCATCCGTGCGACGGGGTCGCGGGGACTCTTGCCGCCGACCTTCGACGCGTTGCGAAAAACCTATCAACAGCCTTCTGAATGGTCAGGCCAAGCGATTAGAATGCACGGCGGCGCCCCTGAGCTTCGTAACATGGCGAAGCGGTTGGGTCTGAGCGTGGTGGAATAGGGGAGAGCGTATGACGGATCGAGAGAAGGATGAGGCGGCGTGGCGAAAGCAACTGTCCCCCGATGAATACTACGTATTGCGCGAAAAAGGCACCGAACGTGCGTTTACGGGTGAGTACTGGAATGTCTGGGAGGAAGGTACCTATCGCTGTCGCGGATGCGGTGAGACGCTTTTTACCTCAGAGACAAAGTTCGACGCGGGTTGCGGTTGGCCAAGCTTTGACCGGCCTGCGACCGATGGCGTAATCGCTGAAAGTCGGGACACCAGCCATGGCATGATTCGCACCGAGGTACTGTGTCAGCGCTGCGGCGGCCACCTCGGTCACGTGTTCCCAGATGGCCCTACCGAGACTGGCCAGCGCTATTGTATTAACAGCTTGTCTATCAAGCTCGACGCGAAAGATAACGAGGCGGATTAGGCCGAGCGCGGGCAGTAGACCGTGCGATATTTGGGGTGAGAAGAATGGAGCGGGAAACGAGGTTCGAACTCGCGACCTCAACCTTGGCAAGGTTGCGCTCTACCAACTGAGCTATTCCCGCAGAAGTGGCGTCCCCTAGGGGGTTCGAACCCCTGTTCCCGCCGTGAAAGGGCGGTGTCCTAGGCCACTAGACGAAGGGGACAGTGATCCTAACAACAGCAGGCGCGCATGTTAGTGACCCCCTTCAGGCCCGTCAAGGGCGAATTTGCCTTCCTTCTGATGGAAGGCTGGATTGGTTACACTACGCCGCTTTCTAAATCCCCCCGGAGAAGTCAATAACTCATGTCCCCCGCGCTCGAAATCATCGGATTGGAAAAAACCTATGCCAACGGCCTGCAGGCCTTGAAGGGAATTGATTTACGGGTTGAGAACGGTGACTTCTTTGCGCTTTTGGGTCCGAATGGGGCAGGTAAATCGACCACCATTGGTGTGATTTGCTCGCTGGTCAACAAGTCAGCGGGCACGGTTCGTGTGAAGGGCGTCGATATTGATGAGAATTTTCCGGCGGCAAAGCGCCACCTTGGTGTCGTGCCGCAGGAGTTTAACTTCAATGTTTTTGAGATTGTCGAAGACATTCTGATCCATCAGGCGGGTTACTACGGCATACCGCTTAAAACGGCGTTGCAAAGAATCGACCTCTACCTAGAGAAATTGGGGCTGGCGGATAAACGGCATACCCGAGCGCGAATGCTCTCGGGCGGCATGAAGAGACGTTTGATGATCGCTCGAGCGTTGATTCATGAGCCGAGCGTTTTGATTCTGGATGAGCCCACCGCTGGCGTGGATATTGAAATGCGGCGCTCGATGTATGAGTTTCTGCGTGAGATTAATGCTGCTGGCACAACGATCATTCTGACGACACATTATTTGGAAGAAGCGGAGTCGCTGTGTAGAAATATCGCCATCATTAACCATGGCAAGATCGTCACCAATACCTCGATCAAAAACCTGTTGAGAGAGCTGCATCGAGAAATTTTTATTCTGGATTCGCGAGAGCCGCTACCGCAGGACCTTGCGGTTGATGGATTTACAGTGTCTCGGAAAGACGACTACTGCATCGAGGCCCAGATCGAGCAGGGTCAGGATCTGGCGGAACTGATGGCGCGCCTGCATAACAAGGGGGTGAGTATCATCAGTATGCGCAACCGTGAAAATCGGCTTGAGCAAATGTTCGTCTCGTTACTGGAGCAAGCGTCGTGACCCCTTACGAGCAATGGGTAGCGCTGCTGACGCTAATGCGCAAAGAGATTCGCCGTTACACCCGTATCTGGTCGCAAACGCTGTTGCCTTCGGCGATCACTATGTCCCTCTACTTTCTGATCTTTGGCAACTTGATTGGGTCGCGTATCGGCGAGATGGGTGGCGTCAGTTATATGGAGTTCGTGGTGCCCGGCCTCATCATGATGGCCATCGTCACCAACTCCTACGCCAATGTGGTCTCGTCATTTTTCGGTTCTAAATTCAACAACAGTATCGAGGAGTTGCTGGTTTCACCCACGCCGAATCACATCATTCTTCTGGGTTTTGTCACCGGCGGCGTCAGTCGGGGAATGTTAGTAGCGGTTATCGTGACTGTAGTGGCCTCTCTGTTTGTAGATCTGCATATCCACAGTTACGGCGTTGTAATTGCCGTAGTGGCAATGACCTCGATTCTGTTTTCCCTTTGTGGGCTGATTAATGCGGTTTTTGCCAATACATTCGATGACATCAATATCGTTCCCACATTTGTACTCACCCCGTTAACTTATCTAGGGGGAGTGTTTTATTCTTTGGAGTTGTTGCCGGATTTTTGGGCGAGCGTGTCTCAAGCCAACCCGTTAGTCTACGTGGTTAATGCCTTCCGCTATGGCATGTTGGGGGTAAGCGATGTCAGTGTTGGTTTCGCCTTCGCCATGATCGGCGCGTTTACCCTCGTGGCCTACTGGTATGCAGCGTATCTAATCCGCACCGGACGACGTTTGCGCACCTGACGTTTATGAAGGGCGTTCTCGGCCAAACTGTCACCGCGCCACTGTCTTATGCTCCGGATGTGCTCGAGCGAATTGGGCGAAGCAGTAAATTTCCCTTTGTCGGATACGGCTGGGATATCTGGCACTGCTACGAATTATCGTGGGTTGTCCAAGGGGACGTGGAGAATTGGGTGGGCGCACTCGCGATACCAGCGGACTCACCCGCGACGGTTGAATCCAAATCTCTCAAGCTATACCTCAACTCCCTTAATCATCATGGTTTTGCTACTCAAGAGGCCGCAGTTCAGACGATAGAGCGCGACGTTTCTGCTCAGGTGGGCGCTCCGGTAGTGCTCTCCTGCGTGCCGGTAGATCACCTGGCGAGCATGACGCGTGAATTGGAGGGCGTGAATCTGCCCCCTTGCAACGCTAGCGAGGCGCTTGCCATAATCGATTCCGACGTTTTGACAATTTCACCAGGGAAGGGGAATGTCGTGTCTGAACACCTTGTTAGCCATAGCCTGCGCTCGCTCTGCCCAGTGACGGCGCAGCCAGACTGGGGCAGCCTGTCGATCCGCTACTCTGGGCCGCCCATTAATCACACCAGTCTCGCCAACTATCTGGACGCTTACCGCACTCACCAGGGCTTTCACGAGCAATGTGTTGAGCAGATTTATTCTGATCTAATGGGCTTAGGCCTCGAATCCCTCGATCTGGTGGCGTTTTATCAACGGCGAGGGGGTATCGATATTACGCCTTGGCGGAGTTCCCGAGTCATTCCCATCGATACCCAACGTATCGGACGCCAGTAACTACGATGATCGTGAGACCAATAGCTCTCCGCGTTCTCTCGAACGCGCTACTGGCTATGGTGCTGATCACGTATTCGGGAGCTGGCCTTAGCGCCCCCGGGCTCACTGAAAGCGAGTTGAAGGCCGTTTTTTTATTGCGACTACCCCAGTTTGTGAGTTGGCCGGAAGATCAGTCGGAGACGGTCTTCTGTGTGGCGTCAGCGGCTGAGCTCTCTCCGTTATTAGAGGAGATTGTTGCGACTGACCCCGAGGGTCGAGAGGTGAGGCCCCTGGACCCCGATCAATTGGGGGGTTGTAACGTGGTATTTGGATCCTTCAACGAAGGAGCAGATAGGATCAAAGCCACAAACGGTGTGCTCTGGGTCAGCGACCAACCCGGCTTCGCCCGACAGGGCGGCATGGTGGAATTGAAGCGCAGCGGCGCCAGAATGAAGCTGGTCATCAATCTCGACGCTTTGGAGTCAGCGGGGCTCAAAGCCAGTAGCAAGTTACTGCAACTGTCTGAGGTGGTGGGAGGGCGCACTGATGATGCCTAGCCGGTTCGGTCAGCATTCCATTCATCGGCATCTGGCAAAAGTAGGTGCCTTTATTACCGGCGTAGTGGGTGGCGTATTCCTACTTATATTGCTGGGTGTTTCTCTGGTCAGTTCCAGGGAAGAGTTGTTAGAAAGCACGTCAGCGCTGGCAAGCGTTTTGGCGTCCAACTTGACCGCGTCAGTGGCGTTCAGAGATCCGGGCACAGCCGCGGAGTTGCTCAATGGCCTGCATTCCGCGCCAGATGTGATTCGCGCGTCGCTCACGCTGCCAGACGGATCTGCTTTTGCTGAATTTGGGCAAGCGGATTTGTCGTTAAGCGACGGCGTTAATGTCAGATACGCAGAGACACTCATCATTCCAGTTGCGCTGGAAGGAGAGCGAATTGCGTCACTAAGTGTTGTGGTGGATCTTTGGCCAGTCTACCAGCGCTTGATAGGGGTTTCTGTGTTGGCCGGGTTGTTATGGTTGGCGGGGGTATTGGCGGCTTACCTGTTGTCGAAAGCCCTAAATGCCCGCGTAACGCAGCCGCTGGCCTCGCTCGCAGCGATGATGGCTGAGGTCACGGCGCGCGAGGACTACAGCAGGCGGTTTTCCTATCGAGAAAACAACGAGCTGGGGTTGGTTGTCGAGGCCTTCAATGAGTTGATGATGCGCACAGAAGATCGTGAGCAGCGGATGGAAAGCATGATCGCCGCGCTGGTTAAGGCGAGAGATGACGCAGAGGCTGCGGCCCGCTCCAAAACCAGCTTTCTAGCCAACATGTCCCACGAGATCAGGACCCCCATGAATGGGGTCATGGGGATGATCGCTCTGCTCAAGCGCTCGCACATGAGCGAACAGCAGAGCGCCTACTTCGAGACGATCGAGCGATCGTCCGAGGCATTGCTTACGATCATTGATGACATTCTCGATTTCACCAAGATTGAGGCGGGGAGGCTGATTCTCATACAAGAACCCCTTGATCTCGTGGACAGCATCGCCTCTATTGAGGCGCTTTTTTCAGAAACTGCAAAGCAGAAGGGCCTGCAGCTGCACGTTGATATCGGAGAGGGTGTGCCGAGGCAGATAGTGGGCGATCCGGGGCGTATTCGACAGGTCTTACTGAATTTGATTGGCAACGCCATCAAATTTACCGACGAGGGTTCTGTCTCGGTATTCGTTCGCCGCATCCACGACGACGTCTCGCCGCGATTACGGTTCAATATTGAAGACACGGGGCCAGGGATTCATCCCGAGGATGAAGAGCGCATCTTTGGCGAATTTTTCCAGGCAGACGTCAGTTTGACGCGAGCCCATGGTGGCACTGGTTTGGGTTTGGCGATTGCCAGGCAGCTGGCGACGCTGATGGAGGGTTCAATCGGTTATCAATCCAACCCCGTGGGCGGCAGCATTTTTGTCTTTGAGATTCCTCTCTTGGAGACTCCCCCGGGCGAGGCGTTTGATCGAGCTATCTCCGCGGTGACCGCCAGTCAGGCCCGAGCTGAGGCGGCACGACTGGCTCGGTTGACGAATGCCGATGCAGCCGACGCCGCGCCGGAAATCGCACAGAAGGCAAATAGCAGTGCGCCTAGATATGACGTCAAGGTACTGATTGCGGAGGATTCAGAAGTCAATCAGTTCATTATTCGAGAATTGTTAGCGGACTTTGTAACGGATATCGAAGTAGTGGCCGATGGCGTGGCGGCGGTGGAGACGTTTAAATCGAAAGCATTTGATTTAGTACTGATGGATATCCAGATGCCCAAAATGGACGGTTTGGAGGCGACGCGTCAGATTCGTGCTCTCCAGCGCACAGAGTCGATTAACCCGGGGTGTTTGATTGTGGGGCTATCGGCGCACGCCATGAGTAGCGATCGGGAAAAGTATCTGGCGGAGGGGATGGCGGACTATCTTACTAAGCCAGTCCGTCCGACTGCTTTACAGGAGGTTTTGGACGCTTATTTCGAGACCAGGTCCTTGTAGATCAAGTTGGTGCTTAGTAAGAAGTGTGAGGAGGTTGAATAAAATGGAATTTAAAACCCTTATACAGCAAAGTATTAATCGCGCAGGTATTTTCGTTGCTTCGGTGATCTTGTTCAGCACTGCAGCATTCGCTCAAAAAGTGCCCACTGATTTGTTGGATCTGTCGATCGAGGAGCTTTTTAACGCAAATGTGATCACCGACTCTGAGCGTGCCATCTCCGATAACCGATGGCATGTGTCGTATGCCTACGCGATATCCGATTACGATGAGTACTACATCGGTAGCAGCAGCGTCTCTTACGATGATGTGCTCTTCTCTCCGGGCTTGGAGCCGCGCACTCAAAACAATTATCCCGTCGTGCCTACCGAGATCAAGCAGGAGGTGCATGCCTTGAGAGTCGCCTATGACTTAACCGACGCGATGACGGTGCGGGCGCAGCTGCCGATGGTGAAGCAGAGCACGGATCATATTTCTATTGTTCCGGGTTATGACGCTTTTAATATCAGCTCTGACGGAGTCGGTGATCTGGTCGTGGTTTTTGATCGGACGATGTCGCAAAGTTTGAACAGCGTATGGAAGGCTGGCTTAGGGGTAAGCGTACCGACCGGCTCTATTGACGAGGAGGGCGACACCCCGAGGGCACCGGGTGATCAGCAGCTTCCCTACACCATGCAGTTAGGTT